>Ga0209675_1002310_pt1 | contig 9869 bp, 5 predicted proteins | sample AraplaCol_mLB_r2_2_FD_184280 | JGI IMG/M metagenome (GOLD analysis project Ga0209675, IMG submission 184280) | Arabidopsis root microbial communities from North Carolina, USA - plate scrape MF_Col_mLB_r2 (SPAdes) (version 3) | ecosystem: Host-associated > Plants > Roots > Endosphere | place: USA... | reverse complement strand
GAGTGATATACATGAACAGATTGAAGCATAACCTGGCCACTTCAACTGTGTTTATTCTCCTATTTTCATTAACTTTTGCCTTATTCTTACCGAGAACCCCCGAATCCACAACCTACGCAGATGATAATATTCCTGAATTGACTGTAGGTGATTTCGAAAGTGCTGACGAAGCTTGGGATTTCTTGATCGGGAGTGGGGGCGCTCTTGGGAACGGTGAGTTCAGCCGAGATTCTACGAACTTTCACACGGGGAATTCCTCGGGTAAGCTGCAGCTGAATTTCAGTAGCCAATCGACTTATACGAACAGCTATGTTTCTTTAGAAAAGTATTTATTTAAACGTGTTCTACCTACGAATGCACTGGAACTTAGCTTTTGGGTGAAGACAGCGGATATGGCGAAGTTCGATCTGATCTTGGTCGACAATTCGAATCAGAACCATCAACAGACGATTCTTCTGGATCCAACAACGGAATGGCAAAAAGTGACTGTAAGCTCCTTCACATCGGGAATCAATTATACGAAGTGGGGCGGGAGCAATGATGGCGTGTGGCATGGGCCGTTAAAGAAAATGTATTATAAACTGACCAAAGCATCGATGAAATCAGGTAAAACCATGGGCTCGCTCTGGTTAGATGATATTCGAGTGAAGGTCGAAACACCCGATCTGGCGATTGCTCAGGTGCAAGTTGGAAATGTCTTTGCAGGTGATCGATTAGCAGCTTTTGACATCCTCACCACGGGTAATGTTGTTCATTGGCGTACGCAAAATGCGTGGGGGGAGCCGATATCTTCGGGAACCGTTCCAGTCACCGGAAGTAAACTACGCCTAAACCTCCCTATGCCTGCAGAGGGATATTACAAATTGAAAGTAGAAGCGTATCAAGCGGAAACCTTCGTCAAGACTACTGAAACGACATTTGCGATTCTTCCCGAATTCGACCTGTCTGGTGTGACGAACTCACCCTTTGGCATTCAAACGCATTACGGTATCAATTGGAACAAAGAATCTATTCCACTTCTTAAATATGCGGGCACCAAAAACGTAAGAGATTCCTTCTATTGGTCAGAAATAGAGGTCAATAAAGGACAATACGCGTATAATCCGAAGGTTACCCTTCCGATGCAATCTTTTAAAGAGTTCAGCATTGATCCGCTCCTCGTCTTCGCCTTCAGTAATAAATACTATGACGAAGGTAAAACACCCTATACAGATGAAGCGCATACCGCCTATGCGAACTATGTAAAAGCCATGCTTGGGAAGTTCGGCAATCAGCTGAAATCAGGAGAAATGTGGAACGAGTTCAACTTGCCTTTTTTCGGTGGGAATGGTCCCGCAGCCTCAAGAGCGGATGTCTACTTCAATTTATTGAAGAAAGGTTATGAAGCAGCAAAATTGATTCGTCCAGATCTGAACGTCGTTGGCGGAGCTACAGCGGGAATTCCTGAAGAGTGGTTGAAAGACGTATTCGAGCTCGGCGGTTTGGACTATATGGATTCGCTATCTGTCCACCCTTACCGTTATCCAGAGACACCCGAGGGGCTGATCGATGAGATCGATCGTCTAGATCAGCTTGTACGCGATCATAATGACGGTAACTCCATTCCACTGTGGTTCTCAGAGATTGGTTGGCCAACGCATTTGAATCCCACCGGCGTGGACGAAAATACACAGGCTGCTTATTTGATCCGTGCCTATGTGCTGAGCATCGCTGCTGGCGTTGAGAAAGTATTCTGGTACAACTTGATGGATTCAGGAACAGATAAGCTTAATAATGAACATAATTTCGGAATTATCCACAATACGGGTGATGCGCTCGGAGCATATACGCCTAAACCGGCCTATGTTGCTCTAGCTACGCTGACAAGACAGCTAACGGGTGCAAATGCTGTAAGTCAAGACGTATCGAATGGGCTGTATCATTACGAATTTGCTAAAAATAATGACAGTATTCATGTCTTATGGTCCTTGGACAAAAAAGATGTCACCATGAATACGCAAGTTCCACTTACGGTGACGGATATGATGGGAAGGAAGATCACCTATACACCGGTACAGGGGAAAGTATACCTAACATTGACAGGAGAGCCTCTGTTTGTTCAAGGAGATATCGATAGCATTGTTCAGGCCAGTCCGTTCTCACTGTCCAGCAAGCCCGCTTACACGAATGACCCCGTAACGCTTACGCTGCATGTCAACGAACTCGAGCAAGAACAGGCGCTGACCGCAGAGGTGAATTTTCAGGGTGCAATAGAAGAAATTTCGATAAATACCACCGGAGATTTCAACGTTCAGTTTCCGGGCGTTGAGCAGATTGGAAGCAAAATGGCGACGGCCACGGTACGATCCGCGAATGGGGTCTTTGCAGGGTTATCAGATACCGTCCAGATCCGACAGGCCGAGCTAGTAAAATCGAAGCATGTGGTAAAGAACGGCGCTGACGTGTTGGAGATTTCGATTAAGAATGAAAGACCTACCAAACGTCGTCTAACACAGATCGATTGGAGCATTGGATCATCCGTAGGCTCGGATGTTTATAACGCCGTGATTCCTGGAAATGCAATAAAGACAATCGACTTCCCGTTGTCAGGAGTGACGGAGGGGACATTGCAGCCCTATCAATTTAAGGTAAATATGAAAGATGGGGCAGTGCTCAGAAGTGATGGCAGTGTGAAGCTTGTTCCACCTGAGTCAAGAATTCCTCTCGTATTTCGAACGGTTGACTCATTAGATGATCTACAAGGTGTGGCGGGTATTGATCTCATAACAGACGTTCATTCGAGAATTGGCTCCCATAACGGTCCAGAGGATTTCAGCGGCACATTGTGGGCCACGTACGACAATAATTATCTCTATATGACAGCTAGTGTACATGACGATGTGTATTCACAGGCGAAGCAAGGCGCAGAAATCTGGCAAGGGGATAGTATCCAGTTCGCCGTATCCGCAGGGATGCCGGGAGAGAATTTACAGTGGTATGAGTATGGCATGGCCTTGACATCACAAGGGCCCGAACTTTATCGTTGGATGGCTCCACAGGGAGTCGAGACGGGAGCGATCGATAGTCCGAACCTGCAAGTAACAAGAGACGAGGCAGCAAAGAATACGATATACCTGTTAGCTCTCCCATGGGATCAATTGGCGCCGATTGTTCCGAGCGATGGAATCCTTAGTCTGTCCATTGTCGTCAATGAGAACGATGGCAGTGGTCGTAAAGGGTATGTGGAATGGGGGAGTGGCATAGGTGCAAGTAAGCAATCCTCTTTGTTCAAACCCATTCAATTAGAGGCTGCGAATACCGTGGATCCTGATCGTAAAGTGAAGGAGAGGAGTCAAGAATGAGCCTTGATAGACAATCTATTGATCATAAAGCGCTGTTATGGAGAAAAATCATTACACAGGAAAAGGACTACGACCCGACCGTTCATATGCTGCTTCGCCCCTTGCACACGCCGGGATATCATACGACATTAACTTCTGATGTATATCCTCTCGTTCATCCGACACATCCATCGTTGTTATATGCCGTTTCCTTGTTAAATACGGAATCTCCTGCATATGTGCAGAGGGCTTGTGATATCATTCAGTGTGTTCTTGCTCTACAAGATCGTGACCCGGACCATGACACCTACGGCATATGGCCATGGTTCTATGAAGAACCGCTTACGCAGATGGCTCCTCCTGATTGGAACTGGGCTGACTTTTGTGGGAAAGAGCTTGTGCTTGCAGCCCTGCTTCACGGCCATCGATTGCCTGAAGATCTGAAGGAGGAGATCCGTCAAGGGATATATTGTGCTTGTGATGCCATCATGAGACGGGATATGGGACCTCACTATACGAATATTTCAATTATGGGGTCGTTTGTAACATTGATCGCCGGAGAACTGTATGGGAGGCAGGACTATGTAGATTATGCATTACAGCGATTAGAAAAGTTGAAGCAGTATACAGAACGGTTAAGAACCTTCCAGGAATATAACAGTCCACACTATTCCGTCATTGCCATCGTCGAGTTGTCCAAAATCTACACGTATTCGAGTAGTCCTAGAGCTAAGGAGATTGCTCAAGATCTGCTAGATATCGGTTGGAACATGGTAGCAGAGCATTATCATCCAACCTCACAGCAATGGGCCGGTCCGCATAGCCGCAGTTATAGTACACTACTTACCAATAAAGTGAAATCATTCTTGCAAATCGCAACGGATAATCGATTGCATTTCTTCTCCGATGAAGATCTTGAATATGATGCGGAGTGGTACGGCAGTGGCTGCCAATGTCCGGAGGCTTACATGAATCAGTTCATTAGCAGCGCAGATATGAGAGTACTTGAGCAGCCCTATTATCGTAATGAGGATACTGGATTCGTGAAATGGGCGAAGACGAGGATGACACCGCAATATACGATCGGAATATTCAAAAATGAAATCATGTGGAATCAAACGCGGGGACTCGTCGCTTATTTCGAGAATCATGGGGCAGCTACGTATTTGCAGATGCGCTGCTTACATGATAGTTATGATTATTGTTCGGGGGTGCTGAGCGTTGCGGAGGAAGCGGGTCACCTTATACTCGGGGTTCGATTTCTAACGAATGGTGGGGATACACATCCGGGGTTGGATCGTATTGAGGGTCGTATAGAGGCCTCTGATTTTCGGCTTCGATTGGAGATCGGAGGTTGTTTAGAGGGAGTGAGAAGGAATACGGAAGGAGCGAGAGCAGAAATAGAAATCAACGGATTCCCTTTACGGATTGATAACATTTATGCTGCGTTTGACGAACAATTGGCTACAGATATCTCCGAGCAACGAAGCTGGAATTGGGAAGTGACAGAGCTGGAACAACGTATTGGATTAGATTTCATTATCTATGCGGGTGAGCGAAAAACAATAGACTTCCACGCGTTAAATCGAGCAGCCTTTTTATTCACATTAGCGATTGGTGACGCGGTAGAGAAATTGCCAGATATGTCGATCACCGAAGAAGACGGTCATGTCACAGCGCGAGTTGTATCAAAATATTGGAACCGCTTACCACACGAACTAACCATCGCAGTAAAGCCGAATGATATCCATCCTGTGTAAAAAATCTTGGCATTATAAAAGAGCCCCCATGGTGTTGCATGGGGGCTCTCCAACCCAGGTTGTGAAGCTAGTCCTGTTTATTCTGCTCGGTTCCGTTATCATCTTGTACACTATCGGCCACTTTATTTCCAAGCGATGCCCCTACAATGCCGCCTACTACGGTCCCAACAGGACCTAATGCAGAACCCACTACAGCTCCCATCGCGCCACCGCTTACTGTTCCTACAGCCTCTCCAGCATCCACGCCAGCCGAGTTTTCGGAAGAATCACCATTTCCATTTTTGTGGTTCTTATTACTCATTAATTTCACTCCTTTTTTGATTTTAACGCCACGACAATGGCTTCGATTAACTCAAAACATAACTTTCCCCAATATTTGTGAAATGATGCACTTCTCATGAAGTACTAACTAAATGAAGGCAGACGTCTTCTTGCGATTAGTAAAACGGTGCAGAGTATTTTTAATAAATGTTTTATCCGTAGATTATTTATTTAACCTCGGATATGATTACAGCATTCACAGGTGATTCACGACACATTATAGAAGCGTCATTAGTCCAGTGGAATCGAGGGAAATAAATGAAAACATCTACAAATTCTGAAATAAGTGAAAAGTTAATTACTTACTTGAATGCTCTATCGGATCAAGGATATTTCAACGGAGCCGTACTGGTCGCGAAGGAAAACAAGATATTAGTAAATAAGGGCTTTGGTATGGCCAATTTTGAGCATAATGTACCTAACACTTCAACAACGAAGTTTCGTCTCGGTGCAATAACCAAGAGTTTCACTGCAATAGCTGTTATCCAGTTACAAGATCAAGGTTTGCTTCGTGTCAATGATCCAATCCGTTTGTACATACCAGACTATCCGAATGGAGATATCATAACCATTCATCATTTACTGGCTAACTCATCAGGAATCCCAGATTATCCGACTTTTCCACACTATTGGGAGAAGACCATGAAGCTGTATTATACAATCGAGCAAACCATTGAATCGTTTAAAGATAAACCGCTGCAATTTACTCCAGGGGAGGGATACACTTACACAAGCTCACCTTTCATTTTGTTAAGTTACATTATTGAAAAAGTTTCAGAAATGTCGTATCAAAAATATATAATTGATCATATCTTAAGCCCTTTACAAATGAGTAATACGGGGGTTGATGACGGTAGAACGCTCCTGAAACATTATGCTTCAGGTTACTCCATATGTAAGGGGATCATCCCAACAGAGTATGTAGATATGTCTTTGCATGCAGGAGCCGGAGGGATGTACTCAACTGTCGAAGATCTTTATCTCTGGGATAGAGCTTTATCAAGGGATGGAATCCTCACACAGCAGCAATGGGAGCAATTATTCGGGGAGGATACGACACCGTTTGGCAGCTATGGTTGGGTAGTCACAAAACAATTCATCAACAACAAGCCAAGGAAGCGGGTATGGCATAGCGGGACCATGAATGGTTTTTACGCGGAATTTAATCGTTATGTAGACGAGGATATCACCGTTATTGTATTGAGCAATGTGAATCTTACACCTGTAGATGTCATCTGCGAGCGGTTAGCGAAAATAGTGATGGGTGAAGAAGTCCTTCCACCAAACGCCTTCTCTCGTATTAGAGTAGCCCCCAATGAACAAAGAAAGTTTGCTGGAATTTATCATACGGGTGAAGAGGCGACTAGCAAAGACTTCGCAAGAGCGACTGATTTAAGTGAAGCGTTGGATAAACTATCAAGTATCGATAAGCCTAAATTCGCCGTTGGACTGTTCTATGAAATATTCTACCGATATGAGATCGACCCGACAAAAACCGTTGTCGTAACCTTTGAAGATGATAAGATCTATATGTTTATGCAAAAAAATAAGGGTGCTTGGTTTAAGTACGAGATCGTGCCCATCTCCAAACAAGATAACTTCTTAAAATGTACTACGCTGCACGTAGAAGAACTGATAGAGTTCCGAATTGAACCAAACGGACGACTAAGGCTAATTCATTTAGATCCGCATGGCTATCGAACGGAAGCGTTTAACATCATTACTACAACCTAGTACTAGCGTGAACCAGTCCGTTCAAGGGGCTGGTTTTTTTATTTCATAATAAGTTATTGATGTGGGGATCTACGAAATATAGGTTTTGTGTAAAAGTATTTACATTCGTTTTACTCCCTGATGATATTCTCCTAATAATGATATTCTATTATCTTATTAAAGCGTTATCTACTAAGGAGGGTATTTATGTTTAAGAAAATCTCTAAAAAAGTAATTCCTTTCGCTGTTGTGTCATCACTGGCGATCACAGCTATGGTATCGGGTCCTGCACTGAGTTCTGCAGATTCTAAAAAAGAAGATGATAAAAAGATTAAAAATGTTATTTTCCTAATCGGTGATGGCATGGGGCTATCCTATACGTCAGCATATCGCTATATGAAAGATGACCCCAAAACACCTGTCAAAGAAAAAACAGAATTCGATAAATATTTCGTTGGAACACAAATGACTTATCCTGAGGACGAACATCAGAATATTACCGACTCCGCATCTGCCGCAACGGCCATGTCCGCAGGTGTCAAAACGTACAATGCTGCAATCGCTGTTGATAATGACTTCACAGATGTTAAAACGGTTCTCGAAGCAGCGAAAGAAAATGGTAAGTCTACCGGATTGGTAGCTACATCTGAAATCACACATGCAACACCTGCCGCTTATGGAGCGCATGACATCAGTCGCAAAAATATGGATGCCATTGCAAATGATTACTTCGACGATCTAGTCAATAAGAAGCACAAAATCGATGTATTGCTAGGTGGCGGTTTGAGCAATTTTGTACGTAAGGATAGAAACCTGACTGAAGAATTCAAAAAAGAAGGTTACAGCTATGTGACAGATCGTGAAAGCTTGTTGAAGGATACGAATAACCAAATTCTCGGTTTATTCGCGCCTGGTGGATTGGATAAGGCGATTGACCGTAATGAGAAGACCCCATCACTTCAAGATATGACGAAAGCGGCCATTCAACGTCTTAGTACAAATAAAAACGGATTTTTCTTGATGGTAGAAGGCAGCCAAATCGATTGGGCAGGACATGATAATGATGTCGTTGGATCCATGAGCGAGATGGCCGATTTCGAGAAGGCATTTAAAGAAGCGATTGATTTTGCTAAGAAAGATGGGAATACGTTAGTTGTTGCGACGGCTGACCATTCCACCGGCGGGTTCTCGATTGGCGCCAATGGCATCTACAATTTTGATGTTAATCCGATTAAAGCTGCTAAACGCACGCCAGATTTCATGGCAGCAGAGATCCTTGGCGGCGCAACGGTAGAAGAAACTCTGAAAAAATACATTGACTTGCAACTGACAGATGATGAAATCAAGTCCGTTAAAGATGCAGCGGCAACTAAAGATCAAACCAAAACAGACAACGCGATCGAAGCCATCTTTAATGCTCGTTCCTATACGGGTTGGACGACTGGCGGCCATACGGGAGAAGATGTGCCGGTCTATGCTTTTGGGCCTGGTAAAGAGAAGTTCGCCGGACTCATTGATAACACGGATAATGCAAAAATCATTTTCAATATGATTGAAGGAAAAAACAAGTAACCTGTTGGTTAAGGGATAATTATAGTTATATTACGAAGCGGATCTTTCCAACTTAGGAAGGATCCGCTTCGTTTTTCGATGAGATCTTGAGCAATGAAGATAGCATAATAAAAGCAGCGGCAATCTAAGACTTTATTTTTCAAGTCGTAGAGCGCCGCTGTTTCATTTTTAAGGCCTGACTACTACATGTTTTCTATCGAAATGATATATCGTGAGACCATTTACACGATATTCTCAGTTCGCGCCATTTCAATTGCTTCTTCGCGGTTGTTGACGCCAAGCTTAGAGTATAGAATCGAGCAGTAATTGCGGATCGTGCCCTCCGATAAAAATAACTTAGCAGCGATCGACTTGTAGCGTAGTCCGCCCGACAGATGCTCTAGAATCTCTATCTCGCGTTTCGTAAGCCCGTACGGGTAGCTTTCCCGACTTGATCCTATCTTTTCCAACTGCTCACGTTGACGTTTCATCTCTTCGAAAACTCGTGAAGCAACCGATTGATCGATCCAGGTTCCACCGTTATAAATAAGTTTCAAGGCTTCCTTCATCTCCCGCGGATGAATCGACTTCAGCATGTACCCTTCCGCCCCGCGCTCTAATGCAGTTGCTGCCTGCAAAGAATCCTCAAACGTCGTCATGAACACAACCTTTATATCTGGCCATCGTTGTTTTATCTCGAGTAAAGTCTCAAGCCCGTCAATCCCCTGCATACGAATTTCCATTAGCACAATATCCGGCCGGGAATGCTCACAATGTTCTATTACTTCCCGTCCATTCCCCGCCGTACCAACGATGATAAAATCAGTATGTTGATTCAAAATTTGCTTCAAACTGTCAGAAATGATCACCTGATCATCAGCGATCAGCAAGCGGATCGCGTCATGTACAGGCTCGGTCAGCAACGGAATATTACAGATGACGAAAGTACCTTGTCCTGGTCCGGAATGCACGGACAGCGTGCCGTTAAGTAGTTCAATTCGTTCTCTCATTCCGTTCAGCCCAAATCCGAATTGGATTTCTTCCATTCCGACGCCGTTATCTTCGATCTGCAACCGGAGCTGCTGACTGTCGAAATGCAGCTGAACGGATATCGTACTCGCCTGACCGTGCCGAACCGCGTTCGTTAGTGACTCTTGGAGGCAGCGATGTAGGCAGAAGTTTATTTTTTGCATCACGAGTGTCA
>Ga0209675_1002299_pt1 | contig 9915 bp, 7 predicted proteins | sample AraplaCol_mLB_r2_2_FD_184280 | JGI IMG/M metagenome (GOLD analysis project Ga0209675, IMG submission 184280) | Arabidopsis root microbial communities from North Carolina, USA - plate scrape MF_Col_mLB_r2 (SPAdes) (version 3) | ecosystem: Host-associated > Plants > Roots > Endosphere | place: USA... | reverse complement strand
CTTATACAAGGGAACCTCGTCCGACCCGCTTCGCGTAATATATTGATAGTAGCTTCCCAGCTTCTGAGAGAGTTCAGCCGCGCTGTCGGAATCGCCGACTTTGCACATCATATAGATGTTAAAAAAGCTATTGTACAGGAAATGGGGGTTGATCTGTGATTGCAGCTGCTTGAGTTCCGATTGCTGAATCGCAATCTTCTGCTCGTAATTCTCCTCGATCGAACGTTTCAATCGAAGCGCCATCCGATTAAAGCTATGGAATAAATAATGAAACTCGTCTCTGCTCTTCGATTCAATGACAAGATTGAGGTTATCCGTCTCGATCATCTGGAATGCCTTGGTAAGCTTCGATAGCGGTCTATGAATCATAAAGTTCACGGAGTAGGCATAGAGCAGCAGCACAACGATCGCGATCACGAATAACGCGTAGAACCAGAAGCTGAATTGGCTCAGCGGGCGAGTAATTTCATTGTGATTCACGTACATAATCAGCGATAAGTTCAAGGAACTCACTTGATTCGTCGTGATGAAGTAGCTTGTCCCTCCGACCCCAATCACTTGGGATTTGTTCGAGTCTGTATAATTCCCTGTATCCAGCTGATTCAGCAGAGGGATGATAACATGTTGATCTTCTCCCGTCGATAGAACACTCCCCAGTTCCTTATTCCCTAGGAATACTTCTGATTCCTGATAGAGTGTCGTAATCTGATGCAGCGCTTCTTGCAGACGGACAACCGAAATTTCAATGTAAGAAATGATGCCTGAATTATTCTCGCTCTCGATGAAGAATAGACGCCCTTCTTTCTGATAGAAGGATGGCTTGGGCGTAAGCTCTGCTAACGAGGCAATGAATTCGGACTCATAATTCGGCGATTCCGATACGCCATTCATGCTCGAGATTGTCTTGCCGATTTCTTTGATATAGACGCCGGCGTTCACTACGAATTCACTGGAATATTGAATCGCTGACAATCGATCCTTCGTCTGATTAATCAATTCGATCAGTGCGTACCCTTCCAATCGACTCCCCTGGAAGCTGAGCTTCTGAAGATCTTTATCATTGAAAAATTGCAGCTGCTGATTGCGGACGAAATACAATTCCTTGTCCAATTGCTTGGCATAAAATGAGGCACCGGCGACGGCAGAATCCGAGATTGCTTTCTTCGTAAAGGACATGCCTTTGTAATTCACCCACATGTTCATCGCAACCAAAGGAATGATGAAGGCTATGAAAACGATTACAATTTTCTGGTAGACGAACCACCTTGTCGTGCCTGCTGCTTGAATTCTCATGACTAACTCAGCCTGCTTTCCCTTGAAATTCGAAATCTACTTATCAATAAATTTACCATTGGAGTTTGGAATTGATCAATGCCTTCCGAGCTGACTCAAGGGCTTCAATTATATATTGACACTTCCTGCGAAGCGATTTATAATTTTCACAACAAAAACCACATTAACACAATTAAACGCACAGAAATAACTTGTATTACCTACTTATTCCTTGGAAAAGAGGGCGATTCGCATGGGAGCAATTTGTAATCATGTATTTGTCATCGGATTGGATGGCGCAGGAAATTTCATTAAAGATACACCAACGCCAAATATTCATGGACTTTTGCAGCAGGGGGCTATGACTTATCAAGCACAGACCGTATTCCCTTCGATTAGTGCGCAATGCTGGGGATCGATGTTCCACGGCGTAGAGCCCGATCAACATCAACTGAGCAACGACATCGCTTCGGATACGAGATATCCGGAAGATAGCGCCTACCCTTCCTTCATGAAGCTCATCCGTCAGCACTACCCCGATGCCAAATTAGCGGCATTCTCGGAATGGGCTCCCATCAACCACGGAATCATCGAGCAATCTTGCCAGTTCGAAGATCTGTCCATTCGATGCCCGGAATTGATCACGACTGCGGCGAACTATATTCGTAATAATCCGGATTTAAAGTGTCTGTATGTGCAGATCGATAATCCCGATGGCGCTGGGCATGAGTTCGGCTATGGCAATCACGTACCCGAATATTTAGCGAAAATCACCGAAGTCGATGGATATGTAGGCATATTGCTTGATGCCATTCGTGATGCCGGTATTCTCGAAGAAAGTCTTATTATCATAACAAGCGATCATGGCGGCGGCGGTGATCACCCACGCAGTCACGGCAGCGATCATCCGATGGACATGACCGTATTCTGGGGTTGCTATGGCCCTACTGTAGCATCCGGCGTTGAAATTAAAGATACTGTATCGATCAAAGACACTGCACATGTCGTTGCCTACTCTCTTGGTATCGAGCCATGTCCGACTTGGACCGGCAAAGTGCCAGAAGGTATTTTCACAACAGCAGTTGTTGCGGAATAATGAATATGCGAAGAAGCCAATCATCTTCATGACGATTGGCTTCTTGCTTGTTCCTATACCATTCACTCAGACGATTTTGCTGGCGACGATACTCAGATCGAGGATATTAATCTTGTCATCTCCATTCAGGTCCATATGTTTCACGAGATTCCAATCGGCATCAGCACTTGTCTTCCCATAGTTCACGGCCGCTAGGGCAATATCGCCAATGCTCACTTTACCGTCATGATTGAGGTCCGGGGAAGCGCCCGATTCGGATTTGATCTGAATCGACAGGGAAGACGGTGCAGCTAGAGATTCTTGTCCTTGCGCATGACCGAGCGATGCCTTCGTTAGCAAGATTTTCCCAGGAGCAGTCGATGGATGTATAGCCTTTAGGGTTAGCTCCAGAACCTGAGCATTTCCTTGAATCGCATGGCCTGCGCCCTGACTTGCCGCAATGAACCGCACTTGACCTGGCGTATCATGGGCTGTCGTAATGAGTTCCACCCCATCGATTGCAGATTTGGCGGTAATAAACGCAAACACTTGCGGGTCGTATGCCAAGGTGATATCTTGCGCATAGACGGACTCCTTCACATTCTGCAGCGTGACTCGGACTTGAAACGGCTGGTTCACTTGCACGATGTCCGGTCCGCTCAACCTAGTAGATAAATTGTTCGTTTGTTCCTTAAGCGCTGCAATAGCTGCCTCCGCATCGGTTAATCGCGCGGTGTCCCCCACCAATGCTTTCTGCACATCGGTCAGCGCATTGTATCCTGTTCTCGCTGCCTGAACAGCCGCCTCATCGGCGAGCGTAATCTCGGATGGAGCTGGCAGTAATGCGATGGCATCTCGAACAGCCTTGGCTGCCGCTTGATCGACTGCTGCCTGATAATAAAGTTCTATCTCATTAATCGCAAAATTACCCCATTTCAAATTCGCGCCATTGATTTTCAAACGGAACTTCTTCGCTGTCGTGAAGTTGAAATCCAAACTCTGCGTTTCATTCGTGACATCGCTATGCTGCCATACCCATTGCACACCCGTCTTAATAGGCGCCCAAGCCGTTCCGTTATAAGCTTCCAGATCCAGCTTCGTGATCCCCTGACCCGTTCCGAAGCGCGTCACGATCTTCAAGTTGTTCGCGGTCACCGCCTTCGTGCCGAAATCCAGCGTAATGTAGTTCGGAAAGGTTACGCCCTCATCCACACTGGACCACGCATTCGAATAATTACTATCCGTCATACTTTGGGTCGAGCCATTGTTCAAGGTAGCAACCGTTGTGCTGACCGTTGCCAGAGGCGCCAAGTTCCCTGGTGCCGGCTTCGGCTGCTCAGGCATCGGGGTAATGGGAGCTGGAACGAACACGATCGGCGTCTTGCCTGTCGCAGGCGGCACTGTACCTTGATATTCATAGGCGCCTATATCTGGGTCTCCGTTGTATAAGGTATTGCCGAAATAGTCTCTGCCTCCGTTATCGGCGATGGGGACACCTGCACCAATGAGCGGTGAATCCGGCTGCAATTTGTACCCATCTACCGTATTCATGCCGACACCGCCGCTGCCCGGATTCACGAGCTTCGGATTCGCCGTAATCTTGTGCGCGTCCGAGCTTACTAACGTGTTACCGCCAAAATACGCATTAGAATCGAAGGTTTGCCCGGTTAAGTTCCAGCCTCGATCCCCGACACTGTAGTAGACGTTATTGTAGTTCTTAATATTTTTAGGAGCACCCGATGATTTCGTGAAGTAATCGCTCATGACGGGGTTGCCTGATGCTGCGCCGACATAGACCGTATTGTTGTAATTGTAAACCGTGTCGATAGAACCGCTGTACCTAAAAATATGATTCTTATCATTCTGACTAATATTGTAACGGACGATCGTATTCGTCGTGTAATACGTATCATTTACGAATAGCATGAAGCCACCTGCGTTGTCATGACTGTAATTATATTGAATGAGAGAGCCGATATTCCCCGCATCCACGTCGAAGCCCTCGCCATCCATTTCGCCGTGATGACTGCCGAAAGATTCATTGAACTGTACCACATTATTATCCGCATAAGCCCACCAGATGGAAGCATTGGTCGCCAGGTATGTCGCTTCTTGCACCGTATTGCGCTCAATAATAGCCCCATCCGTAACATTCCAGGCGATACCCCCCGTTGCAGGTCGAACGATTGTATTATTGGAAATCTTCAAATTTGTGGTCGGCGTCCAAGGGCCGTACGGCTTCGGAACCCATTCCCAGAGATCGCTCATTCCGTATCGAAGAATACAATTGGACCCAACATAGATGCCGTAGGCATCGACATCCGTTAGCGTATTGCCATCGATGAGCACATCATTAAAGGCACTCGGGACATATGAACCTACCGAATCGAAAATGATCCCACCAGCACGCGTCGTATACACCCCGTCTACATCATGAATGTTGAGATTTTTAATATATATATGATTCAAAATGCCACTCTCTTCATTTAAAATGTAGACGCCGCGACGCTCACCACGAGCCCCCTTCCAATCTCTTGTGAACGGCTCAGAGGATGGATTGGTAATCTCCAAATTGCTGATCTCCCAATATTCCTGATTCTTCAAAAAAACGGTCTGCAGTTCACTCGTCACGCCCGTAATAAGCGGCTTATTCCCCGTGCCATACATGTCGATAACTATCGGACTCCCATTCACGCCAGAGCCCTTCGGCCACAACTGTCCTTGCCAGGAGCCGCCTGATTTGAACAAGATTTTGTCCCCCGGGGCGAACGTTGTCGCATTGACCTTCGTTAACGTCTTCCAAGGCGTCCCGGTACTCGTCCCATTTGCACTGTCGTTCCCATTCACGTTATCCACGTAATAAGTCGTCCCGGCAGCCGCATCAGCATTCTTCGGGGCAACGGCAACGATCCCGATAAGCATAGTCACAACGGTAACTAGACTCATCGCTCGCTGCATGGTACGTCTGAACATAAGTCATCTTCCTTTCAACATTTTATGTATGCAACACTTCAACAGCACGCTATTAAAGTGGTTACAACAGAAAGAACATGCCGCCTGCAACGTTAGATTTGAAAGGATCTGTATTGTGTGTCGTTCAATTGCACCAGTGCAGCTGCCACCATCCCACGAATCGTGATGTCATATTCATTCTGAATAACATCTTGAAGCACTTGATTCTTCGCCTGCTCGTAAGGAAGGTAGGCTGAATGGGGTTCAATTCGCCCAATACATTTCAGCACATGGTAGCCGCCGTTCTCTTCGATGATTGGACTAATTGCTCCTAAGGGGAGCTTAGCTGCCGTTAGCGCGATTGGGCTTCTGGCATTACGCCGTTCATCCCCCAGCTGAATCGTCAGCTCCAGTTCTGTCCCGCTCGTATTATACGCAGCAGCAACGTCTTCAAATGAACTGCCTGACTGTAGCTTGGCGATTGCCTCTTCGAGCTGTTTGTGCGCTTGCTGTTGGAGTGATTTATCGATTTGATGATTGGAGTCTAGGAAGGAGTGTGAAATTCGTTGTATCTTAACGAGGCCTTGGGTCCGATATCGCTGCTCTTTATGCCGTTCGTAAAATAATCTCAGCTGCGATTCCCCCTTTTGCAAAACCTTCTGCTGCATCCGCTGCTTCACGGCGAGCATCGAATTCGTCAGGACATATTCAAGGTAAGTATCCTCATCGTATTGCGCGGGTCCATAGATCACTTGATTGTTGTTGATGGCTTGTACCCTCCGCTCATTCTCTTGCTGCAGCTTCTGTAGAAAACCATCATAACTAACATCTTGCAGAACACCTTGTTCTTTCGCCAGAAGCTGTCTCACTTTGAAATACACACTGTCTTCGAGTGCCTTCTTCTTCAGCACCTCTGCTGGGATCTCGCCGTGGAATGCCGTTGTCCAGAAATGCTCCGTCTGCTCTGCCTGATAGGTGTCGCGGAAATAATTGATAATTCGCGATTTATTCAGTCGGATCGCTCGGTTATATTCCGCAATGCTAATCGGAACACCATTGACCGTAGCGATGACATCGTCCGCTCGATCCGCCGAGGACCAAACTCCACTCGCGAAAGCAGCTGTAACACCGGTTGTAAGCAATATCACCATGGCAAATAGGAAACGGTTATGATGCATTCGTTTCGAGTGGACATTCGTCATAATAACCTCCTTCGTTAAAGCTCTCACATGATTTAATACAAATTGTAAGCGGTTACTGAACACGAAACAATTTCGATTCCTTTACATTTACTTTCAATATTTTTACCTTGAACATGGAAAAGCCCTGCACGCGAGAGGAAGTGCAGGGCTTTGATTTAGCTGATAGATGGCGTAAGAGCAGTCGATTCCGCTACACCAGAGGGCTTGTTCCACACCATGCTCGGAATCTCCCGCTTCAGCACGGGCAGCACCTCTTCGGCAAAACGATGCAGCTGCTCCACCTGCTCGGATTCCGACAATCCATCCACGCTGATGCTCAGTACTTGATGTCCGAAGGCTCCGTGATAATTGAGAATCTTCTCGATGACTTGCTCCGGGCTGCCGATCAACGCCGGGCCATTCGCGATGATATCCTCAAGGCTGACGAACGGCGACTGATTATGCTTCGAGGATTCCGTCACGCTAAACGCATTGTAGTAAGGCCGATAACGCCGGATTGCCTCCTCGCCCGTCGTGCCGAGATACAGACTGCCTGAGCCAGCGCCGACGACGGCGCCTGCAGGGTCGTGCCCGTAATAGGCGAGCCGCTCGCGGTAATGATCGATCAACGCCTTGTACTTGGCCTGCGGATGGAACGAGTTGGAGGAGAAGATCGGTTCTCCGAACTCGGCTGCCAGCTCCGTCGAGAGCGTACTGGAGGCACTGCCGTGCCATACGGGTATCGACTTCTGGTAAGGCCTCGGATAGGTCGTCACTTGCTCGATTGGCGGTCGGAATCGGCCTGACCAGGTAACATCCTCTTCCGACCATAGCCGCTTCAGCAGCCGATACCGTTCAGCCAAGGATTCCCACTGCTCCTCCTCAGTAATGCCGAAGAGCGGATAATGCCGCGGATCATTGCCTTTCCCGATAATCATCTCGAGACGACCTTCCGAGAGGTGATCCAGTGTCGCATAATCCTCTGCGACCCGAACTGGATCGAGTACGCTCAGCACGGTCACCGTGGTCAACAAGCGAATTCGTGAGGTCTGGGCTGCAATCGCGGTGAGCACAACTGGCGGCGAGGAGGACAGGAACGGTGCCCCGTGCCGCTCGCCTACGCCGTAGGCATCGAACCCCAGCTTTTCTGCAAGGACGGCTTGGCGGATAACATTCTTGAATTTCTGCTGTGCCGTCCAAGACTCGCCGGTCACGGCATTCGGGAGATTCATCATCAGACTAAATAACGCAACCTTCATGATCCTGAGCCCCCTTTCAATGAATGCATCGGATTAATTTACGAGCGGTTCTTGACTGTCTTCATTTCGGAATGCGGCTTCCCGCTCCAATGCCAGAATCAACTCACTGACGGAAGCGTCTATACGATCTTTCAGTTCTTCCGTCAGCTCGAACCCGCCATGCTCCGTTCGGCTTACCCACTGGTCGACAGCAAACACACCAGTAAGAATATTCGTCCCCCCTAATGCGGCAACAACCGGCTTCAACGCATAATCAATGGCCAGTAAATGGGCAATCGTCCCTCCGATAAAGAGCGGCAGTACCACTTTCCCTTGGAATCCCTTCTGCGGGACGAGGTCAAGTATGGTCTTCAATGCCCCCGAATAAGCAGCCTTATAGACAGGGCTCGCAATAATGACCGCATCTGCCTGTGCGATCGTCGCCAGCGCCTGCTGAATCGCCGAACTGTTGATATTCGCGCGAAGCAGATCCTCCGCCGGAAGCTCGGCAGCCGATACGACATCTACCTCATAACCGGATAGCGCCAGATGGTCCGTTGCGTATTGCGTCAACCCAAATAATCTCGATCCATGTGTCGGACTTCCTGCAATTAACACGATTTTGCTCATCTTCATCCTCCTCATGCCTGAAATGCAGCCAACATGAAACGGTGTGGATATCGCCGAATGGCGACCAGATCCTCATACAGCATTCCGACAAAGGCCATCATTTCATGTATATGTTCCATGGCAAGCCTTCGCGCCTACGGCTTAGGAGCGGACTCCTTCTGCCTCGGCATCGGCTCTAGCCTTGGTGTACCGGTTCTCCGGCACGGATAACCCCAGGTTCCCCCGAAGTGTGTCACTCTCGTATTCGGTTCTAAAGATCCCCCGCTCCTGCAAAATCGGCACCACTTGGTCGACGAAATCCTCCAGCCCACGCGGCACGGCAGCGGCTAACATAAACCCGTCGGCTGCGCCCGCTTCGAACCATTCCTCCACACGGTCCGCAACCTGCTCGGCGGTTCCGATGAAGCTGGTGCGCGGCGTCGCCGATTGGAGTGCGACTTGCCGCAGCGTTAGCCCTTTCTCCTTTGCGTCCTTCTTGATCTTGTCGGTGCCGCTCTGGAAGCTGTTCTTCCCTAGATCGCCAAGCTCAGGGAAAGGCTCATCTAGCGGATACTGCGAGAAATCATGATGCTCGAAGAACCGCCCTAAATAATTGAGTGCATTCTCGATCGTCACGAGACTCGCTACCTCCTGATATTTGCGTTCCGCCTCTTCTTCCGTGCTCCCAATAATCGGTCCAATCCCTGGGAAGATGAGCACATCATCCGAATTGCGGCCGAAGCTTGCAGCACGCGCCTTCACATCCTGCGCGAACTGAATCGCTTCCTCAAGATTCTCGGCTCCGATAAAGATGGCATCCGCCTCCTTCGCGGCATAATTTCTACCGACTTCTGAGGCCCCCGCTTGGAATATAACCGGTCCTCCCTGCTTCGAACGAGCAATATTGAGCGGACCTTTCACCGAGAAGAATTCGCCTTCATGACCCAGCGTATGCACCTTCTCCGGATCAAAGAATACTCCTTTCTCCTTGTCTCGGACAAACGCATCGTCTTCCCACGAATCCCACAACCCCCGTGTTACTTCAAGATACTCCGTTGCGATCTTGTACCGCTTATCATGCTCAGGATGCTCCTTCTTGCCGTAATTCAGCGCCGAGCCTTCGAGCGGGGAAGTCACCACATTCCATCCTGCACGACCGCCGCTGAGAACGTCCAAGGAACCGAATTGGCGTGCGACCGTGAACGGTTCGCTGTAAGACGTCGACAAGGTGCCGACAAGACCGATATGCGTGCTGACAGAAGCCAGCGCGCTTAGAAGTGTGAGCGGTTCGAACCGATTCAGAAAGTGGGGAATGGATTTCTCGTTAATGTACAACCCGTCTGCGATGAAGATGAGGTCCAGCTTGCCCTGTTCCGCTTTATGAACCCAGCTCTTATAGAGTTCAAAATTAACGCTTGCCCCAGGATCCACATCCGGATGCCTCCAAAGGGAGGTACCCCCACCAACGCCATGCAGGAGCGCCCCGAGCTTTAACTGTTTTTTCTTTGCCATGTTTCCATCCTCCTTAACTGAAATGCTTCGGATTTATACCGCGACAGCAGCCTGCTTCGTCCGTTCAATCTGTCCG
>Ga0209675_1002290_pt1 | contig 9952 bp, 11 predicted proteins | sample AraplaCol_mLB_r2_2_FD_184280 | JGI IMG/M metagenome (GOLD analysis project Ga0209675, IMG submission 184280) | Arabidopsis root microbial communities from North Carolina, USA - plate scrape MF_Col_mLB_r2 (SPAdes) (version 3) | ecosystem: Host-associated > Plants > Roots > Endosphere | place: USA... | reverse complement strand
CGGCCTCGGCCTCGGCGTTGAGGGTCGCCACGATGAAGATGGCAGCGCTGGTGATCGGGCTGCAGACGGCTTGAGGATCTGGCGTTTCGATGATCGTGACTCCCAAGGGATGATGGACTAACTCGAAGGGAGGTTAGCAAAGAAGCACTGACTGAAATACCTTCCGTCACCCCGTTGCCAAGGCAGACACTTCGTTAATAACGAACAATACCCACGAAATAAACGATTTTTCTTTGTCGGAAAGCTCCTACTAGCATGGCCCCGTCTACCCCGAAAAACATAAAGACAGGGAGAACGGCATGCACCCCATCAACATCGGCGAACCCTGGATGTGGGTCGCCTTCATCGTTTTTGTCCTCGCCATGCTGGCCGTCGACCTGTTCGTCTTCGGTGGGCGCAAGGCGCATCGGGTCTCGGTACGGGAAGCCTCATCCTGGGTGTTCGCCTGGTGCATGCTGGCGATGGCCTTCGCCGGGTTGCTCTGGTGGTATCTGAACGGCGAATTCGGCCCCGAAATCGCCAAGGTCAAGACCCTGGAATTCCTCACCGGTTACCTGATCGAGCAGTCGCTGTCGATCGATAACATGTTCGTCTTCGTGATGATCTTCAGCTACTTCGCCGTGCCGCCGGAGTTGCAACGCCGGGTGCTGCTGTACGGCGTGCTCGGGGCAATCGTGATGCGCGCAGCGATGATCTTTGCCGGGGTGTGGCTGGTGTCGCAGTTCACTTGGCTGCTGTATGTGTTCGGCGTGTTCCTGATCATCACCGGGATCAAGATGCTGGTGTTCGCCGAGCAGCAACCGGACCTCGATAACAACCCGCTGCTGCGCTGGGTGCGCGGGCATCTGCGAATCACCAACGGCTTTCACGGCGAGCGGTTTTTCGTGCTGCAGAACGGTGTGCGCTGGGCCACGCCGATGTTTCTGGTGCTGGTGCTGATCGAGGCCAGCGACCTGATGTTTGCGGTCGACAGCATCCCGGCGATTTTCGCGGTGACCACCGATCCGTTCATCATTTTCACCTCGAACATCTTCGCGATCATGGGCCTGCGGGCGTTGTATTTTCTGCTGGCGGACATGGCCGACCGCTTTCATCTGCTCAAGTACGGACTGGCGCTGGTGCTGGTGTTCATCGGCGGGAAGATGACGGCGATGCCGTGGTTTCACATGCCGGTGGAGTGGTCGCTGGCGATTGTCGGGGGGCTGATTCTGGCGTCGGTGGTGCTGAGTCTGATGCTGACGAAGGACAAGTCGCCCGAAGAAAGTCAGGCGAAATAACAGTCGGGGGAGCAAACGTGGTTCGCTCCCCCGGTTTTGGGACTATTTGTCGGACTTGATGCTGGTCCACACTCGGGTCCGCACCCGCTCCAGTTTCTGCGGCAACGGTTGCACCACGTACAGTTTCTTCAGCGCTTCGCTGGTCGGCGTCAGGTTCGGGTTGCCGGTAATTTCCTTGTTGATCAGCGGCAGCGAATCCTTGTTGGCATTCGGGTAGCCGAGGAAGTCGCTGATCGAAGCGATGACTTTCGGATCGAGCAAGGTGTTGAGGAACTCGTGGGCCTCTTCGACGTTCTTCGCGCTCTTCGGAATGGCGAAGGTGTCGAACCAGATCGGCGCGCCTTCCTTCGGCAAGCGCCAGTCGACCACCACGCCATTGCCCGCCTCTTTGGCACGGTTGCCGAACTGGTAGAAACTGCCGGAATAACCGATGGCCACGCAGATATCGCCATTGGCGATGTCGGTCATGTACTTGGCCGAGTTGAAGTAGGTGACGTAAGGGCGAACCTTGAGCATCAGGTCCTTGGCTTTCTCATAGTCGGCCGGGTTCTGGCTGTTCGGGTCCAGGCCCAGGTAATGCAGGGCCAGCGGCAGGATTTCCGATGGCGAATCGAGCATCGCCACGCCGCAGGATTTCAGCTTCTCCATGTTCTCCGGTTTAAACACCAGATCCCAACTGTCCACCGGTGCATTCTCGCCGAGCGCCGCCTTGACCTTGGCCGGGTTGAAACCGATCAGCACCGTGCCGACCATGTAGGGCACGCCGTACTGGTTGCCGGGGTCGTTGGCGTCGAGCAGCTTGAGCAGCGCCGGGTCCTGGTGGCTCCAGTTTGGTAGCTTGGACTTGTCGAGTTTCTGGAACACGCCGGCCTTGATCTGGGTATCGAGGAACTGGTTCGACGGCACCACCAGGTCATAGCCGGAGTTACCGGTCAGCAGCTTGGCTTCGAGGGATTCGTTGGTATCGAAGGTGTCCCAGGTCACTTTGATGTTGCTTTTGGCGGCGAAATCCTTGGGCACCGACGGCAGGATGTAATCCGCCCAGTTGTACACCCGCAGTTCGCGCTGTTCGGCCTGTACGGCGCTGGCCAGCAGCGTCAGCCCGAAAACAGTGGCGCCCAGAATGCGTTTCATCGTGACCATGTTATGTTTCCCCGAATGCAGCGTGAGTCGATGGTTTTTATGTTCTGTACACGGCAGCGGCTTGCAAATCAGCCAAGGGCAAGGAAGGTGCAGCATCTAGTTGTGGCTTCGATTCTTCCTGACAGCGTAGACGCAGCACAGTAGCCGGTTGGCCAAAAGGGGATCGAAATGGCCAATTTGCGTGACCGCCGGGATGCGGAAACAACAATGCCCGGCGAAGTGCCGGGCATTGTTTGAACAGCTTGCGAACGCTCAGTCGGTAAAACCCAACCGCGCCGCCCTGCTCTGCTGAGTCTGGCCACGGGTCGCGAGGCAGTAATACAGCGGGCACGTCACGATCAGGCCGACCAACCACGACAAGTCAGCACCTTCCACGAGATTGGCGTACGGCCCGACATACAACGATGTGTTGGCGAACGGCAGCTGCACGAGGATGCCGATGAAGTAGGCAATGATCGCGTGCAGGTTGAAGCGCCCATAAATGCCACCGTCGGCGCGGAAGATCGAGGCGATGTCGTAACTGCCGCGCTTGATCAGGTAGAAGTCGATCAGGTTGATTGATGTCCACGGTACCAACACCAGCAGCAGCGCCAGAATCAAACCGATGAATTCGGAAATGAAATCCGCCGACGCGCCCAGCGCCACCACGCAGCAGCCCGCCAGCACCACGCTCGACAAGATCACTCGCACTTTGATGCTCGGCGTCCATTGGCTGGCAAAGGTCTGGATCGAGGTGATGATCGACAGCACCGCGCCATACAGATTCAGCGCGTTGTGGCTGATGATGTTGAGCAGGAACAGCACCATCAGAATCGGCCCCAGCCAACCGGTGGACTGCTTGACCGCCGCCATCGCCTCAGTGCCTTCCGGCGTCGCCAGTACCGCCACCGCGCCGAAGGTGAACGACAGAATCGTGCCCAGTGTGGCGCCCAGATAAGTCGCGATAAATGGCTTGCTGATCCCGATGTCCGCCGGCAGGTAGCGGGAGTAGTCGGAGACGTACGGCGAAAAGCTGATCTGCCAGATGATCCCCAGCGATACCGTCGCCAGCCATCCCGAAAGATTGAAGCTGCCACGGGTAAAGAAGTCCGCCGGCAACTCATGGGCAAAGATGTAGATGAAACCGGCCAGCAGCGCGCTGCCCATCACCCAGGTGCCGATTCGGTTCAGCGTGTGAATGAAGTTGTAGCCAATCACGCCAATGGCCGTGGCGCTCAGGGCACCGATCAGAATGCTCAACGGCGCCGGCACCGACGGCGCGATGCCGACGATGGACTTGCCGGCCAGCACGATGTTGGAAATGAAAAAGCCGATGTAGATGATCGCGGCGAAGAACACGATCAACAGCGCACCGTAACGCCCGAACTGACCACGGCTCTGGACCATTTGCGGAATGCCCATGCGCGGGCCTTGCGCCGACGCCAGGGCGATCACCACACCGCCGATCATGTGCCCCAGCGCAATGGCCAGCAGCCCCCAGAACAGGTCGAGATGAAACACCTGAACCACCATGGCGCCGGTGACGATGGGCAGTGGCGCAATGTTGGTGCTGAACCATAGGGTGAAAAGGTCGCGGGCCTTCCCGTGGCGTTCCGCGAGTGGGACGTAGTCGACCGTGTGATTCTCGATCAACGGATCTTGCCGGGACATCTGGGACATAAAAATGAACTCGATTGGGTCTGTTCTTATCGTTGTATGAAGCCAAACCGGGGGTGCTTCGTGGCCATCCCTCAGATGAAGACCATATTATGGTATTCCAACATTTTCACAAAACTGATCCGCTGTTTACGACGGCATCTGATCCGGCATCCTCCCTGATAGCCAGCGTTCACGGCTAGAGCAAAGCCCCGTAAATGCTGAGTTTTCGACGGATGAACCACGTTTATCGTTTCACCAAAAAAGCGCTTGCAATCGATGTATTACGGTATACCATCAGACCCACAAACACATAAAAACACGCTCCACCGCACTCGAGGATTGACCAATGATCGATGCTGCCGTCTACAAACAAGTCATGGGCTCGTTCCCGTCCGGCGTTACCGTCATCACCACGCTGGATGACGACGGCCAGATCGTCGGTCTGACCGCCAGCGCCTTCAGCTCGCTGTCGATGGATCCGGCCCTGGTGCTGTTCTGCCCCAACTACAGTTCCGATTCCTACCCCGTCCTGATCAAGAACAAACGCTTTGCCATTCACGTGTTGTCCGGCGGTCAGCAGAGCGAAGCCTACGCCTTCGCCCGCAAAGGCAAGGACAAGGCGCAGGGCATCCAGTGGACGCTGAGCGAACTGGGCAACCCGATCCTGGCAAACGCGACGGCTATCATCGAATGTGAGCTGTGGCGCGAATACGAAGGCGGCGACCACGCGATCATGGTCGGCGCGGTGAAAAACCTCATCGTCCCTCAGCAGGACGCCGGCCCGCTGGTGTATTGCCACGGCAAGATGGGCGCCCTGCCCGCCTTCGCCTGATCCGCACGATTGCACTTAAACAGGCCGGCAAGCGACCGGCCGACCACAAGAGATTCGAGGTAGCGTCATGAAATTTTCCCTGTTCGTACACATGGAGCGCTGGGACGAAAGCGTCAGCCACCGTCAACTGTTCGAAGACCTGACCGAACTGACGTTGATGGCCGAGGCCGGTGGTTTCAGCACCGTGTGGATCGGCGAACACCACGCGATGGAATACACCATCTCGCCGAGCCCGATGCCGCTGCTGGCCTACCTCGCGGCCAAGACCACCACCATTCACCTGGGCGCCGGCACCATCATCGCGCCGTTCTGGCATCCGCTGCGGGTCGCCGGTGAATGCGCGCTGCTCGATGTGATCAGCAACGGCCGGATGGAAGTCGGCCTGGCGAGAGGCGCCTATCAGGTGGAATTCGACCGCATGGCCGGCGGCATGCCCGCCTCCAGCGGCGGTCAGGCGCTACGGGAAATGGTCCCGGTGGTGCGCGCGCTGTGGCAAGGCGACTACGCCCACAACGGCGAGATCTGGAAATTCCCCACCTCCACCAGCGTGCCGAAACCCATCCAGAAGCCGAACCCGCCGATGTGGATCGCCGCCCGCGATCCGGACTCGCACAACTTCGCCGTGGCCAACGGCTGCAACGTGATGGTCACGCCGTTGATGAAGGGCGACGAAGAAGTCCTCGACCTGAAGAACAAGTTCCAGACCGCGCTGGACAACAACCCGGATGTGCCGCGTCCGCAATTGATGGTGCTGCGTCATACCCACGTGCATTCAGTGGATGACCCGGAAGGCTGGAAGGTCGGCGCGAAAGCCATCTCACGTTTCTATCGTACGTTTGATGCGTGGTTCGGCAACAAGGAAGTGCCGGTTAATGGTTTCCTCGCCCCGAGCCCGGAAGAGAAATTTGCCGGGCGTCCGGAGTTTGAGTTGGAGAGCCTGCACAAGACGGCGATGATCGGCACACCGGAAGAGATCATTCCGCGGATCAAGTACTACCAGGAACTGGGCGTGGATGAGTTCAGTTTCTGGTGCGACAACAGCTTGCCGCATGCGGAGAAGAAGAAGTCGCTGGAGTTGTTTATCAAGCATGTGGTGCCGGCGTTCAGGTAGGCCTGCTGCCCGGAATACGAAAACGCCCCGAGATGTTCGGGGCGTTTTCGTATGCGGTTCAGCTCAGGGATGGAGGCAACGATGACTCTGCCGGATCAGTCGCTAATACTGGTAATCCAGAAAGAAAAATACGGCGTATAGAAAGAAGGCAAAGGCCGCCAAAGCCGCACGCCACTCGGGATCTGCATCTCTTCCCAATCCACCTGGGGCAATTGAAATGCTCGCACCGCAGAAGTAGCAATAGATCCCCTGCGCAAACCACAGCTGAACCGCGAGCACAGTGAAAAAACGTCCCCAACTGCCATTGAACTGAAAATAACCATTTATGAGTGCCGCCGCCAACAAGGCAACACCTACACCGTGGCGATATTTGAAAAGCGCTGCAACCATTGAGTTTTGGGGTTTACGCATCAATCGTTCCATTAGCAGGATTGTGTCTGAGCTCAATATCCAACGGCGAAACTATGCTAAGAGCTTGCATTGAGGATTGGAAAATACAATGTTTCACTTGGCTTGGGAGATCCGACAACTGCAAAGGAACGACCGGCTTAGCTACCAGCTTATATCCTCCATCATTACAAACATCATAACTAAAGACCCCTCTACCAACAAAAGGGGACAGATTTATTAAATTAAATAAATCCGCCCCCCCCTTTTCTATCAATCCCCTGCTCTATCAAACACTTAGCACTAATGAACTTACATCACCAGCGCTTAAAAACTCTTGAAAACAAGAAATAACAATCCCTATATCTCTTGTAATCAAACTCGCCTGATAGCAATCACCCAAAACGTCAATCAGTTGTGTTCCAGCTGACGCATTATTAAGGGTACGTACGACGTGCTCCCCATCATCCAGGTATTGATTTAACATTAGAAGGTAGTTTCCAGAATCAGAATAAAGATTAATCTCGTAAGGCCCAGCTTCAGGTGCAGGGGTAATAGACAACGAAGTCACGCCATCGAACTTGCTATACTCAAATATAATGGATTTAACATCTTCCATAGTCGGCTGATCAACAAGAGGTATTTGTAATCTACCGTATTCAGGACTAAGCGTATACCCTCCGATCACCATCTATTTTTTCTCCTTAATAGACTTCATACCTGGCTCCCAGTAGTAGTTTTTCGGCAATCCTGTTTTATCATCTATAGCGCTTACGGTTAAAGATTTCAACTCAGCCTTTTCTGCGGCAGCGGCTATGTCGCCTCGAACAAAAGGGGACAGATTTATTAAAATAAATAAATCCGCCCCCCCCTTCTTCTTTCTTCTTTTAAAACAACAAGTCAATCGAATCGCTCGCGACAATCTGATCCGAGGTAAAATCCAGCTTATCCGAGACTAAAACTAATGACCTCAAATCCTCGGGAAAATCTTCGATTCCCCCATGTACAGTTGGGACTAAAAACCGAAAATAATCCCCAACAACTGTCTCTCCTTCGTATCCGACCGGATAGTCCTCACCAGGAGCAGAGCTTTCAACTGCATGGTAAATGTAAAACCCCTTAATTGACGGAATTGAATACTCTGAAAGCTTTTTATCAAATCCCGACCTCTCTGAAACTATTAATTCCACATCTATGCGCGAACGGGCATTACGATATCTGCGAAATGAGTACATATCCAACAAAGTACGGCCTACTTTATTTTTCGGATAATCAAAAAAGTCTGACGACTCCTCCCACATAAACTCGTTTATGCTATCCAGCTTTGCCTCCAAGTCTGGAACTTCCAACAATGCAGAAGGCAGGCGACCAAAACAGTTATTGACCATAACTGCTATCAACCCATTTCTATCCATGGCGAACCAAGTTATTATTTCTCCAAAACTAGGCTGCCAGTCTTTATTCAGCGACATCACTTTCCCTCCGGCCAGGTAACACTGCAGTTGAACAAAAGGGGACAGATTTATTAAATTAAATGAATCTGTCCCCTTTTCTATCCAATTTTGGCCGAGTCAATTCAAGTCCGGCCATTGTGCAAGATGGCTTTCCATTGATGCCATTAAAAAGTCTGAAAAGCCATTCCAAGCTTTAATGCTCGAACTTTCCCCTTCAAAAAATTGAAATACTGGCGGATCATCAGAGACGGGTAGGAAATAATTAATTTCATATCCTTGATGCATGCAGAACACCTTAGCATCCGCAGGCAAAAAACCAGAGAGATTTAACTCATCAAGCAACTCTTCCGCTTCAAACTCCAGGTCAAGTAATCTTGGATAAAATATATCTACACCAGAAAAAATCTTACCAGCCGAACGTCCCGCAATCGTCAAAAAATCACGATATGCCAACGGAATTTCACAACCAAAATGTTGCTCAACTGATGCAATATCCACTTCGGAGCAACCAACAAGATTATGCTCTGAAATCACTCCTCGCAGCACTAACCCGTGAAAAATATCCCGAACGCTCTTCATCTTGGCCTTCCTGTTTTTCCAAACAAAAGGGGACAGATTTATTAAATATAATAAATCCGTCTCCTTTTCTCTAAATAAATCAGCCCCCCTTTTCTCTTTCTCTTTTTTCTCTCCGACCTAATAACGAATCCACTTTCCTGTAGGTATTAACGCTGGACCAGCGGGATCAACCAAATAAAGCCATTCTGGCTCATGACCAACCGTACCGATCAAAACACCTAACGTTTCAGGATGATCGGGCATCGCACCTGAATGGATTGCACCAACATAACTACCTTCACCGTACGAATTGCGTAACTGATAACGTAATGAACCATCAGCATTATAAATCGCGGCATTGTTTGGGTACCCAAAAAACCATGGAGCCTTGGAGCATTTGAATTTGTTAGGTTTTTGCTCAAACACCACCAACACTCCTGTTCTATCAGGGAGTATGTAGGGAATACCAGCAGCAAGGAATGGGACCTCTTCACCATCCTCAACGACTATAAAAGTCACCATATCTACCACTGGACTAACCTTTACATACTTAAGGTGTTTCATTTCAACTTCAAAATCAGTCTTGCATCCCTGCCAGTCGTAGAACTCTTCAAAAACTGTTCCATCAGCATGGACTATCTCATTCCGAACACAGAAAACAAGATCATTCATTTCAATAACCTCAAGCTATCAACATCAACATCATATAATTCAGGATTTGTCCGAGGAGTTTTATCCATGAAATTAACTTGATGCGCACCACCTGAAAGTCTAACTTTTTGATCTGCGTCCCACATATCACCTGCAGCTCCCTCGCGAACCCCCACTCCCGGCTTCACGGTAAATTCAACCTTGTACAAACTTCCCGTTTTAAACTCGGTAAAAAAAGGGGACAGATTTACAATTAAATAAATCTGTCCCCTTTTTTTATTCCTTTTTTTATTGCCTTTTTTTATTTTTGGCTTTTTATTGGAATTGATCCGTTGAAGTCAAGATCGCCTGATGTAGGTATAAAACTGCTTACTTCTGCACCAACGAACCAATTAAAACGCTAATACTATTCGTAAATCTTGGATGCAAACAATATTTTTGCAAATGTCTGCCAACTAGGGGTGAAGGCTTCCTCATCTCCAGAGTTCATTGCATATAAATTCATTGCTCGAATCCAAGCTTCCATTGCATCCAAAAACCTTTCCAGCGTAGGGTTTTCCCACTCGCCTGAATTCAACTCCAAGTCTTCCTTAAGCCCACAAATAAAATCTGCAAACTCCTCTCTTGTTTTAATATTCTCAATCATTTTATCTAAATCCACCAGTCACCTATTTACAAACCCCACGAACACAAATTATAGAGCCGTTGTTTGGTGTAGTCATCTTCCTTCCAATTTCCTTGAAAACAAAAGGGGACAGATTTATTAAATCAAAAGATAAATCAAATAAATCCACCCCCTTTCTTTTGTTCCTTTTTTCTATTTTTATTAATTAGTTATAAATTAATAAAAAAAATTAAAGATAAGAACCAATCAAACCCTCTGAAATATCATCACATGACA
>Ga0209675_1002289_pt1 | contig 9955 bp, 9 predicted proteins | sample AraplaCol_mLB_r2_2_FD_184280 | JGI IMG/M metagenome (GOLD analysis project Ga0209675, IMG submission 184280) | Arabidopsis root microbial communities from North Carolina, USA - plate scrape MF_Col_mLB_r2 (SPAdes) (version 3) | ecosystem: Host-associated > Plants > Roots > Endosphere | place: USA... | reverse complement strand
AATATTGAAACACAAGGTTCTTGGATTTCAGTGAATGAAATTACAATTATCTCAAATAATGAACCGGTTGTAGTTCCAAAATTAAACGTCGAATCTGCTAAGGATAAAGTATTCTTAAATGAAACTTTCACAGTTCAAACCGTTTTGGATAGTGTTTATAACATTTATGCCGAAGATTTCAACATTCAATACGATAAAACTCGTTTCCAACTTGTTAAAGTAGAAGCAGCTAATCATATGGGATTATTCTATAACGAGAAGGTAACTGATGATACTGTAAGACTTATTACTGCAAGTTTAGGTAGAGATCATGGCATTAATGGAAAAGGGACACTTGTTAACTTAACATTCAAAGCAATTGGCATAGGCAAGGGAAAAGTGGATGCAACTAGAGGGAAAATTGCAGATAACGGAATCACTGAAACGACATTAGAGGCAATAAACTGCGGTGAAAAAGAAATTGAAGTTTTAGCTGGAGAATTTTCGCTAAAGCATCTTGGTTTTTTAGGGTATAATTACAATCAAAATAAGTCGGTATTGACTGACGATTTGAAGGCCCTATTAGGATCAACAGGAAGCGTTGCAGATCTAGATCTAGTTGACTTAACAAAAGCTATTCTAGCAAATCCTAAGTATGATTTTAATAACTAATTAAGCTTAAGCCGCTCCTTCGGGGGCGGTATTTTGTTTTGAATCTGTCGAAAAACGTATGAAAATGGTTGAAGGTAAAGAAATCTTAAGTCAATCCACCATTATCTTACACATAACGACAAAACAATGATTCTTTTGCACTATATCCTAATATATGTAAAAAAATGGTTGAATGAGTATGAGGGATCGGCCGTCTCGAAAAATTAAATACAATAGATAATCATCATCTAACAGATGGTACTCTATCAAAATTAAGGGATGGGATACGATGAAAAAGGCTGCTTCATTATTGATCGCTTTCGTTTTAATGTTAACGTTTTCAACGGGGGCATTTGCAGCTAAAGGGATCGCAGATACGAAGGAAAGTGCATTAGATCTTGTTGTTAATAGAGATATGAGTCTTTATATTTTGGATAGTTCCGATAAGGATTGGTATAAATGGGAAAACAACACAGGAAAAATGCAAAGTTTCTTTTCATATTTAAGACCATTGGATGATTTTGAAGGATTTAGATATGGATTCACGATTAAGTATAAAGATAATACGACAACTAGCATGTTTTATGCTGATCCTAAGCCGGGGCCTGCTCATGTAGTAGATAGATTGTATCTCCCTCCTGGTGCAACAATTTACTTCCAAGTTGAAAAGTTAAACAATAAGTCGTCACAGTATAATATTTATTTTTTGAATTTTGACTGAAATTACCACAATACATGGAGGGTGACATGCAAATGAAATTGAAAAAAGTTCTAACAACTTTGATGATCGTAGCAAGTATGTCCTTAACTTCTCAAGCTGCATTTGCGTCTGAGGTTGCACCATATGTAACTGGAATTGGTGATACACAAAACTCAGCAATTACTGCATTGCCAAATCAATGGTTCAGCTTGTTTCTCTCGAACGCTCAAGACCAAGATTGGTATAAGTGGACTAACGATACAGGTGTAGCTAAAAAAGCAACTGGACAATTGTTTAATAAAGGGACGAATAGTGCGTTAAGACTTGGATTGAAAATCGATTATAATGATGGCAGTGAACCTACCTCGATCTTATATTCTAAATATGGTGAAAAAGGGGCGCAACAAACAGTTGCTAATCTCTATATTCCACCTGGTGCGACTGTTTACGCTGTAGTTGATTCAGTAATTTTTGCTACAGAACAATATGATTTTGTCCTCTTCGTTTACTAAGAATGATAAGTACCGCTCCTTCGGGGGCGGTATTTTAATTTTTCATCGAAAGGTTAAGATATGCTGAATCAGCAACAACTTTAAATATCATGAACCAAAATCAGGGCAACCGGAGATTTACCAAGCGATCCGTAAGAAGGCGTTGGCAATGACTAGATGTAATTCTGATGTAAAATTGATGTAAAAACTTGATATAAAACTTGATGTAATAATAAACAAAAATTCAATAAATCAAAATAACAGAAAATCCTTATTAAATAAGGGATTATACGACTATATCAGAAGGCGAATTAATAACTGTATAAGCTGGCAGCGAAGAGGTCAGGGGTTCGTCCGTGCGCAGGTAGCGAAGCGAAAGAGCTTCGCCTGCGCGTACGGAGTGAAAATGATGAGGGGGTCCCCGCAAAGTAATCGGAATAAGCTCCGAAGCAGACCGTCACTTTGTGGGGTGAGAAAACGGCGTCTCAAAGGTTGTCATCGTCGAATGGGCTTCGGGACCAAGTTAAATCAGGAATGGGACATCCCTTGGCTAATAGGGTGCTTCATTCATTTCTGTACGACCACGTCGGAAACTGACTTCAGCTTTACCTGTATGCAGCTGCCACATGTGCCAAAAAACAAATGGAACCATGAGTATAAAGTTAACGATACCCCAGTAGTACATGACATCTGCATTATACCAGGAGGAAGCATCCATGAGTGTTGGGAACAGGTTAACGAAGCAGGCACGTAGAAGCAAATGTGCTGCAAGCGTATATACCCGGGCAGTTATGTATAGTTCTGGGCGGCGTTTGATAATCGGATAAAGTTCGGCCGCGAGCAGGATACATAATGAGCTTGCAAAAAACTTCGGACTTTCGGCATATACAAAGGCAGCATTCCAAGTTGTATACATGAAGTTCCAGCCGATTGTCGTATATACAATAAGATCGCCATGCTGTTGGTTTGATATCTTCCAGTACTTAGGCGCGAAAGGAATAGTAATGCATAATAAAAGACCAGTTAGCGCGTTAAACGTATTTCCCATTGTAAAATCTTTAATCGTGGCTTCCATAATATTAAGGAAAAGAACACCGTATACAAACCATAATACCCAATCTTTTTGCAGTGCACTCCAAAACTGACCTTCTCGTTTTTCATAATTAGCAATTCGAATGAATCCCACAAAAATCGTAGGCAGAATTACACTTAAAATCTTGGCCCAACGAAACCATCCTTCTACTCCCCCCATGAGCCATAACGGGAATGTGAGTAAAGATGCAATCCAGAACCAATGTGCAAACTTATAATGTTTGCGCATGACACCGACAACAACAAGAAGAATTGCGATATAACCGATCATACTAATGCTGTACTGCCACACAGGAATATCCATCGTGCACCCTCCTAATGTTGGTGAAGCTTATGCTTTTCACCTTAATACGTTGCAATTATGTATGGAGTTGTTAGAATAAAAAACATAACAACTGTTCGGTTTTATTGTATATAGACATAGCATATGTTGTCAGTGCAATTTAGCACACTCAAAGCATTGTAAACCAGGTATCCTTTTTATAAGTGGCTGCTCACAAAGTTTTCTCTTGATCACGAAGAGTGTCGAGGGGGATAACTTTAAAAATAGATGAAGGTATTAGGTGGGGGGAGGAAATCATGATAGAAAAGAGAAAATTACGTATCATTGATGCGACAAATCGTGTCATTTCACAAATGGGCATTGCAGGTACAACGATGCGGAAGATCGCTGACGAGGCAGGGCTTAGCACTGGTGCGCTTTATCATCATTATAAAAGCAAAGAAGAGATATTATACGATGCCATGGACCGGAGTCTTTCTGTATCTACTCGCATGGCAGAGGAAACAAAGCAGGGGAAATATAGTCGCGAGCAAGCGATTGAACAAATTGGAACGAATTTAAAAAGACGATTTAATAAAAAAGATGAAAATCGAATCCAGTTCTATCTAGCACAGGAGGCGATACTTGGGAACGAAGATATATCGCTTAAGTTTAAGGAGAAATACCAAAGTTGGATCGGACATGTAGACGATCTTTTGCAGCGCATATATGAAAAACAACCAACCCGTCATAATAAAGCACTTGCTTCGTTGCTGATCGGGTCGATTGATGGCATTGTTATGCAGGTGTTGTTAGGCACGAATACGGTTGAAATTGATGATATATGCGAAGTGTACCACCAGCTTCTGATTGAAGGAATTCCAGCTTTGTTGGAGAAATGGTCTGAATAAAATGCTGGTATACGTGAGCGTAGACCTATCCGCCCTGCTATAGGGATAGCGAGTTGGACGAACGGATGACCCCCTAGGCTTTACCAATATTGTAAACCGAAACGGCAGAGATGCCGTTTTTGTGTTATTCATGACGTTCACATAATAACTTGATTTATGCAGATGAGATTAACCGGTAATTATGAGAATTTATACTTGAATAAAATTGCCATGATCCAACTGAATAAGCAAGCTACGTTAAGCTATAAATCTTGCCTACTCATAATCACTGCTTTATAATCAATCAATAATGATAATCATTTTCAATTGGCTGAATAGGAGTAGATGCCGTATATGCAGCAGACTTACGATTGGGCAAAATTTGTGGTTATAGAGGAAATGCGGATCTTATCGCATTCTAGTGAATGGTTAACAACAACGAGTAATGATCATCACTTGATCTACATTCTTGAAGGAAGAGTGAACGTGACATCCTTATTGTTCAATGGAATATTAAGTAAAGGTGATATGGCGATACTTCCTACAGGATCTGAACCCATTTCAGTACTATCGATTACGGAGCCTATTTCGGCTTACTACATACGTTTTGCCTCTGCAAGTATTTCTAGAGTTCAGGGTGCTTGGAACATCGAAAATGCCTTTCCGCCCGTCAGCGGTTTGGTGCAGGTTCAACCACTGCTCGTCATCAGACATAGGTTTGACCTTTTGTATCGTCTATGGGAAAAAGGCATGGGCTTCACAATTCCTCTTCATATTGCTTGGCTGGAGTTATGGGAGACGATTCGAGCTGGGACATCCATAGAAGAACCAATCCTGGAGGCGAGTTTGGATAGCATGGTGAAGCATATGGATTTGCACTATGAAGAAGAGTTCAAGGTTGAAGACATGGCTCGCCATTCGGGTGTAACGCCAACCCTCTTTTTTAAACGTTTCAAAGAAATTACGTCGCTAAGTCCTTTACAATACATCACAAGAAATAGAATAGAAAAAGCACGACAACTGCTTGTCGAGGGAGACGCTCCCATTCGTGAAGTAGGAAATGCCGTTGGTTATGCTGACTTGTACTATTTCAGCCGAATATTCAAGAAAGTGATTGGCATTCCCCCACAACGCTATCGCCAATTGCTGCAACGAAAAATAGCTGTGTTAAATCCGCCGCTATTTGACGATCTTCTAGCACTTGGGGTGCCGAGAGACAGGCTGATTCCCTTTTGGAACAGAGCAGAGCAGAAGAAAACCTATAGAGAACACGATACAACCGGCATGGAATTGCTATGGCTTCGCAGAGAAAAGCCAGAGCTAATTATTGGCACCGACAAAGCAAGCGATTTGTATGATCAACTAGCCGAGATTGCCCCGACCAAGCTAATCAAGTACAAGCCTTTTTCATGGCGTGAGCATTTGTGCGAGCTAGCTCTTATTCTGGGGGTGAGCGAGGTTGCGGAATACTGGTTGTACTACTACGAACAAAAAGCTGCAGCTGTTCGCGAACGTATACATCGACAACTCGGCGATCAAACCGTGTTAGCAGCACTCGTGCACGATAACAATATTCGTGTGTGCGGAGCTAATCGACGTAAAATTGGTCGATTTCTTTATGGTGACTTGAAGCTGAACGCGCCGAACGGAATCGACCGATTCGCTTTTATTGATATCGAAAGCTTATCGGAATTAAATAAATTCAAAGCAGATCACATCTTGCTGCTAGGGGACAATCCTAACGGAAGAACAACTTCTGCACCTCTCACAGGTCAAGTGCATCATGCTCGGTGCTACCCCTGGTTGCATTATTCGGCACTAGGTCATGAGAGGTCTATGAAAGAGGCTCTTCTTTATTTTTCACCTGAGTAACCGCTTGAGAGGAATGTACAAACATATAAACAGGTTTTGCTATTCCTAATTAAGAGCTGATTTTGTATGCTTTTACTTGATAATAATTCTCAATGCCAACGATAGATTAAAGGGGAATAGACATGACCGCATCTTTTCCAACAGCCGAAGCAATACAAGATTGTAGAACGATCAGACAATTTAAACCGAATCCTGTCTCTGAGGATCTGATCGCGGAGCTGCTTAATGTCGCAGCTCTAGGGCCACATCCAGGACGTAATGAGCCATGGCGTTTTCTCTTGTTCGTGGAAGAAGGCAAGAAAACGTTAACCGACGCCATTATACAAAATGGGGTGAAGAAACGTGACCCCGACAAGCTGATGCGTGTTCCCGCGTATCTGATGGTTGTAATCAAGCAAAGCACTACAGCATTAGATTCAGATCAGAACTATGCCACAGCTTGTACACTGATACAAAACTTCCGGCTAACGGCATGGGAACGAGGATTAGGCGTCTCATGGATGATGAAGCCTTACATGTATCGGCAAGCGTTTCTTGAAACGTGCGGCGTTATGCCGGATGAAAAGCTTGTAGGGTTGATGCAGATTGGTTACCCAGAAGTACTACCAGTCGCCGCTCAGCCTACACCTGTACAGCAAAAATGGACAGTGGTCCGCACGATAATTACTACGGAAGCGAATGGATATAACCATGAATGCAGCATCTAAAGTGGATAAACCACCTATCCGAACTCGTCCTTGGGTGGCATCAATCATTATTGTACTTGGTCTCTTCTTAATCTTGTTTGGTATGGTTTCCTCGATCTTAAGCGGTGTCGCCAACATATCTTACGAAACGATTTGGAACGCTTTAACGAATTATGATGTAAGTATCGATCAACACACGATCATCCGTGAACTACGTTTGCCACGCGCATTGGCCGGTGCACTGGTAGGAGCCGCATTTGCTGTCTCTGGTGCAATCATACAAGGGATGACGCGTAATCCAATCGCTGATACGGGCTTGCTCGGGATTAATTCAGGGGCTGGATTGGCATTGGTTGTCGTCTTTGCCTTCTTTCCAGCTATCGCATTCGAATATATCATTCTCTCTTCTTTTATTGGGGCTGGCCTCGGTGCTTTGCTCGTATATGGTATTGCATATCTGTCAAAAGGCGGGTTGTCCCCATTAAAGCTCGTATTAGCCGGGGTCGTAGTCGGATCGCTATCCACGGGTCTATCCCAGGCGCTTTCCCTGCTGTTCCAGCTGAATTACGACTTAGCTTTTTGGTCCGCTGGCGGTATATCAACAGCCGATTGGTTTCAGGTGTCCGTGATGATGCCCTGGATTATTGGCGGGCTCATGACGGCTATGATCCTGTCCCGCTCTATCACCGTACTCAGTTTAGGGGAAGAAATTGCAGCAGGTCTTGGACAGCGGACCAAACTAGTAAAAGCATTAGGAACGATTGTCATCATGGTGCTGGCCGGAGCGTCTGTCGCTACTGTAGGCGGCGTTTCATTTATTGGCTTAATGGTGCCTCATATCGTTCGGTTTCTAGTAGGTGTGGACTATCGCTGGATCATTCCTTGCTCCGCAGTGGTTGGGGCTGTTCTCGTCCTCTTTGCTGATATTGCGGCGAAGCTGATCGCTTCTCCTTACGAAACTCCGCTTGGAGCGGTGATTGCCGTCATGGGGGTTCCATTCTTTCTGTATTTGGCACGCAAGGAAAGGAGGGAGCTGTAATGAGCACAACACTGTTTAACCCGATGCGCAGAAAGCGGAGTATCAAGCTTGTTATCTTCTTCTTTGCTGTGCTGGTCGCCTTATTCATCATTAGCTTAAATGTGGGACGTTACAGTATCACACCAATGGAAGTACTGCAAACCTTATTCGGGAACGGCTCGAAAAAGCAGAATATTGTTCTATTTGATCTTCGCCTTCCCCGCATGATTATCGCTGTTTTGATGGGTATGGGTCTAGCCATATCAGGGGCCGTGCTGCAAGGTATCTCCCGCAATGCACTGTCCGATCCGGGCATTCTAGGCATAAGTTCTGGGGCTGGTCTGGCTGTGCTGTTGTTTGTATCCTTCTATCCTAGCAATACGTTGGCTCCACCCTTTCTGATGCCATTTCTGGCTCTTATCGGAGCAGGGGCAACAGCTGTCCTCATTTATCTTCTTTCCTATAAAAAAGGACACGGTATTTCCCCGACGCGTTTATTGCTTACGGGTATTGCGGTTGGGGCCGGATTAAGCGCAGTCAGCATTATTCTGACACTTCAGCTTAGCCCTCGTAACTTTGAATTCGTTGTAACATGGCAAATGGGCTCTTTATGGGGCTCTAATTGGAAATTTGTTATAGCCCTGCTGCCTTGGATTGTTATTTTGCTGCCGATTGTTTATTGGAAATCAAAAATATTAAACATGCTCAGCATGAATGAACACATTGCAGAAAGCTTGGGCGTGTCGATCCACAGGGAACGTCTGCTGCTTCTCGCTGCTGCTGTCGGGCTAGCCGCAGCGAGTGTGGCTATAGGCGGCGGTATTGGATTTGTTGGTCTCCTCGGTCCACACATTGCACGCCGATTGGTAGGACCACAGCATCAATATATGTTGCCTATTACGGCAGCTGTCGGAGCATTACTTGTACTGATCGGCGATACAATTGGACGAAGCTTTATGGAATACACTGAAATTCCAGCGGGTATTGTTATTTCATTACTCGGAGGGCCTTACTTTATTTATCTGATCATGCGAGCTAAAGCGTAAACCAGATTTAATGATAATGGAGAGATTATACGATGATGAATTACAAACAAAAAGCTTTTGTCACACTGCTATTATTAGCATCACTTGCTCTTTCAGCTTGCGGCAATGATGGTACAAACAGCGCGAATACGAATACAAGCAATACGACTGTAACGACTCAGACGGCGAGTCCAGAACAAGCAGCATTCCCTCGTACAATTCAACACGTGAAGGGCGAATTGACGCTTAAGCAGGCTCCTGCGAGAATTGCCAGCGTTGATATTATGGCAACAGACTACTTACTCGTACTGGGGATTGCTCCGATTGTATCGGAGGGCTTTTCAACAAAAGATAAGTCTCCTATCTTCAGGAAATATGCGGAAGGCAAAGAAGTAACCGATCTAGGAGGCAAAACGAATCTTGAAACGTTGCTTGAACTAGAACCTGACCTTATTGTGATGAGTAATACAAGCTCGAATAAAATGGATCGTTTTGATGAGTTTAATAAGATGGCCGATAGTGTTGTTATAGACTTTTCCGTAGATGCTCCTACAAGACTTAGAAAATTTGCAGAGCTTGTTGGCAAAGAGCAGAAGGCTGAAGAAGTTATTGCTTCATTCAATAAGCTAAAAGTAGAAGCAACAGCTGCTGCAGCGAAACATAAGGATGAGAAAGTGCTGTTCCTCGTATCCAACGGCAAAGATTTTACGGTTGTTCACCCTGCTAATTTCCCGATCTTCTATGAGGAAGTTGGTCTAACACCTGTCCCAGGACTACCAGAAGACGGAAAGATTGGCGGGCGGATCGGCATAGAGGCGTTGAGCGAATTTGCTCCTGATCATATCTTTATTGCAGAGAACCGTAGAGAAATGAAAGCAGATACTCCAGGGGGACTCATTAACATTTGGACGGAAAATCCAGTCTGGAAAAACTTAAAAGCAGTTAAAAATAATCAAGTGTACTCCGTTGATACGCTTATGGGCGACACCTTTTTCTTAGGACAAATTGCAGGACTAGAAGCGATAAAAGAGCATTTGGGGAAGTAGGTATGCGTTGGCTCATTAGTATAAGGACAAAGGGGAAATTCGAATATGGACACGACAGCAATGCCAATTGCTAAAGCCATTCAAAAAAGAAGAACGATTAAACAGTTCAAGCCTGATCCCATTGCGGAAGACCTATTGCTTGAATTGTTGAATATCGCAAGTTGGGCGCCTAACCATGGACTGCGTGAGCCTTGGAGATTCATTTTGTTTGTAGAAGAAGGCAAGCAACGCCTCATTCAAGCC
>Ga0209675_1002285_pt1 | contig 9968 bp, 6 predicted proteins | sample AraplaCol_mLB_r2_2_FD_184280 | JGI IMG/M metagenome (GOLD analysis project Ga0209675, IMG submission 184280) | Arabidopsis root microbial communities from North Carolina, USA - plate scrape MF_Col_mLB_r2 (SPAdes) (version 3) | ecosystem: Host-associated > Plants > Roots > Endosphere | place: USA... | reverse complement strand
AAGGAAACCGCCGCGCTGCCGATCTCGGCGAGCGTCCCATGAGCGGCAATCTCGACCTGCTGCTGCGCGGCATCCTGCTGGGCCTCGCCGTCGCCATGCCGGTCGGACCGATCGGCGTGCTGTGCATCCAGCGCAGCCTGAGCGGCGGATTCTGGACCGGATTCAGCGGCGGCATTGGCACGGCGGTGGCCGATGCGGTCTATGCCGGATTGGCTGCAGCCGGCTTCGCGGTGCTGGCAGGCAGCATCGGTAATATCGGACCGGTTCCGGTGCAGGACATCCTGCGCTGGGGCGGGGCGGCCTTCATCCTCTGGCTCGGCTGGAAGACCGTCATTACACCTGTAGCCGAGCGCGCCGCCGACCTGCCGCAGCAGGCCAATAATTCTAAGACTGGGCCTGTGCGACTCTTTCTTGTCACTTTCCTGCTCACCATGAGCAATCCGGCGACGATTCTCTCTTTTGCTGCGCTGTTTGCCGGACTGGGGCTCGCCGCCGATCCGACGCTGGATGCGGCGATTGCGGCGGTTGCCGGGGTTTTCATCGGTTCGCTGCTCTGGTGGGCAGTCCTGAGCGGCGGCGTCGCGGCGCTGCGAGAGCGGATTGGCGCGGAATCGCGGCGCTGGATCAACCGCATCGCCGGTGCGGTGCTCATCATCTTCGCAATCGCACTCGTGATCTAGCCAAGCCTTGTCAGGGTGAGGCTGAATCGGCAATCTGCGTCCCCAGTTTGGCGCAACGACGCGCCGTTTGAGGGGAGATCACCGTGATGATGATGCGATGGAAAACGCTGACTGCCGCAGCCCTGCTGTCGGCCGGCGTACTGGCCGCGCCGATGCTGTCCGCGCAGGCGCAGGAGCTGAAGATCGGCATTTCGACCGAACCCAGCGCGATGGATCCGCATTACCACAACCTGGGTCCGAACAACCAGCTGGCTTTCACGCTGTTCGACACGCTGGTGCTGCAGGATGAAACCCAGAAGCTGGTGCCCGGCCTGGCCGAGAGCTGGAAGGCGCTGAACGACACCACCTGGGAATTCAAGCTGCGCAAGGGCGTGAAGTTCCATGACGGTTCGCCCTTCACCGCCGCCGACGTGGTCTTCTCGATGGCGCGTCCGGCCAAGGTGCCGAACAGCCCGTCGCCGTTCACGCTGTTCACCCGCTCGTTCAGCGAAGTGAAGGTCGTCGACGATTTCACCGTGCAGTTCATCACCAAGGCGCCGGCGCCGCTGCTGCCGACCGACGTGAGCCGCGTGGCGATCATGTCGTCGAAGGCCGCCAAGGCCGATGTCGCCGAAGGCATGACCACCGAGGCGCTCGGCAAGGGTGAAGGCTTGGTCGGCACCGGTGCCTACAAGTTCGTCGAGTGGCAGCGCGGCAACCGTATCGTCTTCGCCGCCAACAAGGACTACTGGGGCGAGAAGCCGAAGTGGGAAAAGGTCACCTACCGTCCGATGTCGAACGACGCCGCCCGCGTGGCCGCGCTGCTCGCCGGTGACGTCGACATGATCGAAAACCCGCCGCCGGCCGATCTGAAGAAGCTGCGCGAGAATCCGAATGTGAAGATCAGCCAGGCCGTGTCCAACCGCCTGATCTACATCCATCTCGACAGCTTCAGCACGCCGACTACCATCGGCATCACCGATGTGGGCGAGAAGAACCCGCTGAAGGACGTGCGCGTGCGCAAGGCCCTCTCGATGGCGATCAACCGCGAGGCGATCACCAGCCGCATCATGGAAGGCCTGGGCCAGCCGACCGGCGATTTCCTGCCGTCGCCGATGTTCGGCACGCGCAAGGACGCCAAGCCGGAAGCCTATAACGCGGATGCCGCCAAGAAGCTGCTGGCCGATGCCGGTTATCCGAACGGCTTCAGCATCACGCTGGGCACGCCGAACAACCGCTACATCAACGACGCCGAAGTGGCGCAGGCGGTGGCGTCGCAGTGGACCCGTATCGGCGTGAAGACCAAGGTGGACGCGACGACCGCCACCGTGTTCTTCAAGAACCGCGACGAGTTCAAGTATTCGGCCTACCTGGCCGGCTGGGGCGCCGGCACCGGCGAAATGTCGGATCCGCTGCGTTCGCTGGTCGCCACTCCGATCCGCGAGAAGGGCTTCGGCGGCACCAACAAGGGCCGCTACTCGAACCCGCAGCTCGATGCGATCATCGAGCAGGCGCTGGGCACCGTGGACGACGCCAAGCGCGACACGCTGCTGCAGCAGGGCTCGAAGATGGCGATGGACGACCAGGCGCTGATCCCGCTGCATATCGAAGTGACGCCCTGGGCGGTCCGCAAGGGCCTCAGCTACAAGGCGCGCGCCGATCAGTACACGATCGCCAACGGCGTGCTTCGCGACTGATTTCAGGCGTAACCTGAAAAGACGAACGCCGCGGAATCACTTCCGCGGCGTTTTCTTTTTCAGACCCGACGATCAGGCGTCAGGACAAAAACTGTTCGTTCAGGATGCGCTCTTCCAGGCTGTGGCCCTCGTCGAAGAGCAGGGTGAGGCCGATCTCGGGCGCCTCGCGGATTTCCACTTCGGCCACGTCGCGCACCTCGTTGAAATCGGCCGTGGCCGAGACCGGCCGCTTTTCGGTTTCCAGCACTTCGATCTTCACCGTGGCGGTGCGGCCCAGCAGGGCGCCACGCCAGCGGCGCGGGCGGAAGGCGCTGATCGGCGTGAGCGCCAGCACCCCGGCCGAGAGCGGCAGGACCGGGCCATGGGCAGAGAGATTGTAGGCGGTGCTGCCAGCCGGCGTCGCCACCATGGTGCCGTCGCAGACCAGTTCCTCCACGCGCACGCGGCCATCGATGGAAATGCGCAGCTTGGCGGTCTGGCGGGTCTGGCGCAGCAACGCCACCTCGTTGATCGCCAGCGCCTCGTGGCTGTCGCCATTCACCGTGGTGGCGCGCATGCGCAGCGGATGCACGGTGGCGCTGTGTGCTTCACTCAGCCGTTCCACCAGGCTGTCTTCCCGGTATTCATTCATCAGGAAGCCCAGCGTGCCCTGGTTCATGCCGTAGATCGGCAGGCGGCTGTTCATATACTGGTGCAGGGTCTGCAGCATAAAGCCGTCGCCACCCAGCGCCACGATCACCTGCGCCTTCTCGGGCGCAACATCGCCATAGCGCGAGGCCAGGCGCGCGCGGGCGGCTTCGGCGGTATCGCCTCTGGCGGCGACAAAGGCGATCTTGTTAAACTGTGCCATTGGACTACGGACCCGCCAGCCTTGGATGGGACGCCCCGGATCTGCACCGGGACTGTAAACTGGGATCAGTATAACCAGCGAAACCGAGGGCGGAAGTCCCCCGGCACCACGACAAAATAGGGGGATTGAGCATGCTTGCGCATCGATTCAGACTGGCCATGGCCGTTCAGGCGCTGCTCTTGTTGCTGGCGGGGACTGCCGCCGCAGCGGAGACCGACCGCCATGCCGGCTATTACTATCCGCCGCTGACCTCGCAGGAGGTCTATCAGGCGCGCGCCGTGGTGATGCCCGATGCCTCCAGCGACATGCGGCTCTCGTTTGTCACCGGCCTGGCCTACCAGCAGAATAACCGCGCCTATCCGCCGACCTTCGTGATGTTCGCCAAGGGCGAGCAGTTCGAGCGGCTGATCATCGTCGCGGTCGGCAGCCACGGCTTCCGCGGCATCTTCCAGGCCCGCGCCATGCTGGCCCAGATGACCAGCATCGCCCGCGGCACGCCGATATTCCGCGACAATGGCCTGCAGGACGTGCTGACCTTCCTCGATTTCGCCCGTATGATGGGCTTTGAGGAACTGACGATTTCCGATGGGCAGACCTTCGCCCACCGGATCGAATTCAAATAGAGGATTGCCATGACATTTGCGGTTTGGAAGCGGCTGGCTCTCGCCGCTGTTTTGACGTTTGGATTCTCGGCTGCCGCGCAGGAGCTGAAGATCGGTCTTTCCACCGAACCGCATGCGATGGATCCGCATTACTTCAACCTGACCGCCAATAACCAGATCGCCTATTCGATCTTCAGCACGCTGATCCAGCAGGATGAGACGCAGAAGCTGACGCCGGCGCTGGCCGAGAGCTGGCATGCGCTGGACGACACCACCTGGGAATTCAAGCTGCGCAAGGGCGTGAAGTTCCATGACGGTTCGCCGTTCACGGCGGCCGATGTTGCTTTCTCGATGGCGCGCACGGCCAAGGTGCCGAACAGCCCGTCGCCCTTCACGGTCTTTGCGCGCGCCTTCTCTGAGTTGAAAATCGTGGATGACTACACGATCCACTTCATCACCAAGGGCCCGACGCCGCTGCTGCCCAACGACCTGAGCCGCGTCGCCATCATGTCGTCGAAGACGGCCAAGGCCGATGTGGGCGAAGGCGTCACCACCGAAGCGTTGAACCGCGGCGAGGGCCTGGTCGGCACCGGACCCTACAAGTTCGTCGAATGGACGCGCGGCAACCGGCTGGTGCTGGCGGCCAATCCGGATTTCTGGGGCGGCAAGCCAAAATGGGAACGGGTGATCTACCGGCCGATGTCGAATGACGCCGCCCGCGTCGCCGCCCTGCTGGCGGGCGATGTCGACATGATCGAGAACCCGCCGCCGGCCGACATGAAGAAGCTGCGCGAGAATCCCAATGTGAAGATCAGCGACGTGGTCTCGAACCGCCTGATCTACATCTCGCTCGATGTGGGCGATCCGACCGCCACTGTCACCGATGCCGACGGCAAGAATCCGCTGAAGGATGTGCGCGTACGCAAGGCGCTGTCGCTGGCGATCAACCGCGAGGCCATCGCCAGCCGCATCATGGAGGGCTTGGGCAAGCCGGTGGGCGATTTCCTGCCTGCGCCGATGTTCGGCACCCGGCCCGATGCGAAACCCGATGCCTATGATCCGGAGAAGGCGAAGGCGCTCCTGAAGGAGGCCGGCTATCCGAACGGCTTCGGCATCACCATCGGCGCGCCGAACAACCGCTATATCAACGACGCCGAAGTGGCGCAGGCGATTGCCTCGCAATGGACCCGTGTCGGCGTGAAGTCGAAGGTGGATGCGGTCAACAGCACCGTCTTCTTCAAGAACCGTGACGAGTACAAGTATTCTGCCGCTCTGGTCGGCTGGGCGGCGGGTACTGGCGAGATGTCGAACCCGCTGCGCTCCATCGTCGGCACGGTGAGCCGCGAGAAGGGCTTCGGCACCGCCAACAAGAGCCGTTACAGCAATCCGCAGCTTGATGCGATCATCGAGCAGGCCATCGGCACGGTGGACAATGCCAAACGCGAGGCGCTGCTGCAGCAGGGCTCCAAGATGGCGCTGGACGACCAGGCGCTGATCCCGCTGCATATCGAGGTGACGAGCTGGGGCCTGCGCAAGGGTTTCAGCTATCGCGCCCGCGCCGACCAGTACACGCTGGCCAACGGTGTCAGTAAGGATTGATGGGGCAGGACGGGCGGTTTAACCGCCCGTCACGCTCATGTGGCGCGGCACGGCTTTCGCCGGCTGGCGACGGTCGATCACGAAATCATGGCCCTTGGGCTTGCGGGCGATCGCGTTGCGGATCGCGTCTTCCAGCGGCGCGTCGCTTTCCGAGGCACGCAGCGGCGCCCGCAGGTCGGCATCGTCGTTCTGGCCCAGGCACATATACAGCATACCGGTGCAGGTGAGCCGCACGCGGTTGCAGCTTTCGCAGAAATTATGGGTCATCGGCGTGATGAAGCCGAGCCGACGGCCGGTCTCGCGCACGGTGTAATAGCGGGCCGGACCGCCAGTCTTGTAGTCGGTCTCGTCCAGTGTCCATTTGCGCTGGATCTGGCCGCGTGCCATGGAGAGCGGCAGATACTGGTCCAGCCGCACGGCCTCGCCCATCTCGCCCATCGGCATCACCTCGATCAGCACGAGGTCGAAGCCTTCAGCGCCGCACCAGGCGATCAAGTCGTCGAATTCCATGTCGTTGACGCCGCGCAGCGCCACGGCGTTGATCTTGACCTGCAGCCCGGCCTTCTTGGCCGCCTGCAGACCCGCCATCACCTTGTCCAGCTTGCCCCAGCGGGTCAGCTCGGTGAACTTGTCGGAATCCAGCGTGTCGAGCGAGACATTGATCCGCTTCACGCCGGCGGCGGCCAGGCCATCGGCGTATTTCTCCAGCTGGCTGCCGTTGGTGGTCAGCGTCAGCTCGTCCAGCGCGCCGGTCTTCAGGTGGCGCCCCAGATTGTCGATCAGGGTCATGATGCCGCGCCGCACCAGCGGCTCGCCGCCGGTCAGCCGCAGTTTGCGCACGCCCATGCGCACGAAGGTGGAGCAGAGCCGGTCCAGTTCTTCCAGGCTCAGCAGGTCGGCCTTGGGCAGGAAGGTCATGTCTTCCGCCATGCAGTAGACGCAGCGGAAGTCGCAGCGGTCAGTGACCGACACGCGCAGATAGGAAATCGAACGGCCGAAGGGATCGAGCATGGGTCTCTAAACGGGGGAAAACGCGGGGGCCCCGTCCTATGCCGCTTAAGATAGTGGCCGGGTGGGGCCGGGGCAACCCCGGTCCGGCTGCGGCAAATCGGCCCGTCAGGGTTATAGCGGCAGGTGAACCTCGATCACGTCATGCCCCATGCTGCCGGTGCTCTTGAAGCCCAGTTCGGTCGCCAGGGCGCGCATAGCCTGGTTTTCGCGCAGGATGTCGCCGACGATCTCGCGGGTGCCGCGCTGGCGGCAGTAGGCAATGATCTTGCGCATCAAGATTTCGCCCAGGCCCTGGCCCTTCATGTCGCTGCGCACCAGCACGGCGAATTCGGCGCGCAGGTTGTCGGGATCGGTGATCGCCCGCACCACGCCCAGGGTTTCACTGTGGCCCTCCGGACCCATGCGGGTGGCGATGAAGGCCATCTCGCGCTCGTAATCGATCTGGGTGAATCGCGCCATCTCCGAATGCGGCAGGCTGCGCATCGGCGAGAAAAAGCGCAGGCGATAATCCTCGGCCGAGACCTTGGCGACGAAATCCTTGTGCGCCGGCTCGTCCTCGGGACGGATCGGGCGCAGCAGCACCTTGTCTCCGTCGCGCAGCTCGACGGTTTCCTCCAGGCCGCTGGGATAGGGGCGGATCGCCAGCCGGTCGTGGCCGGTGACCGTGCTGGGCCGGATCACCATGCGGGCATCCAGTGCCACCATGCCCTGGTCGTCGGCATAGAGCGGATTGATGTCCAGCTCGGCGATCTCGGCATGGTCGGAAATCAGCTGGCCGACGCGGATGATTAGGGCAGCCAGTGCTTCGCGGTCGACCGGCGGGAAATCGCGATAGCCAGCCATCAGGCGGCTGACCTTGGTGCGGTCGATCAGGTCCTGCGCCAGATGCATGTTCAGCGGCGGCAGGGCCACGGCGCGATCGCCGATCACCTCGACGCCGACGCCGCCCTGGCCGAACATGATGGCCGGACCGAAGATCGGATCGGTCAGCGCGCCGACGATCAGCTCATGGGCGCGCGGGCGACGGATCATGGCCTGGATGCTGAAGCCATCCAGCCGTGCTTCGGGGCGGTGCTTGCGCACGCGCGTCAGCATCGCCTCGGCGGCGGCGACCAGCTCTGCCTCGCTGCTCAGGTTCAGCGCCACGCCGCCAACATCGGATTTATGCGTGATGTCGGGCGAGAGGATTTTCAGCGCAACGGGATAGCCGATCCGCTGCGCCGCCTGCACGGCATCGGCCGGCGTTTTGGCCGCCTCGGTCGGCACGCTGGGGATGCCATAGGCGGTGAGGATGCGCTTGCCCTCGATCTCGTTCAGCATGCTGCGCCCTTCGCCGAGCGCAGTGGCGATCACGCTGCGCACCGTCGCATGATCGGGCGTGAAGTCCTCCGGCATTTCCGCCGGAGTCTCCATCAGGTTCTGCATATTGCGCCGGTAGTCCACCATATGCGTGAAGGCGCGGATGGCGGCGTCGGGCGTGTCGTAGGAAACCAGGCCGGCTTCGGCAAAGGCCTTGCGCGCCGGCATGATGGATTCGCCACCCGACCAGCAGGTGAGGATGTTCTTGGTGGTGCCTTTGGCCGCCGCGATCACGGCTTCGGCCGGGGCCAGCGATGGCGCGATGGCGGTGGGCGCATGCATCACCAGCACGGCATCGACGCCGGGATCGGTCATCACGGCATGCAAGGCGGCGGCATAACGCTCTGCCGGCGCGTCGCCGATGATGTCGATGGGATTGCCATGCGACCAGGTGGACGGCAGCACGCGGTCGAGCGCCGCGGTGGTGATCGGGTTGAGGTCGGCCAGCGTGCCGCCATGTTCGATCAGCGCATCCACAGCCATCACGCCGGGACCGCCGCCGTTGGTGACGATGGCCAGACGTTCGCCGGGCAGGCGGCGGCTGCGCGCCAGCGTCTCGACAGTGTCGAACAGTTCTTCGATGCCGTCCACGCGCAGGATACCGGCGCGGCGTAAAGCCGCCGTATAGACATCGTCGCCGCCGGCCAGCGCGCCGGTATGCGAAGCGGCTGCCTGCGCCGCGCGGGCATTGCGGCCGGATTTCACCGCGACGATCGGCTTGGTGCGTGCGGCGGCGCGGGCGGCGGACATGAACTTGCGCGCGTTCTTGACGGACTCGATATAGAGCAGGATCGCGCGGGTCTGCGGATCACTGGCGAGGTAGTCGATGATGTCGCCGAAATCGACGTCGGCGGAATCTCCCACCGAGAGGAAGTGGCTGAAGCCGACGCCATGCTGCTTGGCCCAGTCGAGCACGATGGTGCACAGCGCGCCGGACTGGCTGACGAAGGCCAGCTGGCCGGCCGCGGCGCTGGCATGGGCGAAACTGGCATTCAGCTTCAGCCCGGGCACCAGCAGGCCGATGCCGTTGGGGCCGAGGATGCGCAGCAGGTGCGGCTTGGCGGCGTCCAGCATGGCCTGCTGCAGCGTGCGCCCATTGGGCAGCGTCTGTGCTGAGAGACCGGCGGTGAGCACGGCGGCGGCGCGGCAGCCCATGCGGCCCAGCGCCTCGATCTGTTCCGGCACGGCGGCCGGCGGCACCACGATCACGGCGAGGTCCGGCGCGGCGGGCAAAGCCGAGACATTGGCGAAGCAGGGCAGGCCCTGCAGTTTGCGGTATTTCGGATTGACCGGCCAGATGCTGCCGCCGAAGCCGGCGTGGATCAGGTTTTCCAGCACTACGCTGCCGACCTTGCCTGGGCGGTCGGAGGCACCGATCACGGCAACGGAGCGCGGCGCGAAAAGCTTGTCGAGGTTACGAATCGTCATGGCTGAGCACTATAGCCGATTGGTGACGTCGAGATGACGTGTCATCCGCCAGCCGAGCAGGGCGGCAACAGCAAGCGAGGCGATACAAGCGGGTAGGGGCAGCGGGCCGACCGCCACCGCGGCGGCGGCGGCCACAACCAGCAGCGCAACCATGCCCAGCGCCGGCGGTGCGATCTGCTGCGGGACGTCGCGCCATGCGGCGCGGATCAGGGTTACCGATGTCAGCAGGCTGGCGAGCAGCAGGGCGAGCATGGCGCCGGTCAGCCCGGCAAGCCGCGTGGCGGGAAACAGCACGAGCAGGAAGACGAAAAGCGCAAGCATGTTGTTGCTGACGGACCAGCCGGTCCGGCCGCTGCGCAGAATGCCGGCGGATAGCGGCGATCTCGTCATCTGAATCATGTTCGACAGCAGCAGTAGAGCGAAGACGCCGGCGGCGTCTGGCATTTCCTCATGCGCCAGCAGCGCGAACAGCGCGGGCTGCAGAAGGATGCAGAGCAGGGCGAACAGGGCGGCGGCGGCCAGGGCCAGGCTGCTGATCTGGCCAATGATGCGCGCGGCATCGGGGCGTCGCAGGATATGATGCACGAGGCCGCCCCAGGCGGTGAGGAACGGCAGCGACAGCAGGCTTTCAAACAGCACCGCGATGCGGTTGATCACCAGGAACAGGCCGGCAGCCTCGATCGAAACCATGGCGGCCAGCGCGAAACGCAGGATGGTGCCGAGGCTGTAGCGCAGTAGCAGTCCGGTCATCATCGGCAGACCG
>Ga0209675_1002280_pt1 | contig 9978 bp, 10 predicted proteins | sample AraplaCol_mLB_r2_2_FD_184280 | JGI IMG/M metagenome (GOLD analysis project Ga0209675, IMG submission 184280) | Arabidopsis root microbial communities from North Carolina, USA - plate scrape MF_Col_mLB_r2 (SPAdes) (version 3) | ecosystem: Host-associated > Plants > Roots > Endosphere | place: USA... | reverse complement strand
TCGATCTGAAATCGAAGTCGCTAGCCTTCCTAAAGGAGCATTTCGGCAAGTCCGGTCCGTATTTCTATGGCATCGCCCGTGGAATTGACGAGCGCCAGGTCAGACCCGACCGCATCCGCAAATCGGCCGGCGCGGAAAACACGTTTTCGGAAGACGTCTTCACCAGCGGCGAGGCCGAGATCGAGCTGCAGCCGATCGTGGCCAAGGTCTGGCGCTATTGCGAACGCTCCGGCATCCGCGGCCGCACCGTCACCCTGAAAGTGAAATACGCCGATTTCCAGATCATCACGCGCAGCCGCACCCTGCCCGCCTCTGTTGCCAGCCATGACGAACTGGCGCAGGTCAGCATGGACCTGCTGGAAGCGCTATTCCCGGTGTCCAAGGGCATCCGCCTGCTCGGCGTGACATTATCCTCGCTGGGCGAGGATGCACCCGAACCGGCGGCCACCGGTGGCCAGATGACGCTGGAGCTTTAGAGCTTGTCCGCCGTCACACTGTGCGTGCGATGGATGGCAAAGAAGCAGAAGAAGATGGCAAAGCCGGCCAGCACAAGGCCGAAGACCAGCATGGCGGTGTCGATCGCCTGCGAGGCCAGCGCGATGCCCAGGCAACCCAGCAGTACCAGCAGCGCAGAGATCACCCAGTAACCCAGCGAAATATTCGGTTTCATGGTCTAGTTCCTTTCACGCAGTTTGGCGTCGGCGTCATCGAACAGGATGCGCCGGCCGGCCGTATCGAGGTCGTCGAACTGGGACGCGCCCACCGCCCAGACGAAACACCACATCCCCAGGCCACCCAGCAGCAGGGCGACGGGGATCAGAAACAGCAGCACGGTCATGCGGCACTCCTTGTCTTGCGACCCAGATCGAGGCGCAGTGCATTGGCGACCACGATCAGCGATGAACTGGACATGGCGATGGCCGCGATCAGCGGCGTGACCAGGCCGGCAATGGCCAGCGGCACGGCGAAGAGGTTGTAGCCCAGCGCCAGGCCGAGATTCTGCAACGCCAGCCGGCGGTTCTGCCGGGCCACGGCAAGGACGTCGAGAACGGCGTCAAGCCGGTCGCCCTGGAAAACGGCATCGGCGGCATTCTGCGCCAGCTCCAGGCCCGAGGCCGGCGACAGCGAGGCATCGGCCGAAGCAAGCGCCACGGCATCATTCAGCCCGTCGCCCACCATCAGTACATGACGGCCCTCACGTTTAAGCGCCGCGATGACCTCGGCCTTGCCGCGTGGATCGATACCGGCTTGCCACTCCGTAATCCCCACGACCTCGGCCACGCGGCGCACCGCCCCGGCATGATCGCCCGACAGGATCAGCAGACGTTTGCCCTGCGCACGCAGCGCTGCAATCACCGTCGCCGCGTCGCTGCGCAGGTCGTCGGCGAAGCGGAAGCAGACCGGCGCATGTCCCGGCCGCGCCAGCCACAGGACGCTGTAGCCGTCTTCGTCCTGCGCAGTCACATCCACGAAACGGGCGTTGCCGAGACGGATTTCACCATCGACCGTCTCGCAGACCAGACCCTGGGCCGGCACTTCGCGCACATCCGCGCGCGCCTCATATGCGGGTGCAGCAGCCAGCAGCGCGCAACAGAGCGGATGCTTGCTGCGCGCCGCCAGACTGGCGGCCAGCGGCAGAAGCGCGGCAGCCTCATTATCCGGCGCCACCAGCCGCGGACGGCCAAGGGTGAGCGTGCCGGTCTTGTCGAACACAACCGTGTCGATAGTGGCCGCGCGTTCCAGCGCGGTGGCCGATTTCAGCAGGACGCCGGCCCGCATCAGCCGGCCGCTGGCCACCACCTGCACGACCGGTACAGCCAGCGCGAGCGCGCAGGGACAGGTGATAATCAGCACGGCGGCGGAGATCAGGATGGCGCTGCGGATATCGGCACCGCCGAGGTAGACCCAGCCGATGAAACTGAGCAGCGCGGTCAGGTGCACCACCGGGGCATACCAGCGCGACACTTTCTCGGCCAGGCGCACGAAGCGGCTGCGGCCCTGTTCCGCTGCCTCCATCAGGCGGGTCATCTCGCCGACCAGGGTGGCATCGCCGACTGCAGTGACGCGCAGGGTGAGCGGCGCATCTATATTGACCGCGCCGGCATGCACGGCGTTGCCGTTGCTCACAGCCTGCGGCAGGCTTTCGCCGGTGAGCAGGCTGGCGTCGATGGACGAGCAGCCTTCGGTGACGATGCCGTCGACGCCGATGCGTTCACCGGCCGCAACCAGCACGCTTTCGCCGATCATCACACGCGTGGCCGGGCGATGCACCAGGCCGGCCGCGGTCTTCACCGTGACCGGCCGCGTGGTCCAGGCCAGCAGCTGCTGCGCCGTGCGGCGGGCGAAGCCGCGCGCGCGCAGGTCGAGATAGCGGCCGACCAGCAGGAAGAACAGCAGGGTGACAGCGGCATCGAAATAGGCATGCGGGCCGGACTGCGCCAGTTCAGCAATGCTGACCAGCACGGCGAGCGTGACGCCGATCGAGATCGGCACATCCATGTTGCTGCGGCCATGGCGCAACGCATGGGCAGCCGAGCGGAAGAAGGGCCGGCCGGCATAGGCGATGGCGGGAATGGCGATCAACGCCGAGATGCCGTGGAACAGGTCGCGGGTGGCCGGGTCCATCGCATTGGCATGGCCGGACCAGACCGAGACGGAAAACAGCATGATATTGGCGGCGGCGAAGCCGGCCACCGCCATGGCGCGCAGCAGGCCGCGTTCCTCGGCCAGGCCTTCGGCGCTGGCGTCGCTGCCCGCCGGCAGGCAGCGATAACCAAGCCGGGCAACCGTGCCGACCAGCCGGTCGGCCTCAGCGACATCGCCTGTCCATTCCATCACCAGACGCCGGGTCGCGCCCGAGATCTGCACGCGCGTCACCATCGGCTGGGCCCGCAGCGCATGTTCGATCAGCCAGAGGCAGGCGGCGCACTGCAGGTCGCCGACCAGCACGGTCAGACGCTGGCGGTTATCCGACAGGGTCTCGGTGAATTCACGCCAGTCGACCACGCCATCTTCAGGCCGGGCGACCGGCGCGGCCTTATCGCGCAGGCGGTAATACTGGTCGAGCCCCAGACCGGTGATCAGCGCATGCGCCCCGGCGCAGCCGGTGCAGCAGAAGCGCTCGCCGGCTTTCGTTGCCGGTTCGCCGCAATGGGCGCAGGCTTCCTGCGGCGCGGCGCGGACCTGTGCCGGAAGCAGCGTATCGGTGGCCATCACTGTACCCGGATACGTTCGGCGACGACGAAGTCACGGCCGCCCTGACTGGCCGTAACGCGCAGGTCCCACAAGCCTTCGCGCGGGAGGTCGAGCACGGCTTCGTAACGGCCGCCACCCTGCGACCGCAGATCGACCTCAACCGGCGCGACATTTTCCACCGGGCGGCTGGCATCCAGGCTGACCGTGAGATCGGACAGCGCCAGGCCGGCGCGATCATTCCACTGCATGGCCAGACGGATCCGGCCGCTACCCAACGCCCCCGTTTCCAGCGTGTAATGCCAGTCGAGCGCCTTCTGCTCGACCAGCGCCTGGTGCACCTGGGTATATTCCGCGCCCTTCTTCGAGGGATGCGCCACCACCAGGCCGCTGAAGCTGCCGGTGGCGGTCACGATCAGCACGGTGTTGACGGCGACAACCACCAGGAAACCGAGCACGAAAAGCGACGGAATCCAGCGCTGGCGGATCATCAGTTTCATCTGTTGCATGGCAGTCACCCCTGACATAGCCCCGCCGTCCTTACGGCATCGAGAATTGCGTGCGCAGTCTTTCCACATCGCGGCCGCTGCGATCGCGCAACACCAGGCTCAGGCCGGTCAGGCCGCTAGTCCGGCGCGGCGCGCGCAGGAAGACGTGGTATTCAGCGATCTCATCCGGCTCGATGGAGAGGTCGAGCGCGGCATGGCGGCCGGGTTCACCGGCCAGGAACAGGTCGGCGCCATCCAGGCCTTCGGCACTGAGCCGCAGATGCATCGGCGCGCGGGTCTTGTTCGAGACCTTGACGACATAACCGTTGCGGATCGCACCATCCGACAGCACGACATGCAGCGGATTGCGATCCTGTTGCGCGGTGAAGACGATGTCGCTGCGCAGGCCGAGCGCCACCAGCATGACCGCGGCCACAGCCAGCAGAAGCGCGGCATACAGCGCCGTGCGGGTGCGCAATAGCTTCAGCGCGGTCGGCTGCGCCTTCGCGCGGTTCTCCAGGTTGGAGAGCGAAACAAAGTCGATCAGACGCTGCGGCCGGCCGACCTTGTCCATCATCTCGTCGCAGGCATCGATGCAGAGCGAGCAGCCGATGCATTCCATCTGCTGGCCGTTGCGGATGTCGATACCGGTGGGACAGACATGCACGCAGGCGCGGCAGTCGATGCAGTCGCCGCGGCCGTCCCAGCTGTCGCCGGCCTTGTGCTTGCCGCGCGTCTCGCCGCGCCAGCCCTGATAGGTGACGATCAGCGAATGCTCGTCCTGCATCGCCGCCTGGATGCGCGGCCAGGGACACATATAGGTGCAGACCTGTTCACGAGCCCATCCGGCCAGGCCATAGGTGGTGAGCGTGAACAGCGCGAAGAAGAAATAGGTGGCGCCGGAGGCAGCTCCGGTGGCGATCGCCCGCGTCACGGTCGGTGCATCGACGAAATACATGATCCATGCGCCGCCGGTGGCGGCCGAGATCAGCAGCCAGAGCGCATGCTTTGCGCCCTTGCGCAGCGCCTTGTTGGCGTTCATCGGCTGGGCGTCGCGTTTGATGCGGGCATTGCGGTCGCCCTCGATCCAACGTTCGACGGCAAGAAAGAGATCGGTCCAGACCGTCTGCGGACAGGCATAGCCGCACCAGACGCGGCCGAACAGAGCGGTGGCGAGGAACAGCGCCAGCGCGCCGAGGATCAGCAGACCGGTGATGTAATAGACTTCCTGCGGCCAGATTTCGAGATTGAAGACATAGCCGCGCGGACCCGACATATCGAGCAGCAGGGCCTGGTCGGGCGCACCGGGGCCGCGATCCCAGCGCAGCCAGGGCAGCGCATAGTAGATGGCAAGGCAAGCGGCGAGCACCACCCACTTGATGGTGCGGAAGTATCCGCGCACGGCGCGCGGATAGACCTTCACATGATCGGCATAGAGCGAGGGCGCCAGGACACCCAGCAGCGCCTCGTCGCGCGCCGGCCGGGTGGCCGCATCGGAAGGATTCGGCGCCATCGCATTCACCGTGATCCGCCTATTCGCCGCCGCCCAGAGAGTGGACGTAGATGGCCAGCATCTTGATCGTGGCGTCGTCCAGGCGGCCGGCCCAGGCTGGCATCACGCCGTTGCGTGACTGCGCGATGGTATGGACGATCGCGCTGCGGTCGCCGCCATAGAGCCAGACCTTGTCGGCCAGGTTGGGCGCGCCGAGCTCGCGGTTGCCGCGGCCGGTCTCGCCATGGCAGGCGATGCAGTTGTCGGCGAACAGCTTGGCACCCTGCTGCGCATTCTGGGCATTGGCCGGCTTCTGGCCCGAGAGCGACAGGACATGGTCGGCCACGACCTCGACCTCCTTCGCCGTCAGGATGCCGTCAGCCTGGAAGCGCGGCATCTGCGACACACGGGTCTCGTCATGGGTTGAACGGATGCCGTAACGGATGGTGCGCTCGATATCGTCCAGGCTGCCGCCCCAGAGCCAGTCGTCATCGGCCAGGCTGGGATAGCCCTTGGTGCCGACGCCGCCCGACTGGTGGCAGCCGGCGCAGTTCTCCGCGAACAGCACGCGACCGCCGGCAACCGCGAAGCGCCGAAGCTCGTCGTCACCGCGCACGGCCACGACATCCAGATTGCGGATGCGGTCGCGGAACACCGCCTGCGCACCGGCGGCGAGTTCGAGGTTGCGCGCCACTTCGGTGCGCTGGGTATAGCCGAGCAGGCCGGTGAAATGGCTACGCAGGAATGGCACGCTGGGATACAGCACGCTCCAGATCACGGCGAAGATCACAGTGGCATAGAAGACGTAGAGCCACCATTTCGGCAGCGGATTGTTCAGTTCCTGGATGCCGTCCCACTCGTGGCCGGTGGTTTCGGTCGTGCCGGCAGTCTTGGTCGGGGTCTTGTCAGCCATTGTGCTTATTCCTTCGACCGGCCGCGATCAGCCGCGTCACGCAAGGGGATGTCGCCCAGTTCGGTCCAGCGTGCGCGGCGCGACGGCCACATGGTCCAGCCGATCAGGCCGACGAAGAGCAGGCAGAACCACAGGGTCCAGAGCGACTTCAGCCAGGGATAATGTTCGAGCAGGCTTGTCATGACGGCGCTCCTTAGTTACTGCCGCAGGCCGCCGGGCTGCGTGCGGTCGAACTCGACCAGCTTGCCCAGCATCTGCAGATAGGCGACCAGCGCATCCATCTCGGTCAGCTTGGTCGGGTCGCCGTCGAAATCGCCCACGGCGGCCTTGGGATAGCGCGCCAGCACGCCATCGGTATCGGCATTGGGATCGGCCTGGGTCAGCAGGTCGGCCCTGGCCTTGGCGATCATCTCGTCGCTATAGGGCACGCCGACGATGCTCAGGGCCTTCAGATGATCTGCAATATCGGTCGGATCGACCGGTTTCTGCGCCAGGAAGGCGTAGGACGGCATGATCGACTGCGGCACGACGGCGCGCGGATCGACCAGATGCGCCACATGCCACTCGTTGGAATACTTGCCACCGACGCGGGCCACGTCAGGACCGGTGCGCTTGGAGCCCCACTGGAAGGGGTGGTCGTACATGCTTTCCGCGGCCAGGCTGTAATGGCCGTAGCGTTCGACCTCGTCGCGCAGGGGGCGGATCTGCTGGCTGTGGCAGACGTAGCAGCCCTCGCGGATATAGATGTTGCGGCCGGTCAGCTCGAGCGGGGAATAGGGCCGCATGCCCTCGACGCGCTCGATGGTGGTCTGAATGGTGAAGAGCGGCACGATCTCAACCAGGCCGCCGATGGCGACGGTGAGCAGAGTCAGGACGCCCAGCAGGATCGTGTTGCGCTCGATGGTGGCGTGCTTGATGAACATGAATACCGCTCCTTACACAGCCGCCACGGGCTTCAGTTCACCCGGCGCGCCGCTTTCGGCGCGGATATCGCCGCGCGCGGTGCGCCACAGGTTGTAGGCCATGATCAGGGCGCCGGTGAGGAACAGCACGCCGCCCAGCGCACGGATGACATAGAAGGGATGCATCGCTTCCACCGTCTCGACGAAGGAATACTGCAGGAAGCCGAGATGGTCGTAGGCGCGCCACATCAGGCCCTGCATGATGCCAGACACCCACATCGCGGTGATGTAGAGCAGGATGCCAAGTGTCGCGATCCAGAAATGCAGCGACACAAGCTTCAGCGAGTAGAGCCGCTCGCGCTTCCACAGCACCGGCACGATGTAATAGAGCATGCCGAAGGTGATGAAGGCGTTCCAGCCCAGTGCACCCGAATGCACATGGCCGATGGTCCAGTCGGTATAGTGGCTGAGCGCATTGACCTGGCGGATCGACATCACCGGACCCTCGAAGGTCGCCATGCCGTAGAAGGCGACGGCAGTGACCGAGAAACGCAGGCCCGGATCGGTGCGCAGCTTGTCCCAGGCGCCCGACAGCGTCATCAGGCCGTTGATCATGCCGCCCCAGGACGGCATCCACAGCATGATCGAGAAGACCATGCCCAGCGTCGCGGCCCAGTCGGGCAGCGAGGTGTAATGCAGGTGGTGCGGGCCGGCCCAGATATAGAGGAAGATCAACGACCAGAAATGCACGATCGACAGGCGGTAGGAATAGACCGGGCGGTTCGCCTGCTTGGGGATGAAGTAATACATCATCGCCAGGAAGCCCGCGGTGAGGAAGAAGCCCACCGCGTTATGGCCGTACCACCACTGGGTCAGCGCATCCTGCACGCCGGAGAAGAGCGAATAGCTCTTGGTGCCGAAGAAGGAGACCGGCACGGCGAGGTTGTTGACGATGTGCAGCATCGCCACGGTGACGATGAAGGCCAGGTAGAACCAGTTGGCCACATAGATATGCGGCTCCTCGCGCTTGATCAGCGTGCCGCCGAAGGCCACGAGATAGACCACCCAGACGAGCGTGAGCCAGAGATCGACATACCATTCCGGCTCGGCATATTCCTTTGACTGGGTGACGCCGAAGACATAGCCCAGCGCCGCCAGCAGGATGAACAGCTGGTAGCCGAAGAACAGGAACCACGCCGTGGCCTCGCCGCCAAACAGCCGCGCCCGGCAGGTGCGCTGCACGACATAGATGGACGAGCCGAGCAGGGCGTTGCCGCCGAAGGCGAAGATCGCCGCCGAGGTGTGCAGCGGGCGCAGGCGGCCGAAGGTGGTCCATTCCAGGCCGAGGTTGAGCGCCGGGAAGGCGAGCTGGAAGGCGATATAGACGCCGGCGGCAAAGGCCGCCACGCCCCAGAACATCGTCGCGATCACAAAGGCGCGGACGACATCCTCGACATAGGGTTCCGGGAGGGGCCGGGCGCTGGCAGCAATAGCCGTCATGAATCAGTCCTTGCAGCTGGTGGCGCGACCGTACGGATCGCGCAGGACTGGATATTGCAGATGCGAACGGGTCCGACCTTGACTCAGGTCAAAGCGCTGTCTTCTCAAAGACATCCGGAGGCGCTAGAACTGTGGCAGATCGTCGCAGCGGGAGGAGAGCCACAATGGCCAGCGGCATGATGGCGGAGTCACCTCCGCGCGCCCTTCGCAAGATTCCCGATGACCAGCCCTGGCGCTGGCTGCAGGCCGGCTGGCAGGACCTGATGCGCGCACCGCAGGTCAGCCTCACCTATGGCGGCGTGGTGACCGGCGCGAGCTGGCTGCTGGCCCTCGTCCTGTGGGAAGCCGACTGGCTTTACCTGCTGCTGCCGCTGGCCGGTGGCTTCCTGCTGGTCGCGCCCTTCATGGCGGTCGGCCTTTACGAAACCAGCCGCCGCCTGGAACGACACGATACGGTCAGCCTGCGCACCGCGCTGCTGACCTGGCGCCGGTCGGTGCAGATCGCCGGCTTCGGCATCATCCTGCTGCTCCTGCATTTCGCCTGGATGCGCACGGCCATGCTGTGGTTCGTGCTGTATTTCCATGACGGCACGCCGCCGCTCGACCAGATTCCGTTCTACCTGCTGGACGCGCGCAACCTGCCCTTCCTGGTGGTCGGCACGGCACTGGGCGCAGGCTTTGCCCTGTTCACCTTCGCCATCTCGGCGATTTCGCTGCCGCTGCTGGTCGACCGCGACATCGACGTGGTCTCGGCCATCCTGCTCAGCCTGCGCGCCGTGCTCGCGAACCCGAAGGCGATGCTGCTCTGGGCCGGGCTGATCCTGCTGTTCACCGCGGTGGGGCTGGCAACCTTCTTCTTCGGCCTGGCGCTGCTGTTCCCGCTGGTCGCCCATGCGAGCTGGCATGCCTATCGCGACATGGTGGACTAGACGGCGAGCCAGCGCGCCGCCAGGACGAGCAACAGCAGGCCGTTGAAGACCAGCACCGGCGCGAGCAGCACGCGCAATCCCTTGCGCCAGCGTGCGCCGGCCGCAGCGCCCAGATAACCAACCACAAGCAGGGCCGGCACCGTGCCGGCGGCAAACGCCGCCATCGCCAGCGCGCCCTCGCGCCAGTTGCCGCTGGCTCCGGCCAGCAATAAAGCGCTGTACAGCAGACCGCAGGGCAGGAATCCCAGCACCACGCCGATCAGATAGCCATACAGGCCGGTCGGCTGGCGGAACAGCGGCTGCAGGCGATCCTGCCACCAGTGCTGGAGCGTGCCACCGCCGTTGGAGAGCACGCGCGGCGACATCTGCAGCAGCGCATAGGTGAGAAACAGCACGCCCATTCCCGCCAGCAGCACCGCCGGAGCATAACCGTCCAGCAGGATCTCGCGTGTACCACCGGCAAAGCCGGCCGCGGCCGCGCCAAGCCCTGTGTAAGTCGTGATGCGGCCGGCATGATAGGGCAGCAGCGCCATGCCGCGCAGCCGGGCAATCCGCGAGCACT
>Ga0209675_1002273_pt1 | contig 10015 bp, 7 predicted proteins | sample AraplaCol_mLB_r2_2_FD_184280 | JGI IMG/M metagenome (GOLD analysis project Ga0209675, IMG submission 184280) | Arabidopsis root microbial communities from North Carolina, USA - plate scrape MF_Col_mLB_r2 (SPAdes) (version 3) | ecosystem: Host-associated > Plants > Roots > Endosphere | place: USA... | reverse complement strand
TGCCGGCCGGTCTTAGAGTGGCGCTGGCTATCGGGCTTTTCGCCGTTACATCCGCAGGTTGGATTTGGGTCGCGAGCCAGACCGGCGCCGGTACCGGTGTGATCGTCGCCGCGGTTGTCGTGTTTTTGCTCGGCAGTCTGCTGATCCTGTCGCTGGCGGGCGGCAGTGCTGCGCTGGCGGACATTCTGCGCGCATGGCCGGCCTCCGTGACACGGATTTCCGCCGCTGGCAGCCTGCAGGAACCGCTGCAGCAGATGGCGCGGACCTGGGCGGACGAGGCTGAACGGCGGCAGGCGCTGGAGCGTCGCATCGCTGATCTGGAAGGCGAGCTGGACCAGCTGCGCCGGGCCGACAGCGCGGTTCTGGCCGAAATGGCCGAGCTCTGCGGCGCGATCGGCAGTGGCGTGCTGGACCGGCGTGTAGCCTCGCATGATGACGAGGAAGCCGCTCATGTCCTGGCCGAGAAATTCAACGACATGGCGGTGACCCTGGATGCCGTGGTCGGTGACCTGAAGGTGTTGTTTGCGCGGATGGCCGAAGGCGATCTGTCGACCGGCATGGATCATGGCTATGGCGGCGATTTCGGCGCGATCAGCCAGAGTACGGTGCAGGTGGTGGAGCGCCTGGGCGGCGTGATCGGTACCATCGTGCAGGCGGCGAATTCGATCTCCGGCGCGTCCGTGCAGCTCAACCGAGAGGCCAAGGGGCTGGCCGACAGCGCCGCGGCGCAGTCCGACAGCCTGGACCGCACGGCGGCCGACGCAGCCAGCCTGAGCGAGGCGGCGCGCGCCAACGAGGCGGCCGCCAAGCGGGCAAGCCAGCGCGCCGAGCAGGCCCGCGCTGCGGCGCAGAACGGCGTGCAGGTGGTGCGCCGGTCAGTCGATGCGATGAACGAGATGGCCGAGATGTCGCATCGCATCTCGGAGATCACCTCGCTGATCAACGAGATCGCCTTCCAGACCAATCTGCTTGCCCTCAACGCAAGCGTTGAGGCGGCGCGTGCAGGTGAGGCCGGCAAGGGCTTTGCCGTCGTGGCGCAGGAAGTGCGTGCGCTCGCCCAGCGCTCGGCCAACGCCTCCAAGGATATCGGCGCGATCATCAAGCAGTCCGATGACAAGGTGAAGACCGGCGTTACCCTGGTCAGCGAGACCGGCACGGTGCTGAACGGAATTGTCGAGGCGATCGATTCCATGGGGCAGCAGCTCGACGAGATCGAGCAGGCCAGCACCGACCAGTCGAACCGGGTGAATGGCGTGACCGGCTCGATCAGCGAGATCAATGCGGCGACGCGCGGCTATCTGACCGTTGTGCAGCGCACCGGAAAAGCCATTCAGGATATTGATCAGCAGGTGGCCAACCTGGCGACCCAGATCGCCTTCGTCACCACCACGGTCGACCGGCCGCTGCTGCTGGCGGCACAGGATGGCGCGGCGCGGATCAGTGCGGCTTTCGAGGATGCGATCCGGCGCGGCGAGATCAGCATGGAAGATCTCTTCGACGAAACCTATGCGCCGATCAAGGGCACCAACCCGCAGCAGTATATGACCCGTTTCGTGAAGTTCACCGACGCTGCGCTGCCGAAAATCCAGGAGCAGATCCTGGAATCCAATTCCAGCATCACCTTCTGCGTCGGTATCGACCGCAATGGCTTCATCCCGACCCATAACGTGAAATACTGCCAGCCGCAGGGCAACGACCCGGTCTGGAACACGGCCAATTCCCGCAATCGCCGCCTGTTCAACGATCCGGTCGGCCTGGCTTGTGGCCGCAACACCAAGCCCTATCTGCTGCAATGCTACCGCCGTGACATGGGTGGCGGTGTCTTCGTCCTGATGAAGGACATGTCGGCGCCGATCAAGACGAACTGATACGCAAAGAAAAAGGGCCGCTGAGAAGCGGCCCTTTCGTTTGATGCGGCTGAACGATCAGACGCGTTCGATGATGGTGGCGATGCCCTGGCCGACGCCGATGCACATGGTGCAGAGCGCATACTTGCCGCCGGTGCGTTCCAGCTGGTTCAGCGCCGTGGTCAGCAGGCGGGCGCCGCTCATGCCCAACGGATGTCCGATGGCGATCGCGCCGCCATTCGGATTGACGTAGGTCGCATCGTCCGGCACCTGCAACTGGCGCAGCACGGCCAGCGCCTGGGCGGCGAAGGCCTCGTTCAGCTCGATCACATCCATGTCGCGGATGCTCAGGCCTGCCTTGGCCAGCACCTTCTCGGTCGCCGGCACCGGGCCGATGCCCATGATGCGCGGCGGCACGCCGGCGGCAGCGGTGGCGACGATGCGGCCGCGCGGGGTCAGGCCATGCGTCTTGGCGCCGGCTTCGGAGGCGAGTATCAGCGCCGCAGCGCCGTCATTCACGCCCGAGGCGTTGCCCGCCGTCACCGTGCCGCCCTGGCGGAACGGCGTCGGTAGCTTGGCCAGCGCTTCCAGCGACGTGTCGCGCGGATGCTCGTCGCGGTCGACCACGATGGGATCGCCCTTGCGGCTCGGGATGGTCACCGGGGTGATCTCGGCCTCGAACAGGCCGAGCTTGATCGCATTCAGCGCGCGCTGCTGGCTGCGTAGCGCGAACGCATCCTGGTCGGCGCGGCTGATCTGATACTGCTCGGCGACGTTCTCGGCCGTCTCCGGCATGGAGTCGACGCCGTATTTCTGCTTCATCAGCTTGTTGACGAAGCGCCAGCCGATCGTGGTGTCATGGATGTCGGCGGTGCGCGAGAAGGCGCTTTCGGCCTTGCCCATCACGAAGGGCGCGCGGCTCATGCTTTCCACGCCGCCGGTGATGATCAGGTCGGCTTCGCCGGTCTTGATCGCCCGGGCACCGGCGCTGGCGGCCTCCAGGCCCGAACCGCAGAGGCGGTTGACGGTCGCGCCAGGCACTTTCTCCGGCAGGCCGGCGAGCAGCAACGCCATGCGCGCGACGTTGCGGTTGTCTTCGCCCGCCTGGTTGGCGCAGCCATAGATCACGTCGTCGATGGCGGTCCAGTCGACGGCGGGGTTGCGTTGCATCAGTGCCTTGAGCGGAACGGCGCCCAGATCGTCCGCGCGAACGGCGGACAGCGCGCCGCCGTAGCGGCCAACGGGCGTACGGATAGCGTCACAGATGAATGCCTCGGTCATATGTCTCTCCCTAGGGTCTCTCGGCCGAGTTTACGCCGCCGTCAATCTGGCGGATGACTCCGTCAGACCGGCGGCGTGCGGGAGATGATGGCGGAGTAAAGGGCGGAGTCAACATTTCCACCCGAACAGACCGCAATCACCGTGCGGTTAGCGCACGGAACCTTGCCGTTCAGAATGCTGGCAAGCGCAGCCGCGCCGCCGGGTTCCACTACCAGCTTGAAGTAATGGAAGGCCGTCGCCATCGCGGTCTCGACTTCCTTGTCGGTGGCAGAGACTGCGCCTTTCAGATTGGCCTTCATCACACCGAAGGTGATGTCGCCCGGATGCGGCGCCATCAGCGCGTCGCAGAAGGTGGTGCCCTTGTTGGCGTGACTGGTGATCTGGCCGGCCTTCAGCGAGAGATCAATGTCGTCGAACTGGTCGGGCTCGGCGCAGTAGATATCGGTGGCGGGCAGGCGGTCCTTCATCGACAGCGCGATGCCCGAGATCAGGCCGCCGCCAGAGGCCGGCGCGATCATCGCGTCGGGCTTGATGTCGCGTTCGGCGCATTGCGCGGCGACTTCCAGGCCGATGGTGCCCTGGCCGCAGATGATGAAAGGATCGTTGAACGGCGGCACCAGCGTCATGCCGCGTTCATCGCGATAGCGCATGCCGATCGCCTCGCGATCTTCCTTGTAGCGGTCGTAGAGCACCACTTCGGCGCCGTAGGCGCGGGTGTTGTCGATCTTGATCTTGGGCGCGTCGCTCGGCATCACGATCACGGCCGGCGTGCCGGTGATCTTGGCGGCCCAAGCGCAGGCCTGCGCATGATTGCCCGACGAGAAGGCGACGATGCCGCGCTTGCGCTCTTCGGCGTTGAGGCGGCTGATGCGGTTATAAGCGCCACGGAACTTGAACGAGCCGCTGACCTGCAGGGGCTCGGCCTTGATCAGTAGGCGGCCGCCCAGTTTCTCGTTGAGGAACTGGCTTTCCAGCAGCGGCGTGCGCACAGCGATGCCGCGCAGCTGGCGGGCGGCATCCTCGACATCGGCAACGGTGGGCAGGACAGGCAGCTTGGCAGGGGCGTTCATCGCGCAAATCTCCGGATAGTCGGTCAGACGGAACAGCCGGACCCCGAACCCGGCCGTGAGGAAGGCCGGAGTATAGGACCGGAGCGGCGCGTGTTACAGGCCTGCGAGGAACTCGTCGATGGCGGTCTGCGCCTCGGGTTCGTCCAGCATGGGGATGTGGCCGACGCCGGGCACGGTGACCTGGATCAGACCGGCATGCTCGCGTTTCATGCGGACAAAGGTATCGGCCGTCAGCACGTCCGACAGGGTGCCACGCAGCGCCAGCACCGGCAGATGGCGCAGGCCGCGAAACAGCGGCCACAGGTCGGGCAGGGGCGTCTTGGCCTGTTCGCGCAGGGCCTGGCCGATATTGAGGTCGTAATCCAGCCGCAGTCCGCCGCGCTGCTCGTCCGCCGTGAAGCTGGCCTTGGCGATCTTCAGCCAGCCGTCCTCGGTCAGGTTGGGATAGGCGGCGGCATAGGTGCTGCGCCAGGCCGCGACCGCAGCCGGGTAGTCGGGGACATTGACCCCGCGTCCGACATAGTCGGCGATCCGCTGACGGCCGGACTCGCTGACCTCCGGGCCGATATCGTTGAGGATCACGCCAGCCAGCATGGTCGGGGCCGCCACCGTCATCGCCATGGCGAGAATCCCACCCAGTGACGTGCCCAGGATCACGACCTTCTGGACATGGGCGACCGCCAGCAGGTGCTGGATGTCGTTCAGATAAACCGGCGCCTGATAGTTGGCGGGATCGGGATCGTAGGCCGAGCGGCCGCGTCCGCGATAGTCCGGGCAGAGCACACGCCGCGTGCCGGCATGGCGCATGGCGAAATCATGGAAGTCCTTGGCATTGCGCGTCAGGCCGGTGAGGCAGAGCAACGGCGTTTTCGCGCTGCGCGGATCGCCATAGTCGCGATAGGCCAGCCGCAGGCCGTCCTGTGCGTGAAAGCTGCCTTCGCGATAATCGGCAATCGTCATGTCAGTCCCAGGATGCCGGGCACTTCGTCCAGTGCCTTCAGGATCACATCGGGCGGATTGGGCAGGCGCTCGTCGGGTTGGTCGCTGCGGTTGATCCAGATGGCGTAGAAGCCGGCGCGCTTGCCGGCATGAATGTCCCAGCCGTTGCTGCTGTGGAAGGCGATTGCCGTCGCCGGCAGGCCCAGACGATCCATCGCCAACCGATAGATGCGCGGATCGGGCTTGTAAATGCCGACGTCCTCCACCGAGATCAGGTGATCGACCAGCGAGGCGATCCCGGCCGATTTGCAGGCGGTTTCCAGCATGGCCGGTGCACCGTTTGACAGAATGCCGATCGCCAGTCCGGCATTCTTCAGGTGGCGCAGCACCGCCGGCGCTTCCGGATAGCAGGCGAGATTCTGATAGAGATCGAGCAGATGCTGCCGCAGCGCCGGTTCGTTTTCCAGGCCATGGGCTTCCAGCGCGTAATCCAGGGCATCGGAGGTGACCTGCCAGAAATCGGCATGGGCGCCGCCCATCAGGCTGCGCAGCCAGGAGTAGTTGAGCTGTTTGGCGCGCCAGGTTTCCGCCAGTTGCTGCCATTGCGGGCCGATCTCGCTAGCCATGGCGCGGGCGGCGGCGTTGACATCGAACAGGGTGCCGTAAGCATCAAACAGGCAGGCCCTGATCGTGCCCGGCGGCTGCATGGTCAACAGCTCTGTCCGCTGCAGGCCTGACGCATCGTTCCGCGCATGTCGGTCTGCATCCGGTCGATCGGCGTCGGCTGGCCGCCCAGCAGCGCGCGATAGACCTGCACGCTTTCCAGCACGCGCTGGACGTAATTGCGCGTTTCGGTGAAGGGGATCAGCTCGATCCAGTCAACCACGTCGACATTGGGCTGCCGCGGATCGCCCCAGTCCTGGATCCATTTCCGCGCCCGGCCTTCGCCGGCATTGTAGCTGGCCAGCGCGAGGACGTAGTTGTTGTCCCAGCGCTGCAGCAGGCCCTTCAGATAGGTCGAACCAAGCTGCACGTTGTAGCCGGCATCAAGGGTCAGACGGCTCTGGTCGAAGCCGACCTTGATATCCTTGGCGACATCCTTGGCAGTGGCCGGCATCAGCTGCATCAGGCCACGTGCGCCAACCGGCGAAACAGCGAACTGGTTGAACTCGCTTTCCTGCCGTGAAAGCCCCAGCACCAGGGCTGTTTCCGGATCGTTGACCCGCAGCATCGGTTCGACCAGCGGGAAGGCCTCCTGCACCAGGATGATGCCCTGGCGCGCCGAGCGCTTGCTGGACATCACGGCGAGGTCGACGCGCCGCAGATTGCGCGCCAGCTGTGCCACCTGCTTGTGCTCCTCCGCGCTGTCGGCAGTATTGACCAGCCGCAGGATGAAGGGGCGCAGGCGGTCTTCCTGATCCAGCTCGACTAGGATCTGGGCGGCGCGCACCACTTCACGGCGCTGGAACTGCCGGGTGGCTTCCGCCGACGGGCGGATCGGATCGCTCAGGTCCAGCGGGGCCTGCGGGTCTAAAGTATGGGCGGCGAGCTGGCCGTAGAAGGTGGTGCTGTTGCGCGCGGCCTGTTCGTACCACTGACGGGCCTGGTCGGCATTACCCAAGGCGGCATGCGCGCGGGCCAGCCAGTAGGCGGCGCGGGCCTGGCTGACCGGGAAGCGGACGCTGTCCTGCAGGGCTGTGAAATGCTTCAGCGCGGTCGCCGGTTCCTGCAGCAGGCGCAGCGCGATCCAGCCGGCCAGCCATTCGGCGTCGGCCATCGATCCACCGGCCTTCAGGCCGTGACCGGCAGCCAGACGATAGGCTTCGGAGATGCGGCCCTCGACCAGCGCCTTGCGGGCGCGGAAATGCCGCTCGACCCACCATTTCTCGGCCCGGCCTAGATCGTCGGGCGCATTGTAGAGTAGGGCCTCGACGCCATCGTTCATGCCGCGCTTGCGCTGCCAGCGCAGACGGTCGTAGTTCAGGCCGCCGTCATCGCGCAGATGCGCCGGCAGGCCGGCGACGACGTTTTCAGCGCCGGCAACATTGTTGGCCAGGGCGATGCGGGCCTCGGCCAGCCTGCGGCCATCGTCATCCAGGCGCGGGATCATGCGTCGCGCGCCCTCGATATTGCCGTCCCAGAGCAGGCGGTCGGCGCGGGCATTGTTGTCGGCAGCCGTGAAGCGGTGCCCGAATTCGGCCCAGAGGACCTTTTCGTCGCGCAGCGACAGATTGCCGTCGACCCAGGCCCGGCGCATCACCGGGAAGGCATCCTTGTCGCGGCCCAGCCGCAACAGCGTCTCGCCCAGCCGCAGCAGGCCCAGGCCGGTTTCCGGCGGGTGCGCGTCGAACCAGGCCAGAATGCGGCCGTCGCCGGTCGCGCCGTCGATGGCTTCTTCGGCGCGGCGTAGCAGGGCTTCGCGGGCCGGCCAGTCCGGCTTGGTGTCGATGAAGGTGGTGATGTCGTCGAAGCTGGCGCCGCTGTTGGCGGTCTGCAGCCAGAGCCAGCGGACAAGCTGGGCGATCAGCGGATTCTTGGCGGTGGCGGCGATCCGCCGGGCGGCGTCGAAGCGGCCGGCGCCGGCCTCGTGCATGGCTTTCTTGCCGATATCGCGGTCGGCCTCGGACAGGATGGCGTGGTCGGCGGGCAGCCGGGTCTTTTCAGGACGGGCCGGCGGCGTGCCGCGGCGCGGCTTATCAGCTGGAACGGGGACGGCGGCCGAGGCCGCCGAAGCCAGGTCGGGTACCGGCTTGCCCGGCTGTTTCGCCAAGGCGGGCTGCAGGCCGAGGCAAAAGAGCACCAGTGCCGCGCCGGCATACCGGCGGAGCCGCGGAGGAGGACAATTGATACAATGCAGCGGCACGGCGAATCTTTCGCAAATCCAAGGGGATGATAGCAGGCGACCAGCCCCTGCAAAAGCACGGCTTGCCCTTGATGGGGGCTGCTGGCGCGGGTAAGGTCGCGGCTTATCCGTTTCGTAACGTGCAAAGGTAAAGGAACCATCATGTTCAAGGGCTCGTTCGTCGCGCTGATCACCCCGTTCAAGAAGGGGAAAGTCGACGAGAAAGCGTTCGGCGACTTCGTCGAATGGCAGATCGCCCAGGGCACGCATGGCCTGGTGCCGGTCGGCACCACCGGCGAATCGCCCACGCTGAGCCATGACGAGCACAAGCGCGTGGTGGAAATCTGCATCGAGGCGTCGCATGGCCGCGTGCCGGTGATGGCCGGTACCGGCTCGAACTCGACCGACGAGGCGATCGAGCTGACCCTGCATGCCCAGGAGGCCGGCGCGGATGCCGCCCTGATCGTGACGCCCTACTACAACAAGCCGACCCAGGCTGGGCTGTACGCGCATTACAAGGCGATCCACGACGCCACCGACATCCCGATCTTCATCTACAACATCCCGCCGCGCTGCGTGATCGACATGTCGGTCGAGACCATGGCTGCGCTGGGCAAGCTGAAGCGGATCGTCGGCGTGAAGGACGCCACCGGCAATCTGGAGCGCCCGCTACTGCAACGTATCGCCTCGGGCACCAAGTTCTGCCAGCTCGACGGCGACGACACTTCCGCGATTGCCTTCAATGCCCATGGCGGCAGCGGCTGCATTTCGGTGACCGGCAACATCGCTCCCAAGCTGGTGGCGCAGATGCAGGAAGCCAGCCTCTCGGGCGATCATGCCAAGGCGCTGGCGATCCAGGAAAAGCTGATGCCGCTGCACAAGTCGCTGTTCGCCGAGACCAGCCCGGGTCCGGTGAAGTTTGCCGCGCAGATGCTTGGCATCTGCTCGGATGAAGTGCGCCTGCCGATGGTGCCGCCGTCCAAGGCGACCACCGATCGCGTGAAGGCGCTGGTCAAGCAGCTCGGCCTGGTCGGCCCGAAGGCCAAGGGCGGCGGCAAGTCTGCCGACAAGGCCAAGGCCGGCAAGAAAAAGAAGAAGTAAGCATTCATGGTGCAGCAATCGCGCACGGTGGCTGAAAACCGCCGGGCGCGCTTTGACTATCATCTGGACGACACCTACGACGCCGGCGTCGTGCTGGTCGGTTCGGAGGTGAAGAGCCTGCGCGATGGCCGCGCCAGCATCCAGGACGCCTATGCGGCGGAGCAGGGCGGCGAGATCTGGCTGATCAACTCGCATATTCCCGAGTATCATGGCGCCAACCAGTTCAATCACGAGCCGCGCCGCCAGCGCAAACTGCTGCTGAACCGCAAGGAGATCGGCAAGCTGATCGGCAGCCTGAAGCGCGGTGGTGTGACGCTGGTGCCGTTGACGATCTATTTCAACGAACGCGGCAAGGCCAAGGTGAAGATTGCGCTGGCGCGCGGCAAGAAGCTGCATGACAAGCGCGAGACCGAGAAGGCCCGTGACTGGAGCCGCGAGAAGCAGCGGCTGATGCGCAGCAAGGGCTGAACCGGCCCGCAACGGAGGCGGCGATGAGCGACGATTACAAACCCGGACTGCTCGGCCAGATCAAGGACAAGCTTGTCGCCTCCAAGCAGCAATGGGCCAGGGACGGCCGGCTGCTGACCGGCGAAACCAGCAGCCCGGACAAGCGCCGTCTGCCGCCGGGCCAGAGGCTGGTGCGCGACTGGCCGGTGCTTGATCTGGGCGTACAACCCAACATTCAACTTGATCGGTGGCAGCTCAGCGTCGGCGGCCTGGTCGGCAAGCCCGTCAAGCTGAACTGGAACGACTTCCTTGACCTGCCGCAGACCGATACGCAATCGGATATCCACTGCGTCACCGCCTGGTCGCGCTATGACAACCGCTGGAGCGGCGTGCTGGCGCGCGACTTCCTCGATCTTGTGAAGCCGCACAAGGATGCGAAACACGTCGTGTTTCAGTCTTATGACGGTTACGCCACCAACGTGACCCTG
>Ga0209675_1002268_pt1 | contig 10034 bp, 10 predicted proteins | sample AraplaCol_mLB_r2_2_FD_184280 | JGI IMG/M metagenome (GOLD analysis project Ga0209675, IMG submission 184280) | Arabidopsis root microbial communities from North Carolina, USA - plate scrape MF_Col_mLB_r2 (SPAdes) (version 3) | ecosystem: Host-associated > Plants > Roots > Endosphere | place... | reverse complement strand
TGTGGAGTAACCGACATGGTGCGCGCGCTGATCAACTGCCCGAAGACAGCGAAGAAGGGCGAGATCGTCGAGATCAAGACCATGATCTCGCATGTGATGGAAACCGGTTACCGGCCCGGCGCCGATGGCAAGGTCGTACCGCGCGACATCCTGCGCCGCTTCACCGTGCGCTATGCCGGTGAGGAGATCTTCTCGGCCGATCTCTATCCCGCCACCGCGGCCAATCCCTTCATCAGCTTCCATACCGTGGCGACCCAGAGCGGCACGTTCAGCTTCACCTGGGATGGCGATAACGGCTTCACCCAGACCGAGACCGTGGCCATCATCGTCACATGATCCGTCCGATCCTGCTGGCCCTGCTGATACCTGTTGCTGCGCTGGCCGCCGATATTCCGCTGGCCGAGCGCCGCTCGGGCTATGACTTCATGAGCGCGGGAACGCAGGAGATGCAGCGCGAGGATGCGCTCAATCCCGGCATGCTTTGGGTGGCGGAGGGCGAGGCGCTGTGGAGCGAGGCGCCGTCGGCCAGTGCGAAATCCTGCGCCGGTTGCCATGGCGATGCCGCCGCCAGCATGCGCGGTGTCGCCACCCGCTATCCGGCTTTCGACGACCGGACGCAAAAGCCGGTCGACCTGTCACAGCGCATCAATGCCTGCCGCGAGACGCATCAGCAGCAGCCGGGTTATCCGGCCGAAAGCCGGCCTTTGCTCGGCCTGGCCGCCTATATCGGCTTCCAGTCCAGGGGCCTGCGGGTGACGCCACCGGACGATCCGCGCCTGAGAGAGGCGCGTGCCCGCGGCCAGGCGCTGTTTTCCACGCCGATGGGGCAGCTGAGTTTCTCCTGCGCGCAATGCCATGACGACAATTGGGGCAAGAAGCTGGCCGGCAGCCCGATCCCGCAGGCGCATCCGACCGGCTATCCGATATACCGGCTGGAATGGCAAAGCATGGGCTCGCTGCAGCGCCGCCTGCGCAACTGCATGACCGGCGTGCGCGCCGAGCCATTTTCGTATGGCGCAACAGAACTGGTGGAGCTGGAGCTTTATCTGAACGGCCGCGCCGCCGGCATGGCGGTGGAGACGCCGGGCGTCAGGCCCTGAAGCGTCAGGCATGAGGGATTGACCCGACCACGGCCCGGCGCGAATAATCGGTTATTCACTCCAGCCGCCGAGGCTCATGAACAGCGATATCCGCCCCCTGACCGCAAGCCCGCAGGCCGGCCTGGCCGAACGGCTGGACAAGGCGCTGGCCTGGCGCACCCGGCAGGCTGAGCTGGATATCGACGATGTCGCGGTCGCTATCGGCCTTGCGCCGGCTGCGCTCGCCGCCAAACGCGCCGGTCGCGAGCCGATCCTGTTCCAGGATGTCGAGGCGTTGGAGGACCATTTCACCGCCATCGGATTTTCCGGCCTGATCGACGAGCTGCGCCGGCCTCAGGGCTGGTCGTCGCGGTCACTGCCGCTGAACGCGGCGCGCAGCAACGCCATCGCCAGCCAGTTGCTGGATGTGGTGGCCGAAATCCGCACGGCCGAGCGGTCGTTGCCCGAACTGCTGAGCGAGAAGGGCCTGCTGGCGCATGTCCATATCATGATCCGCGCCGACGATGCGATCCGCACCGTGCATTGCGGCGGCGCGGCCGCCGCCCATGCGGTCAATGTCGACCGCAGCATCCTCGGCCGCGATCTGCGCAGCCTGAGCGATCGCGCCTATGGCTTGTTCCTGCACAACCATATTTCGGAACTGCTGCGCCGCGGCCAGCCCGATGTCAGCCGCATCACCTCGCCGAGCTTGCGCTATTCGCGGCTCAGCATCCCGGCCGGCCTCACGCTGGTCTCGCATTCCTTTGACGTCGAGGCGACTGAGTCTTTCGCGCTGCGTTAAACCGTAACGCCGAGCCGGCTGAGCCGCTTGGCGGCTTCGGCATTCACCGCACCCGGCGGCAATTTGCCGGCTGCCAGCGCTTCCACCTGCTTCACGGTATCGAAGGCCTGGTGATGGATCGCCTGCGGCGTCAGTCCGCCGATATGCGGCGTGGCGATCACGTCGGGGCGACACGCGAGAACGGGCGAGGGCATCTGGTCGGGTGCGCGGCCGACATCCATCGCCGCACCGGCCAGATGGCCGCTGTCCAGCGCCTGGACCAGTGCATGCTCGTCCACCAGCTCACCGCGGGCGAGGTTGATGAAATAGCTGTCCTTCTGCATGGCGGCGAAGGCCTGGGCATTCATCAGCTTCTCGGTCTCGGGCGTGGCCGGCGCGAGACAGACCACGAAGCGGGCGGCATGCAGAAGATGGCTCAGCGCCACTTGCTCGACGTAACTCTCCTCGATCTTGGCGAAGGGATCGGCGACCAGCACGGTCATGCCCAGCGCATGGGCCAGCACCGCCAGCCGTTTGCCGATGGCGCCATAGCCGATGATGCCGATGCTGCTGCCCGACAGCTGCACGCCCATACGGATATCGGGCGCCACGTCATTGCGATAGGCGCGCACGGCGGTGCTGACGCCCCGCGCCAGGTCCACCATCAGGCCGACGCCCAGTTCGGCCACGGCATCGATGAAGCCCGCCGTGGCGCGCGTCACCAGAACACCGGCCCTGCTGGCCGCAGCCACGTCGATATTGCGAATGTCCATAGCGCAGCGCAGGAAGGCGGCCAGATCAGGCAGGGCCGCGAAAACCTCGGCCGGGCCGGTGGTCTGGCGGTCGGAGACGATCACGTCGCAGCCGCGGGCCAGCGCGATCAGCGCCGGCGCATCCAGCGGCGCGCCACCCTCATGCAGGCGCACCTCGCCGAACTTTTTCAGCGCCGTCAGCGCCGTGTCGCCGTAGTAATTCTCCAGCGCGGCGGGGGTATGGGTCAGCAGGATACGCATGGCACGCACTCGGGTCAGCGGGAGGGTCTGGGCGGCGGAGCGACGGAGTCACGCTCCAGCAGCGTAGAGGTGAAGCGGAATTCATCCGGCACCGTGTCGGGCTCTTTCAGGCGTAGCATGATGCGGTCGACCATGGTGCGGGCGAGATCGGGCAGCGGCAGGCGGATAGTGGTCAGCGGCGGCGCGGCATAGGCGCCAAGCGGAATGCCGTCCATGCCGATGATCGACATGTCGCGCGGCAGTTCCAGTCCCTGCTCGCGCAGACCGGTCATCAGTCCGATGGCCATCATGTCGTTGATCGCCACGGCGGCGGTCGGCTTGTCTGGATGCTGCACCAGCGGCTGGGCCAAGCTCTGGCCCAGTTCCGCCATTTCCTCGTCGGCGTAATGCGAGGCCGTGCTGCCGGCGATGATCACGCCCTTCACCCCGGCCTCTTTCGCGGCGGTGATGAAGCCTTCGCGTTTCTCGGCGCGGCTGAAGGTCCAGCCCGACGGCGTGAGGAAGGCGATGGTGCGATGGCCCTGTGCCACCAGATGCTGCACGGCCAGGCTGGCGCCGGCGACGTTGTCGGCCGAGACATAGTCCAGGATCGGAGCGCGGTCGCGGCGGGCATGGCTGTCGTAGCTGACCGCGACCAGGCCGCGCGCCACCGGTTCCTCGAAATGCGCTTCGTCGGCCAGCGAGGAAATCACGATCACGCCGCGCACGCCCTGCGACCACATGTCGTCGAGGAAGGTGCGTTCCTGCTGCGGGTCGCGATAAGTGTTGGCGACGATCACGCGATAGCCGTGGCATTCGCGCGACACTCGTTCGATCTCGCGCGCCAGCAGGCCGTAGGAGGGATTGCCCATCGAGGGTACCAGCAGGCCGAACAGCTGGGTCTCGCCGGTCTTGAGCTGGCGCGCCGTGCGGTTGGGCCGGAAGTCGAGTTCGGCCACGGCCTGCTGCACGCGGCCGAGCGTCTCGTGGCTCATCTTGTCGGTACGACCGTTCAGCACGTTCGACACCGTTGATGTCGAAACTCTGGCCAGCCGTGCAACGTCGCTGATGGTGGACATGAGAGTCTGGTTCAGTTCATGCCGAGTTGCTTGGGCAGCCACAGCGAGAAGGTGGGGAACAGTACGAGTATAACGAGGCCGAGTGCCAGGATGGCAAGGTATTTCATCATCGGCCTGGCCACGTCCTGCACGCGCGTTCCGGTCATCGTGCATGTTGCAAAGAGGCCCAGCCCCACGGGCGGCGCGAACAGCCCGAAGCCCATGGCAATCACCATAACGGTGCCGAAATGCAGCGGGTTGACGCCGAGCTGTGCCGCGATGGGGGTGAGCAGCGGGCCGAAGATGATCAGGGCCGGCGCGCCTTCCAGCACGGCGCCGAAGAAGATCATCACCACGGTGGCGAGCAGCAGGAACATCAGGCTGCCATAGGCATGACCGAAGTTGATCATATGGGTGGATATCAGCGACGGAATCTGCTCGATGGTCAGGGCGTAGGCGAAACCGCTGGCAGCCGCGACGATGAACAGGATGCTGCCGGCCATGGCGGCCGACTGCACGAACAGCCGCACGGTGACCTTCACGGTCAGTTCGCGGAAAGCCAGGCCGCCCACCACCAGCGCGTAAACCACGGCGAAGGCGGAAATTTCGGTCGAGGTGGCCAGCCCGGCCATCACGCCACGGCCGATCATCAGGATCATCACCAGCGCCACCAGCGAGCCGACGATCAGCTGCGTCAGCGAGCGGTCGCTGGCCTTCAGATGCTCCGGCGCGACCTTGCCGCCCTTCCACACCGCGACGGCGGCCAGCAGCAGCGCCAGGAAGGCAGCTGGGATCAGACCGGCCACGAACAGCCCGCCGACCGAGACATTGGCGACGAAGGCGAAGATGATCATGTTGACACAGGGCGGAATGGTTTCGGCCATCACGGCCGTGCAGGCCAGCAGGCCGGCAGTCTCGTTCGGGTCCTGCCGGCTGCGACGCACGGCGGGCATGATGATGCCGCCGACAGCGGCGATATCGGCCAGTTTCGAACCGGAGATGCCGGAGAAGACGGCGGTGGCGACGATGGTGATCAGGTTGATGCCGCCGCGCAGGCGACCCATCATGCGCAGCAGCAGCTCGATCAGCCGCGACGACATGCCGTTGGCTTCCATGGCGATGCCGGCCAGCACGAAGAAGGGAATCGCCAGCAGCACGAAGTGATCGGCGCCGGCTGCCACCTGCTGCGAATAGATCACCATCGGTAGCGACGGATCGGCGAGGAAATACAGCAGCGAGGCGAAGGCCAAAGCGAACGCGATGGGCACGCCGATCACGATGCTGCCGACGAAGCCGACCAGCAGCAGCAGCAGCGGCGAGGGCGAGGAGGCCCAGGCATAGTCGTGCCAGAGCCAGAGGATGGCGGCGACGGCGATCACGCCGGCCAGCGTGGTGTAGACCAGCCGGGTCTGCGCTTCAAAGGCGTTGGCGAAGGCGAAGATGACCATGCACAGGCTGCCGATCACCACCGGCCAGGCATAGATGCCATGCGGCAGGCCCAGCGGCGTGGTCTGGCCGGCGGTATCCTGCAGCAGCATGTAGGAGGTGATCAGCAGCGCCAGTGACACGGAAGCCGTGACCCAGAGGCCGATCTGCTGCAGCACCAGCTGCCAGCGTTCGGGGAAGGAGGTGCGGAAGACGTCGATGCCGGCATGGTGGTTGCGGCCGAGCGCGGTCGCCGCGCCGAAGAAGACCAGCGCCACCATCAGGGCGCGGGCGACTTCCTCGGCCCAGTCGACCGGATCATGCAGGAAATAGCGGTAGACCACAGAGGCGAAGACCACGGCGACGTCGACGGCCAGCGCGACGCCCGCGACCAGCTCGATCACGCCAAGGCTCTGGCGCAGCGCGCCGCCAAGCCCGCCGTAGCGGGCGTAAAGCAGCGGCGTTTCGGCCGTCAGTCCCGGCGCATGACTGTTCATCGGAGAATCCTTCTTTGTCTTCGCAAGATGTCCGGCCCTGCCGGAGGGCAGGGCCGGACGGCTGTCGCACGGTTACAAGACGATTATGCCGTGCGGGCCTTGGCGATGGCCTCGAAGACCGGCTTGGTGGTCGGGTACTGCTGCATGAACTGCGCATACAGCGTGTCCGAGATCGGCTTGGCGATGGCAGCGCGGTCCGCAGCGGGGAAAGGCGTGAAGGTGACGCCCAGCTTCTCCAGCTCCTTCATCGCGTCCGTCGCCTTGGCGTCGGCGATGGCGCGTTCGGCCACGGTGGCCTCGCGCGCGGCCGCCAGGAAGGCGTCCTTGGTGTCCTTGCCCAGCTTGGCCATGCCGCGCTTGCCGATGGCGCAGATCATCGGGCTGAACAGATGGTCGGTGCGCAGGCAGAACTTGGCCACTTCATAGAAGCGGTTCGACAGCACGGTGGCGGGATCATGCTCGAAGCCGTCGACCACGCCGGTCTGCAGCGCGGTGTAGAGCTCGTTGACCGGGATCGGCACCGGCACGGCGCCCATGATCTTGAAGGTCTCGATGAAGGCCGGTGCCGGCAGCACGCGCAGCTTCACGCTCTTCAGCCCGGCCAGGTTATCGACCTTGGTGCGGGTGTAGACGCTGCGGGCGCCAAAATGGAAGCCCCAGCCCAGGACATTGATGCCCTTGCGCTCGTCCAGCATCGCCTCGAAGGTCTTGCCCACGCCGGCATCCAGCGCTTTCGCGCCATGGGCGTAGTTGTCGAACAGGAAGCCGAGATCCAGCGCGCCGAGTTCGGCGACGGCCGTGGCCCAGATCGACGAGCCGGTGATCATCATGTCGACCGAGCCGAGGATCACCTGCTGCACCACGTCGGCTTCCTTGCCGAGCTGGCTGTTGGGGAAGAAGTCGAGGCGGATCTTGTCGCCCACCTTGCTCTTCAGGTTCTTCTGGAACAGGTCGAACCAGACATGATGCGCGGCATTCGGGTCGATCGGCATCGACGACGAGACGCGGAAGGTGATCGGCGCGCCCTGGCCCAGCACGGCGGGCGCGGGGAACAGGCTGGCGGCAGTAAGGCCGGCGCCGAGCGTGGCGCTGGTGCCAAGGAAGCGGCGGCGTGAAATCGACATGGTTTGGTTTCCTTCCCGGTGGTTATCGATTTATTGGTGTATCGATTTACTAAATCGATTTACCTAGAGAAAGCCGTGCGGTGAGTCAAGCAGAGCCTGTGCTGCGGCGCGGCACGGCCATGCCCTGGTCAGGTGCGGCCGAAATTGCGCGCCATCACACTTCTGTCGGCAGGCGGAAACCCGTCTTGACAGTACATAGGAGTCCTATAAATATGCTCCCCATGAGCAAGCACCTCTCAAAGACCCAGCCCCTCGCGGACCGCATCAATGACGGCCTGAAGCGGATTGCTGCGGCCATGCGGTCCGATGACTGGGCCGCGGCCCAGGCGCTGGGCGTCAACCCGACGCAGCTGCAGATCCTCACCTATCTGGACGGCCGCACGGGCGGCATGCGGGTGACGGAGATCGCCGCCCATCTGGGCGTCAGCCAGCCGACGGCGACCGACTCCATCACGGCGCTGGAACGCAAGGGTTATGTCGCCAGGACGGCCGGCACGGACCGGCGCTCCACCACGATCGGCATCACGGCCGACGGGCGGGATGCGCTGCGCGAAGCCGGGCGGTCGGAGAATGTGACGCGCACTGCTTTGGCGGCCCTGCCGGCCGAGGAGCAGCAGGAGCTGCTGATGTCGCTGGTCAAGGTGATCGGCACGCTGCAAGACGCCGGCGCCATCCCGATCCAGCGCATGTGCGCGAGCTGCAAGTATTTCGAACCGCATCGTCATGCGGGCGGGGCTGCCCCGCATCACTGCCATTTTGTGGACGCGCCATTGCGGCGACAGGATTTCCGCGTCGACTGTCGCGAACACGAAATCGCCGATCCCAAAACCCGGGCTGCCGCCTGGGCGTCACTCCAGACGGGACAGGCGTAAAGGTGCCGGTCTGCCGACTGCCATCGACAGACCGGCGTTTCTCCCCCTCCGCGCAAACAGAGAAGGAAAACTGATCATGTCTTACGTTAATCTCGTTGATGCCAACACCGCAACCGGCCCGGCCGGCGCGCAGCTGGCGCAGATCAAGGGCGCCTTCGGCATGGTGCCCAACATGTTCAAGGCGGTCGCCAATTCGCCGGCCGCGCTGGCCAGCATGTGGGGCTCCTTCGGTGCCCTGTCGCAGGGCCGGTTGGGGCCTAAGCTCGGCGAGCAGATTGCCGTGGCGGTCGCTGACCGCAACAACTGCAACTACTGCCTCGCCGCCCATACCATGCTGGGCAAGAAGGCCGGTGCTACGACTGCCGAGATGACGGCGGCGCAGAACGGGCAGTCGGGTGATCCGAAGACGGCCGCCATTCTCGCCTTCGTGCAGAAGGTGGTGGAGAACCGGGCCGATGTCTCGGCGGCGGATGTGCAGGTCCTGCGCAATGCCGGCCTGGACGACCAGGACATCGTCGAGGTGATGGCGCATGTCGCGCTCAACCTCTTCACCAACTACGTCAATGTCGGCTTCGACGTGCCGGTCGATTTCCCGGGCGTGAAGCTGTCCCGTGCTGCGTAAGGCGGCGGCGTAACGGCTACGGGGCGGACGTGAGGTCCGCCCCGATCCCGCATGGAGGACAAGATCATGTTGAAGCGTATGGCTCCTGAACTGGCGGTCAGCCAGTGGTTCAACACCAAGACGCCGCTCACGCTGGCCGGCCTGAAGGGCCGCGTCATCTTCCTGCACAGCTTCCAGATGCTGTGCCCGGGCTGCGTGTCACTCGCCATTCCGCAGGCGCAGAAGATCGAGCAGGTGTTCCGCAATTCGGATCTGCAGGTGATCGGCCTGCACACCGTGTTCGAACATCACGCGGCGATGACGCCGGTGGCGCTCGAAGCCTTCCTGCATGAATACCGCATCACGCATCCGTTCGGCGTCGACCAGCCGGGCGAGAGCGGCCTGTTGCCGGTGACCATGGAGCGCTACCAGTTCCAGGGCACGCCGAGTGCAGTGATCATCGGGCGGGACGGTGCATTGCTGCATCAATCCTTCGGTCCCGAGGACGACATGATCGTGGGCGCGCGCATCGCCAGCGCGCTGTCGATGCCGGTACCGGTGATCGAGACGCAGCCGAAGGCGGCGACGGCCGAGGGCTGCACGGACGGCGTCTGTCCGGTGCCGGCGTAAAGTCGAAATGTGAGGAGAAATGGTGGGCGGTACTGGGATTGAACCAGTGGCCCCAGCAATGTGAATGCTGTGCTCTACCGCTGAGCTAACCGCCCACGCGAAGGCAGCGTATAAAGAGGCCGCCTGACGGTGTCAAGCGGCCCGTCACTTCAATGGCTTAGTACAGCCCGCCTGTGCCTGAAATGGGCGCCGAACCGGCGCTGCCGCCCACGCCCGAGATGCTGTCGCGCTCGGCCGCCATCGAGCCGTCCAGCACCGTGCTGCGTTCGCCGGGTTGCGGCTCGGTGCCGGGGCGGAAGGCTTCCAGGATCACGTTGCGGTCGCCGGGCCGCGCCAGTTCGCCCGTCTCGGCCTGCACGCGCACCAGCCGCACGCCGGGCGGCACGCGGAACTGGATGTTCGGCTTGCCCTGCAGCGCCTCGGCCATGAAGGCCTTGAACACCGGCACCGAGACCGACGAGCCGGTCTCGCGCTTGCCCATGTCTTTCGGCGTGTCGTAGCCGATGAAGACGCCGACCGCGAGGTCGGGGCTGAAGCCGAGGAACCAGGTATCGAAGCTGTCATTGCTGGTGCCGGTCTTGCCGGCCAGCGATTTGTTCAGCTCGCGGATGCGGATGCCGGTGCCACGCTGCACGACACCTTCCAGCATCGACACCATCTGGTAGGCGGTCACGGCGTCGATCACCTGCGCGCGGGTATCGGGCAAGGCGGGTTCGCTCTGGCCGGTCCAGTCGGTGGCCATGCAGCCGTCGCAGGCGCGCTTGTCATGGCGATAGACGGTGACGCCGGTGCGGTTCTGCACACGGTCGATCAGGGTCGGCGTGATCTTCTTGCCGCCGTTGACCAGCTCGGCATAAGCCGTGGTCATCTTCATCAGCGTGCTTTCGCCCGCACCCAGCGACATGGACAGCATCTGCGGCATGTTGTCGATGATGCCAAAGCGCCGCGCGCTTTCCGCCACCTTGTCCATGCCGA
>Ga0209675_1002262_pt1 | contig 10039 bp, 2 predicted proteins | sample AraplaCol_mLB_r2_2_FD_184280 | JGI IMG/M metagenome (GOLD analysis project Ga0209675, IMG submission 184280) | Arabidopsis root microbial communities from North Carolina, USA - plate scrape MF_Col_mLB_r2 (SPAdes) (version 3) | ecosystem: Host-associated > Plants > Roots > Endosphere | place: USA... | reverse complement strand
ACCGTTTCCGCCAGCGGCGTCACCAGCCTCAACAGCGGCGCGCTGACCAACACCGCCGGCCTGATTCAATCCACCGGCGCTTTGACGCTGGATACCCACGGCCAGACGCTGACCAACACAAACGCCGCGGGCCACAGCAGCGGCGCGGGCGGCATCACGTCCCAGGGTGCGGTGAATCTGGTGACCGGAGATGTGAACAATGCCGCCGGCTCTATCGGCGCGAAAGGTGCGTTGACCGTCAGCGCGGCCAACGTCGGCAACGCAGGCGGGCAAATTGTCAGCGAATCCACCGCGGGCTTGACCACCACCGGTTTCAACAACAGCAGCGGCCAGTTGCAGGCCGCGGGCAATGTCTCTGTGGCCGCAGGGCCGGGCGCCATCACCAACACCGGCGGCCTGGTCCGCAGCGACGAAAGCGTCACCTTGGCCGCTGCCAGCGTGGTCAACAGCAACACCTCCGGCGCCAACCAGGGCCTGGAGGGCAAGAACATCGCCATCACGGCCGCCACGGTCGCCAACGATTCGGGCGCGATACGCAGCAGCGTCAACGCCACGCTCACCAGCTCCGGCAGCATCAACAACAACGCCGGCCTGATCAGCGCGGGCAACACCGCCACATTGCAGGATACCGCCGCCACCAAGACGCTGGCCGTCACCAATGCGGGCGGCACCGTCATTGCCGGCCTCTCGCTGGCGGCCACCGCGGCCAGCCTGGGCGGCAACGGAAGTCTGTTGTCGCAGCAGGATGTGTCCCTCACGCTGACCAGCGACTTCAACAACACGGGTGAGGTCATCGCCAACCGGGACGTTACGCTTTCGACGACCGGCGACCTCAGCAACAGCGGCAAACTGCAGGCCGGGCGCAACCTGGCTGCCTCAGCTGCCAACGTGATCAATGCCGCCACCGGCGTCATCAGCGGCGTCAATACCACGGTGAGCGCCGCCAACACGCTGACCAATCGCGGCCTGATCGACGGGCAGGAAACCCGCATCAATGCCGCCACGCTCACCAACATCGGTACCGGCCGTATCTACGGCGACCATGTTGCCATTGCCGCCACGACCGTCAACAACAGCACCGAAACAGCGGGTGGCACACGCGCCGACGCCGTCATCGCCGCCCGCAACCGGCTCGACATCGGCGCGCAGACCCTGAACAACGGCGAAGGCGCATTGATCTTCAGCGGCGGAACGGCGGCCGATGCGCTGACCATAGGCGGCAGCCTGGACGCCGGCGGCCGTGCCACCGGCCAGGCCGGCGCCGTCAACAACAGCGGCGGCACCATCGAGTCGCTGGGCGGCCTGGCCATCACCGCCGGCCAGATCAACAACACCAATCCCAACTTCGCCTACACCCTGCAGGCGGGCGGCGCCGGCGGCGGCAGCGGCAGGGAGTACATCACGGCGCAAGGCAATTACGCGCCGAACGATGTGGGTTGGGTGGTCAGTGCCGAGACTTACCGGGCAGGTCCCATTGGCGGCTATGCCTACTGGGACGTCGCGGGCCTGCAGCAGATTTACGGCGGCCCCGGGCGCTGGGCGTCGGAAGACGGCATAGCGCCTTACACCGGCCATCTCAATGTGGACGGCAAGGGCCGCCTGCTTCTGAAGGGCGCCCCTTACTCGGATCCCAAATACGCGCCCTACTTCCTCGGCCCCAACGCCTACGTTCAAGCGCATTACCTGCTGACAGGCGCCCGGGACGGCCTGGTGTCAACGCCTGTCGCGGCGTTTTTCGGCTACGACGCCAGCAGCCCGGTGTGGGATGTTTTTGGAGTTGCCCGGCCGCAGACCACGTCTGATGTGGACCCCGCCCCATGGATCGCGCTGCAGGCGCAGATCGATGCGATGCGCATGACCGTCGTTGCCAACGCCGTCGCCGTCGAGGGCTTTCGCGACTACACTTCTTCGCCGCAAACGCCCGTCGTCACCCAAAGCACGCCGGGAAAAATCCTCAGCGCCGGCGCCATGACGCTGCATGCGGCGACCGCTCTCGTGAACGACCAGAGCCAGATCATCGCCGGCGGCGCCCTCAACATCACCGGCCAGGCCGTCGACAACCGCGGCCGGACCGTCAGCGTGAACGCCCAGCGCAACGGCACTGCCTATTTCTGGAGCAACTACAACGAAGGCTGCGGCGGCTGGGACGGTTGCGACTACAACTACAACGCCTACCGTGATTCGGCCTATGTGCAGGACGTGCCGCAAACCGTCACGCTCAATGCCTTCCAAAGCCGCAGCTTCACCGCCCCCGGCGGCACCGGTACGCAGGTGGCTGCCGCAGCCGGCGCCAGCATCGGCGGCAGCCCCAGCGCGCCTGGCGCGCTCAGCGCGGCCGGCGTGCGCACCGTGCCCGTCAACCTCAGCGTCCCCAGCACCAGCCTGTTTCGCCTCAACCCCAATCCGGCCGGCGGCTTCCTGATTGAGACCGACCCGCGCTTTGCCAACTACCGCAACTGGCTGGGCAGCGACTACATGCTGGGCCAGCTCGCGCTGGACCCCGCCGTCACGCAAAAGCGCCTGGGCGATGGTTTTTATGAGCAGCGCCTCATCAACGAACAAGTGGCCCAACTGACCGGCCAGCGCTTCCTGGGTAACTACACCAGCGACGAAGCCCAGTACAAAGCCCTGATGGACGCCGGCATCGCCTACGCCCAGCAATACCAGCTGCGCCCCGGCATCGCCCTGAGCGCCATCCAGATGGCCCAGCTCACCAGCGACATCGTCTGGCTGGTCGAGCAGGAAGTCACGCTGGCCGATGGCAGCAAAACCCGCGCCCTGGTGCCCCAGGTCTATGTGCAGGTCAAGGACGGCGACCTCGCGCCCACAGGCGCCCTGCTGGCCGGCAAGAGCGTCAACATCAACCTGGCCGGCGACATGGGCAACACCGGCACCGTGGCCGGCCGCACAGTGGTCAACCTCACGGCCGAGAACGTGCAGAACCTGGGCGGGCGCATCACCGGTGATGCGCTCACCGTGGCCGCCCGCAATGATTTGAACAACATCGGCGGGCAAATCATTGCCGCCAGCAGCCTCAATGCCAGCGCCGGGCGAGACCTGAATGTGGTCACCACCACCAGCAGCGCCAGCAACCAGACCGGCGGCACCAGTTCCAACAGTTTCAGCCTGACGGGGATAGACCGTGTGGCGGGCCTTTATGTCAGCAACCCGGGCGGCACCCTGCTGGCCAGTGCCGGGCGCGACGCCAACATCATCGCGGGCGTCATCTCCAATAGCGGCGCCAACGGCAGCACCGTGATCAGCGCCGGCAACAGCATCAACCTGGGCACCGTCGCCACGGCCAGCAGCAGCCTGCAGTCGCGCGGTGAAGACCACTTCCTGCGCGACAGCCAGACCGCCGACGTGGGCAGCCAGCTGCAGACCGCCGGCAGCCTGAGCCTGATTGCCGGCAAGGACCTCAACGCCAAAGCCGCCAACGTGCAGGCCGGCGGCGACCTGACCGCCAGCGCGGGCAACAACGTCAATATCACCGAAGGCCGGAAGACCAACAGCTTCGGCTTTGCGTTGACCACCGCCGAAAGCGACCTCTTCAGCTCCAGCAGCACCACGGAGCGCCGCAGCAGCGAGCAGGACAAGGCTGTGGGCTCCAGCCTGGGCGGTAAAACGGTCACCGTCGTCAGCGGCAAAGACATCAACGTCAAAGGCTCCAGCATCATCAGCGACGCCGGCACCACGCTGGCCGCCGGCAACAACCTGAGCATTGAAGCCGCGCAGAACACCAGCAGCTCCACCTCCTTCTACGAAAAGAAAGAGTCCGGCCTGCTCGATGGCGAAGGTGCCGGCATTACCGTCGGCACGCGCGAACAATCCACCGACCAGAAAAACCGCGGCACCACCGCCGCCGCCAGCACCGTGGGCAGCATTGCCGGCAATGTCACCCTGGTGGCCAACGAGGCTTACAAACAGGTCGGCAGCGACGTGATGGCCCCGGGCGGCGACGTCACCATCGTCGCCAAAAAGGTTGACATCGTCGAAGCCCGCGAGACCAGCCGCAGCGAGACCGAGCAGAAGTTCAAGCAGACCGGCCTGACGCTGGAAATCACCTCGCCCGTCATCAGCGCGATGCAAACCATCGACAAGATGAGCGACGCGGCCGGCGATACCAAAGACAGCCGCATGCAAGGCCTGGCAGTCGCCAACGCGGCCTTCGCCGCCAAAAACGCCTACAACGCCGTCCAGGCCGGGCAACTCCCCAAGCCGACCGGCGGCAACAACCCCAGCGCCAACACCGATGCAGAGCCCAGTGCCGCAGACAAAGCCGGCGGCATCAACATCGCCATCAGCCTAGGCAGCAGCGAAAGCCAGAGCAACTCGGTCAGCCAAAGCAACACAGCCAATGGCAGCACAGTCACCGCTGGCGGCACCATCACCATCGCCGCCACCGGCGCAGGGCAGGACAGCAACCTGACCATACAGGGCAGCAACGTGGAAGCCGGCCGTGCCGTGCAGCTGCTGGCCGACAACCAGGTCAAGCTGCTGGCCGCGCAGAACACCGCCAGCCAGAACAGCAGCAACAGCAACAGCTCCGGCAGCCTTGGTGTCAGCTTCGGCACCGACGGCCTGCTGTTCAACGCCAGCGCCAGCGGCGGCAAAGGCAAGGCCGACGGCACGGACACGGCCTACACCAACACCCAGGTCAAGGCCGGCCAGCAGGTCAGCATCACCAGCGGTGGCGACACCACCTTGCAGGGCGCTGTCGTGAAAGCCGACCAGGTCAAGGCCGCTGTGGGCGGCAACCTCAATATCGCCTCCTTGCAAGACAGCAGCACCTACACCAGCGAACAAAAGAGCATGGGCGGCTCGGTGAGCGTCGGCTTCGGCAAGATGAGCGGCAGCTTCAGCGCCTCCAACAGCAATATCAACTCCAACTTCAACAGCGTTGGCGAACAAAGCGGCATCAAGGCCGGCGACGGTGGCTTCCAGGTCAATGTGGGTGGCAACACGACGCTCAACGGCAGCGTGATCGCCAGCAACCAGGTGGCGGTGGAGCAGGGCAAGAACAGCTTCGCCACGGGTGGCACGCTAAGCATCAACGACATCCAGAACAGCGCAAGCTATGACGCCAAGTCTGTCGGCATAAGTCTGGGGACCAGCCAGCAGCCGACCGGCAAGCTGGACATGAGCGGCCTGGGCATAGGCATAGGCAGCGACAAAGGCAATGCCAGCAGCACCAGCAGCGCAGGGATCAGCGGCATTGCGGGCAACACCGCTGTCAGGAGCACGGATGCGGAGACCGGGCTGGCCAAGATATTTGATGCCGACAAGGTGCAGCGCGAAATCGCTGCTCAGACACAAATCACCCAATACTTCGGGCAACAGGCAACCAAGGCTGTGGGCGACTATGCCCAGACCAAGCTCAATGAGGCTCTGACTCTGCGAACCCAGGCCAATACTGAAACTAATGACGAACGCAAGCAGGCTCTGAACGCTCAAGCCAAAGAGCTTGAAGACAATTGGGGCAGCAGCGGTGTGCTGCGGGTGGCGCTACATACCGTCATCGGCGGACTCACAGGCGGCTCCGGTGGTGCGGTTGGCGCGGCCGCTGGAACACTGACTGCGCCAGTGGTGGCGCAAGCGCTTATCGATGCTGGCATCAGTGGGCCGTTGGCACAAACCCTGACGGCAATCGCGTCAACTGCAGTGGGGGCGGCCGCGGGGGGAACTGCGGGTGGGGCTGCTGCGGGTAATGAGGTGGTGAATAACTATTTGGATCACCGTCGTCCAAGCATGCTACGGTTGTCTGAAAGGGAACAGTATGAGGCGGCACTATCTGGATGTGCGAATGGAGAGGCCGCCGCTTGCTCCAAGCGTGATGAGCTTGCTGCGCTGTCCGCTCAACGAGACAGGGAATTGGCGCAAGCGTGTTCTGGACAAACCCCTGGCTACTGTAACGACCTGAAAAGCCAGGCCATTGCCATGGGCAACCGAGTCTTCACAACGCCGAGTGGCTTCACCTATGCCAATAGCCCTCTGTTTACTTCACTTAATACCGCAACCATAGGTCCGATCTTCGATCCGCGCACGGGCACCTTTCATGACGCTGCATCAAGAAGCACTTCAGAAGCACTGGTGCTGGAGGTAGGCAACCAAATAGCCGCTGCCGCGTTAGGGCTCGTAGTCAAAGGAGCATCTTCTCTAGCGACTCGGGGTGCAGTAAATCTGGAAGTGGGCAGCGCTGGAAATGGCGTCTATGCAAGTGCTAGGCCGGTTTCAGAAGTTTTTCCAGAATTGAATGGAATAAACCCTCACTATGTTGAGAACGCTGCCGCAGGCATCAATACAAACTGCATAAGTTGTGCAATAGCAGCTCAGCAAAGACTTTTGGGGCAAAACATAGGTGCAACAGCGAGTCAAACAAAGTATGGGGTATACAGTGACCTTTTCCCTGTCGCGCCGCTCGGCTATCAAGCCCCTTCAACTGTATCGAAAATTTCACAAGAGATGTTGGCAGCTGGAGATGGCGCAGTGGGAACAGTTGTAATTCAGCAAGGACAGAACGCGCCTCTTCACGTTATCAACGTAGTTAACCGCAATGGTCAAGTCTATTTTGTTGATACTCAGATCGGGAAAATTGTGACCCTGAAGGACAATCTAGTTGTACGACTAGGGAGACCCCTATGAAGCCTGAATTGATAAGCCTAAAAGAGGCCCGAGAAATTGCAGAAGAACTCGCGCAGTCTGATCTCGCTGGATTCGTCTCACAAGCCCCTGTTTCAAACTTCCTTGATGAACGTTATCTAGAGGCCGAAAACTGTTGGATGTTTTTTATAAGAAAAGACCTTAGTTTTCCCGAGGAGGCTACCTTGGCTGCGTCGGCAGCATTCGCTGTAAGCAAGCACGGAGTATTACGGACCGTGCCGGACTTCTCATCGGAACCTGAACGGCTTCATTCCTATTTGACGATGCTGTCAGATCATTTTTCGACTTAAGTGTTGATTCGGGTCAAACTTCAATGCAATTCAACAACCACCGCGGTCTTCGCCGCCAAAAACGCCTACAACGCCGTCCAGACCGACCAAGTGTCGCGAAATAGAGGTTGTTGAATTCCGTCGAAATCTGACCCGGTTAAAGCAGTGATTTCCATCCAATCTTCACCCGCTTAGGCCCTAACTTGCTAGTTTTGAAAGCGGAGAAATCTAGGGGGCACCTACATCGTGACCAATGAGTCTGGGGGTCAAGGGTTGATAGAAAGATTGAATCAAACCTCAACGCAATTCAACATTGCGGGCGTATTCACATTGAGATGCTGGACAACCGGTTTATCAGCTACTCGCCGGATAACAAGATCTATAACAAAGTCCTGGATGCAATCCCTAATCCAGGGCCATTCAACGGCGATTGAATGTGCAATGCGGTACCTGCGGACCGAGGGCGCGCGGGAATTTGTGACATTAGGTTAGCGCGCCACTTCCAGGCGATGCGCCGATTGAAATTCTTCAATGTGGCTGTGCCCTAAGCATAGACCCTGTTCAGGCCGGCATACGTCGCACAAGGGCCGCTTCATGATGGCCCTTACTCCTCTATTTGTAGGAGACACCCCAGCCCCTCGCCCACCTGACAAACGTCACAAACTGTTTAGTCAGGGCCGCGACCCCCAAAGACAGTATCAATCACCTTGTCAAAGCCATTAGCGAGGCGTATCTTGCAAAGCAAACAAGCACCGCAGGGGGACATCGGTGATCAAGATACCGAGCTTTCACGCCAGGTCGATTCGCGCCCACCTGTTCTGGACCTATGCCGCGCTGGTGACGGTGCTGGTCGTCGCGCTGATGGCGCTGGCGGAGCTGGCGGCCAGCCGCATCGTGTTTGACGGCGCGCAGCGCGAGCTCGAGCAGCTGGGCCGGCGCACGCAGGAGCAGCTGCTGCGTTTCCAGGAGCCGGCGCGCGCCTGGCTGGAGGCGACCGCCAACGACCCGCATGCGGGGCTGGAGGGCGACAACGACATCTCGGTGCTGCGCATGCAGATGTCCATGCAGCAGCGCTATCCGCAGATAGGCTCGCTGGTGTTCGGCTACCCGGACGGCAGCTTCCAGCAGAACATGGTGCTGCGCAGCGCGCGCGACCGGGCCTGGGCCAAGTCGCTGCCGGAGGCGCGTTACGCGCAGCAGATCATCCGGGTGGACGAGCGGCAAAAGCGCACTGAGGAATGGGTGTTTTACGACCAGCAGATGACGGCGATCGCGAGCCAGCGGCGGCCCTGGGGCGAGCGCTATGACCCGCGCGACCGCCCCTGGTACCAGGGCGCGAGCGACCTGAACCTGGGCACCTTCCAGGCGACCGATCCTTTTGTGCTGAAGGTGCCGGAGGAGTTCGGCATGGCGCTGTCGCGTCCGCTGAGCGGCGCCCGGGGCGGGGTCGCGGCGGCGATGTTCACGGTCGGGGGCTTGTCGGATTTTCTGCATGCGCGCGGCGAGGAAAGCCGGGCCGAGCTGATCCTGTTCGACGCGCAGGGCCGGGTCTGGGGATGGTCGCAGGCGGACAGGCTGCGCCGCCTGCTGGGTTCAGGCACGCCGCTGAGCCTTTCTTCCTTGAGCGATCCACTGTACGGCTCGCTGCACAAGCTGGTGGAGCAGGGGGCGGCGCAGGACACGCCCATCCATTCGGTCGAAGGCGCGGGAGGGCAGCGCTTTGCGGCGGTGGTGATGCCCATGGAGGGGGTGTTCAGCCACAAGGCTTATGTGGCGCTGGTGTCGGACCAGAACCTGTTGCTGGCGCAGGTGCGGCGCATGCGCTGGATGCTGCTGGGGGTGGGCGTGGCCGGGCTGCTGCTGCTGCTGCCCATGCTGTTCTGGATGGCCAACCGGCTGGCGACGCCTTTGAAGAACCTGGTGCGTTCGGCCAAGCACATCCGCGAGTTCGAGTTCGACAGCGACATTCCGCAGGACAGCGATATTTCGGAAGTGCGGCGGCTGCAGGAATCGCTGGCGCTGGCGCGCATCGCGCTGCAGGGTTTTTCGCGTTATGTGCCGCGGCCGCTGGTGAAACATTTCATCGCCAACCGGTTGACGCCGCAGGCCGGCGTGGAGCAGCGCGAGCTGGCGGTGCTGTGCGCCGCGCTGGACGAGCAGCACGCCACGGCAGTGACCTGGTCGCCGCATGCCGAACATTATTTGCAGATCCTGGCGGTGGAGGTGGCGCAGGGCAAGGGCATGATGGACCGCTATGAGAGCTGTACGGCGGTGGCGCTGTGGAACACGCCGCTGAATGTCTCCAACCCCGCGGGCTATGCCTGCGAGGCGGCGCTGCGCGCGGTGGATGCGATGCGGGCGCTGGCCGAAGGGCTGAACACGACGGTGAAGCCGCCGTGTTTCGGGCTGGATTTCGGCGGCGCCACGGTGGGCAACTTCGGCACCTGGGACCACCTGACTTTCACCGCGGTGGGCGCTCCGCTGGACACTGCACGCGCGCTGGCGCGGCAGGCCAACGCGCTGGGGCTGAACGTCGCAGCCAGCCGCGCGGTGGCACTGGCGGCGGCGCGCTACTTCCGCTTCCGGCTGGCGGCCACGGTGCCGCTGGGCCCGCGCGGCGAGCTGCATGAGGTGTATGAACTGGTGGAGCGGATCGTGCATGAAGCCGATGCGAAACACGTCCGGGTGAGCGAGCCGGCGGCGGTGGCCTAGGCTTCACGGCGGGTCTCCACCAGGCTGAAAGAGAGGTTGCCATGAACAGCGTACCGATGTTGACACGCAGGCGCTGGCTGCGCCGGGGCGCGGGCCTGGCCGCCTCGCTCGGGGTCGCCGGGTTGGCGCGCGCCCAGGCCGGCAGGCCCTTCACCATGTCCTACGGCTGGGTTCCGTGGGCGGCGGGCAATTCGCCGGTCACGCAACACATGATCAGCAAGCGGCTGATTGAAAAGCACGCGGCGGAGTTCGGCTACGACCTGACCATGGATTACCGGACCTACCCCGCGGCCGCGCCGCAGGTGGAGGCCCTGGCCGCGGGCCAGCTCGACATGGCGATGTGGGGCAACACGCCGACGATACGCGCCATCGTGGCGCAGCATCCTTTCAGCCTGGTG
>Ga0209675_1002255_pt1 | contig 10065 bp, 8 predicted proteins | sample AraplaCol_mLB_r2_2_FD_184280 | JGI IMG/M metagenome (GOLD analysis project Ga0209675, IMG submission 184280) | Arabidopsis root microbial communities from North Carolina, USA - plate scrape MF_Col_mLB_r2 (SPAdes) (version 3) | ecosystem: Host-associated > Plants > Roots > Endosphere | place: USA... | reverse complement strand
TAGCAGCACGCCCGACTTGCGCAGCACGAGGTTTTCACCGGTGCGCTGCTGGAGCCAGAGGCGGCGGCCGCTCTGGCCGTCCCAGGCGCTCAGGCTGCGGTCGGCGGTCTGCACGAACACGCGGCGGCCCGCCACCAAGGGTGCCGTGAAGGCCTGCGCAGAGAGCTTCTGCTTCCAAAGGACCTTGCCGTTCTCGATTGCAACCAGCTCGTTGTTGGTGGTGACGACTGCGGCCATGGTGCCGTCGCTGCCCACGCCCGCGGCGAGCGGAGCGCCAGCGCTGGCACGCCAGGTCTCGCGGCCCGCACGCGCATCGATGGCGACCACCGTGCCGTCGCTGCCGGCAACGGTGACGGTGTCGCCGCTGACGTCGGTGGTGAGTGGGAACTTGACCTCGGGAATGCGAACGGTCCAGGCTTGGCGCACGCCCAGCAGCGCCGGGTTGGCCGGCAGCTCGGCCGGCTTCGGCTTGCTGGTGCCCGAGCAGGCGGCGAGGAATGCCACTAAAACAAGAGCTGATCCCGCACGCAGGGCGGTCGATTCAGGCATGAAACGCTTGAAATTCATGATGCGGTCAGGGAGTTTTGGGGGCTGCGGGTGTGACGGTGACGACGGGGGCCAGGCTCTTGGGGTCGACGCCCACGGCGTTGAGCTTGATCTCGATCAGGCGACGGTAGTCGGACGTGGCACCGAGGCCGGTCCATGCCTTGCGGTACTCGGTCTGCGCTTCGGCGCGCTTGCCCTGGGCCAGGTAGATGTCGCCCTTGCGGTCGGCCACCAGCGGTTCGAATTCCTTGGGCACGCTGCCGTCGAGCTGCTTGAGCGCATCGTCGTACGACTTGCTCTCGAGAAGCTCGCCCGCCAGCCGCAGCTTGGCGATGGCATGGTAGCCGGGGTCGATGGCGCTTTGCGCCACCCAGGTCAGCGCGGCGCGAGAACCTTCGGCATTGCCCTTGTCATACAGCGTCTTGGCGACCAGCAGGCCAGCCTGTTGCGCGTAGGCCGTGCCGGCGAATCGCTCCTTCATGTCGCCCAGCACGCGCTGGATGCGTTCGACGTCGCCGGACTGCGTGCTGCGTTCGACCTCGTCGTAGAGAGCTGCCGCCTGGACTGCCTTGCTGCGCTGGTAATACTGCCAGCCATTCCAGGCCACGAAGGCGCCGGCGACGAGCAGCACGACCCAGGTGATCAGGGTGCCGTAGGTGTTCCAGAAATGCTTGAGCTGGTCGAGCTGTTCCTGTTCTTCGAGGTCGAGATGGGTTGCCATGCGCTGTCAGGTGTTGGGAGCCGGCGATTGTAGGGTGGCAGCCCAGGCGGCCACATCGGAGAGAGACCGGGCGGTCTGCGCAATGCTCGCGTCACGCAGCGCCTTGAGGGTCACTTCGCCGCGTGCGAGTTCATCGGCGCCGAAGATCAGGGCGTACGTGGCGCCGCTGCTGTCGGCGCGCTTGAACTGCGACTTGAAGCTGCCCTGACCATCGACAGTGGCAGCATGCATCTGCACGCGGACACCTGCGTCGCGCAGCTGCTGCAACGTGCGCAGTGCCACAGGCATCGCCGCAGCGTCCGGCACCACGGCGTAGACATCGGGTGTCGGCAACGGAATGTCGGTGCCCTGCTCCTTCATGAGGTCGAGCACCCGCTCCACGCCCATGGCCCAACCCACGGCGGGCGCGGACTTGCCGCCGATCTGGGCGATCAGGTCGTCGTAGCGGCCGCCGGCGCAGACCGTGCCCTGCGAGCCCAGCCGGTCCGTCACGAACTCGAACACCGTGAGGTTGTAGTAGTCCAGGCCGCGCACCAGACGCGGGTTGATCGTGAAGGCGATGTCGTTGGCCTTGAGAATGGCCTGCAGTCCTTCGAAGTGCGCAAGCGACTCGGCACCGAGGAAGTCGATCAGCTTCGGCGCCGACTCCACCACTTCCTTCATGGCTGGATTCTTCGTGTCGAGAATGCGCAGCGGGTTGCTGTGCAGGCGGCGCTTGCCGTCCTCGTCGAGCTTGTCGGCGTGCTTTTCGAAGTGCGCGATGAGTTGCGCGCGATGCTGGGCGCGCTCGGCTGGCTGGCCCAGGCTGTTGAGCTCGAGACGCACATCGGTCAGGCCGATGGTTTTCCAGAGCGTGCTCGCCAGCAGGATCAGTTCGGCATCGACGTCGGGGCCCGCGAAACCCAGGGCCTCCGCCCCGATCTGGTGAAACTGCCGGAAGCGGCCGCGCTGCGGCTTCTCGCGGCGGAACATCGGGCCGGTGTACCAGAGACGCTTGCCGCCGTCGTAGAGCATGTTGTGCTCGATCACGGCGCGCACGAGCCCGGCCGTGTTCTCGGGCCGCAGCGTCAGGTGGTCGTTGTCGCCGTACTTGTCCGAGCGGTCCTGAAAGGAGTACATCTCCTTCTCGACGATGTCGGTCACTTCGCCGATGCCGCGCACGAACAGTGCCGTGTGTTCCAGGATCGGCGTGCGGACGTTGCGGTACGCAAAGCGGCCCATCAGGTCGCGCACGGTGGCCTCGAGCCATTCCCAGCGCGCCGATTCGGGCGGCAATATGTCGTTCATGCCTTTGACGGCATTCAATTTTTCAGCCATGAGTCTGCGGAGGTATCAGGCCGCGACAGCGTGTTCGCCGCCGAAGCGCTTTTCGATGTAGGTTTCGACGAGCTGGTGGAACTCGTTGGCGATATTGTCGCCGCGCAGCGTGAGGGCCTTTTCGCCGTCGATGAAGACCGGCGCGGCAGGTGCCTCGCCGTTGCCGGGCAGGCTGATGCCGATGTCGGCGTGCTTGCTCTCGCCGGGACCGTTGACGATGCAGCCCATGACCGCGACCTTGAGCGTTTCGACGCCGGGGTACTTCTTGCGCCAGACCGGCATCTGCATGCGCAGGTAGTCGTCGATCTGCTTGGCCAGTTCCTGGAAGGTGGTGCTGGTGGTGCGGCCGCATCCGGGACAGGCGGTGACGCTCGGCACGAACACGCGAAGGCCCAGCGCCTGCAGGATCTCTGAAGCGATTACCACCTCCTGCGTGCGCGACTCGCCCGGCTGCGGCGTGAGCGACACGCGAATGGTGTCGCCGATGCCCTCCTGCAGCAGGATCGACAGCGCCGTGGCCGATGCCACCGTGCCCTTGGTGCCCATGCCGGCCTCGGTGAGGCCGAGATGCAGCGCGTAGTCGCAGCGGCGAGCCAGTTCGCGGTAGACCGAAATCAGGTCCTGCACGCCGCTTACCTTGCACGAAAGGATGATCTGGTTGCCATCCATGCCCATCGACTCGGCCAGCCTGGCGGATTCGATGGCCGAGGTGATGAGCGCCTCGTACATCACCTGCTTGGCGTCCCAGGGCTGGGCGCGGCCGCTGTTGACGTCCATCAGGCTGGCGAGCAGTTCCTGGTCGAGGCTGCCCCAGTTCACGCCGATGCGCACCGGCTTGTTCCAGCGCATGGCCGCGTCGATCATCTGGCCGAACTGCTTGTCCTTCTTGTCGCCCTTGCCCACGTTGCCGGGGTTGATGCGGTACTTGCTCAGCGCTTCCGCGCAAGCCGGGTAGTCGGTCAGCAGCCGGTGGCCGTTGTAGTGGAAATCGCCGACCAGCGGCACGTCGATGCCCATGCGATCGAGCTGCTCGCGGATGTACGGCACCTGCGCCGCCGCTTCCGGCGTATTGACCGTGATGCGGACCATCTCGGAGCCCGCAACGGCCAGCTCCTTCACCTGGATGGCCGTGCCGATGGCATCGACCGTATCGGTGTTGGTCATCGACTGCACGCGCACCGGTGCGTCGCCACCGACCGTGACCACGCGCGGGCCCCAGACCACGCGGGCCTGGCGCGAGCGTCGCGCCTTGGGCGCGGCCGATTCGATGGGCACGGGAAGGCTGTCGTCCGTCATCACTTCACCTCGAAACGCGCCACGCCGCCACCCTTGGTGACAGGCTTCAGATCGAAAGGTTGTCCGCGAACCTGCACGTCGACGCTGGACGCCCGGCCCACCACGACCGACAACGGCAGCGTACCCGACAGGCCGACCGTTTCGCCGGCCTTCAGGCTGCGGCGCAGCAGTTGCTTGCCGCCGGCTTCCGTCACGGTGATCCAGCATTCCTCGCGTGCAACGAAGACGAGTTGCTGGCTGCCTCCAGCGACTGGAGCCACCGGCGCGGAAGCCGCTGCCAATGGGGCCGCAGCAGTGGCAGCGGCGCCGCCGGGTATGGCGGATGCCATGGGTGCAGCCGGAGCATTCGTGCTCACAGGACCGCTCGGCGCCACGATCTGCGCGGGAACGCTTTCGGCCACGACGCCGGAAGAGTTCGACGGGGAGCTTGCCGCACGGTCGTTGGCGGCCGAGCCGGCGTCGGCGCTGCTGCGAGCCGTCAGGCGTGACACCGAGGCGCCGATCTGGTCGAACACCGACTGCGGAAGCCAGAAGAGCGCGCCGGCCCCCACCAGCAACAGGAGGACCACGGTGAGCAACGTGCGCGAAGGCAGGCCGCTCGACCGGCTGCTGCTGCCGCTCCAGCGCGGCGTGCCCGAGGAGATGTTCGTCTTGAGCGTACGGTCGGCCTCCGCAAGCGACACCTTCTGCGTCGTGGGCAGCTTGGCCAGCACCGGCGCCGGATCGATGCGCAGTGCGCGGCATACGCTGCTGGCCAATGCGCGCGCAAAGACCGGATCGGGCAGCGAGGCGATGTCGTCCGCCTCGAGCGCAAGCAGCTTTTGCGGCGGCACCTTCAACGCGGCCGCCACCATCTCGATGTGCAATCCGTGGGCTTCGCGCGCCTCGCGAAGCAGGTCGCCGGCCGTCTTGTGCGTGATGTCGCCTTCCTCTAGCGGCTGTGCCACGGAAGTGCCGAACTCCGAAACCCGATCAATCATTGAAATTCCCGCGCTCGTACGCTGATGCCTCCCGCGATTGGGGGAAACGTCGTTGCAACTGGCCTCCCAACTGCGCAGCGGCCTCGCGGTTGTTGAGCTTTCGTTCGATCCTGATGCCGAGCCAGAGCGTTTCGGCACTGGCTGCGGAACTGTTGTTGACGCGGCGAATGTAGAACTGCGCACGCGACCACTCTTCGCGTTGGGCGAGCACCGACGCAAGATTGAAGCCGACCACCGGATTGCCGGCGTCGATCTCGTACGCCTGCATGAGGCTGCGCTCGGCCTCGACGCGCTGACCCGCCTTGAGCTGGCAGACGCCTTGGGTCATGAGCGTCTTGGCGCGATCGGCATAGCTCGGCACGGCGAGCGCTTCGTTGAACTGCGTGGCAGCGTCGCCAAAGCGGTTCTGCTGGCACAGCAGCCAGCCGTAGTTGTGGCGCGCATTGGCGTCGCGCGGATTGATGGCGATGGCGCGACGGAAACTGTCTTCCGCGAGGCCGGCGTCGTCCAGTCGCATGTAGACCAGGCCACGCAGGTTGTAGGCATCGGCATTGTTCGGATCAGCGGCCAGCGCCTGCTTGATCTCGTCGAGCGCGACCGTCGTCTGCCCTTGCTCGAAGTAGCCGGACGCGAGCTCCATGCGAAGGCGAGCGCGGCGCTGCCGCGAGCTCTCGTCCGATTCGGTCACGATCTCGTTGCCCTTGCTCGAACTGCTGTCGGCCAGGGAGGTTGTGGTGGTCCGCGTGTTCACGCAGCCCGAGAGCAGTAACGCCACGGCGACGCCGGCAAGGCCCACGGCAAGCAGCCGCTGCGCATTCACGGTCGTCATCGGAAAGGCCATGCTCATTCTGTCAATGCTCCTGGGGTGCGGTCTTGCGAACCGGATGCAAAACGATGGGTCGCTCTGCAGCGCGGCGCTGGGCCATGCGCTCGGCCGCACGGGTGCGGTCCTTGACGTCGCCGGCGAGTTGTCCGCATGCGGCGTCGATATCGTCACCGCGCGTCTTGCGCACGGTGGTCACGATCCCGGCTTCGCTCAGCATCTTTGCGAATGCCAGCACGCGAGGCTGCGGCGAACGCAGAAGGCCCGACGCCGGGAACGGGTTGAAAGGAATCAGGTTGAACTTGCACGACACGTCGTGCGTGCGCACCAGTTCGATCAGTTGGCGGGCATGCTCGGCCTGGTCGTTGACGCCATCGAGCATGCAGTACTCGAAGGTGATGAAGTCGCGCGGCGCATGCACCAGGTAGCGCTTGCAAGCCTCGAGCAGTTCTGCAATCGGGTACTTGCGATTCAGCGGCACGAGGTCGTCGCGCAGCGCGTCGTTGGGCGCATGCAGCGAAACGGCCATGGCCACTGCGCAATCGGCGCCAAGGCGATCGATCATCGGCACCACGCCGGAGGTCGACACCGTCACGCGACGGCGCGACAGCCCGTAGGCGTTGTCGTCGAGCATGGTCCGCAGCGCAGGCACGAGCGCCGAGTAGTTCTGCAGCGGCTCGCCCATGCCCATCATCACCACGTTGGAGATGACGCGTTCGTCGCGGCGGAGGTGCTTGCGGAGGAAATGCTCGGCAAACCACAACTGGGCGACGATCTCGCCCGTGCTGAGATTGCGGCTGAAGCCCTGGTGCCCCGTGGAGCAGAAGCGGCAACCGACCGCACAGCCGGCCTGGGACGACACGCAAAGCGTGCCCCGGTCGTCCTCGGGAATGAATACGGCTTCGACGGCGTTGCCGTCGCCGACGTCGAACAGCCACTTGATCGTGCCGTCCTTGGATTCGTGCTGCGTGAGGACCGGCAGGGCCTCCACGCGCGCGGTGGTCGCTAGCTTTTCTCGCAATGACTTCGCCAGATCGGTCATCTGGGTGAAGTCACTCGCGCCACGCTGGTGGATCCAGCGGAACAGCTGCGTGGCGCGGAATTTCTTCTCGCCGAGTTTTTCGCAGAACGCAGCCAACCCCTCGAGATCGAAATCGAGCAGATTGGCCGTGGTCATGGAATCGGTCGAGATACGACTTCAGCGTGCGTAGACGTTGAGGCCGGCGAAGAAGAAGGCGACTTCGTTCGCTGCGGTTTCGGGAGCGTCCGAACCGTGAACGGCGTTGGCGTCGATGCTGTCGGCGAAGTCGGCGCGGATGGTGCCGGCGGCTGCCTTCTTGGGATCGGTGGCGCCCATCAGGTCACGGTTCTTGGCGATGGCGTTGTCGCCCTCGAGCACTTGCACGAACACGGGGCCCGAGATCATGAACTCGACGAGGTCCTTGAAGAAGGGGCGTTCCTTGTGCACGGCGTAGAACTGTTCGGCTTCGTTGCGCGACAGGTGCACCAGCTTGGCGGCGACGATCTTGAGGCCGGCAGCTTCGAAACGGGAAACGATCTTGCCGATCACGTTCTTGGCAACTGCGTCGGGCTTGATGATGGAAAGGGTACGTTCGATGGCCATTGAAATGCTTCCTGGAGCTTTGATTTTGAAGTGTTTTGTCACAACTGCAACAGGTCCGTTGCGTCACGTGTCGACAAAGCCTCTGATTTTAACCGGCGTGATCTGGCGGATTGGTGAAAACCCCGCAAAGGCCGCGCCACGTTGGCAGGCTTTCAGCGACCGCGGCGGCGTCCGCCGCCTTGCCCGCCCTGGCCTCCGCCACCGAATCCACCGCCGCCTCCGCGGCGGCCCTGGCCACCCCGCTGCTCCTTTCGCTGGCGCGAGAAGCTGTCGGCGCCGATGTAGCCCAACGAGGTCTTCATCGGGTCGGGCTGGTTGGCTCCGCTCGGTTGGCGATCATCGCCTTGCCGACTTCCGCCTTGACGATTGCCGCCGCCCGCATTGCCGCGGCGGCCCTGACCCTGCGGCGGGCCACCGTTGCCGCCACCGCGATTGCCGCGCCCACCCCGCTCACCGCGCGGAGGACGACCGTCGCCCAGCGGATTCGGGATCGGCGCCTCGCGGGCTCCGTCGTCGCGCATGTCGCGCTGCTGCGGCTGGCCGCCCGCCGCGTTGCGGTTGCCGCGGCGCTTCTTGTTGCGCCCATTGCGGCCGTTGCCGCCGCCCTCCTGTCCCGGACCGCGCTGCTGAGGACCAGGGCGGCCCACGGCACCACCCGAAGCCTGGAACAGCGCACGGATGTCGCGCTCGTCGAGCTCCATCCACGCGCCGCGCTTCAGGCCGCGCGGCAGCACCATCGCACCGTAGCGGATACGGATCAGCCGGCTGACCGCGTGGCCTACCGACTCGAACAGGCGGCGCACCTCGCGATTGCGGCCTTCGGAAATGGTCACGCGGTACCAGCAGTTGGAACCTTCGCCACCGCCGTCCTCGATGGTGCCGAACTGCGCCATTCCGTCGTCGAGGCGCACGCCGTCGAGCAGCTTCTGCTTTTCCTCGCTGGTGAGCGCGCCCAGCACGCGCACCGCGTATTCGCGCTCGAGGCCGAAGCGCGGGTGCATGAGCTGGTTGGCCAGGTCGCCGGAGCTGCTGAAAAGCAGCAGGCCTTCGGTGTTCAGGTCGAGGCGGCCGACCGACTGCCACTTGCCCTGCTGCAGCCGCGGCAGCTTTCGGAACACCGTCGGACGGTTCTGCGGGTCGTCGTGGGTGACGACCTCGCCCACGGGCTTGTGGTACGCGATGACGCGCGGCGGCGGGGGCGCAATCCGGTAACGGATCGGCTTGCCATTGATCTTGACCTGATCACCGAACTGGATGCGCTGTCCGATATGAGCCGGCTCGTTGTTGACCGAGATGCGTCCCTGCAGGATCAGCTGTTCCATCTCGAGCCGCGAACCGAGACCGGCCTGCGCGAGCACCTTGTGCAGCTTGGGCGAATCGGCCTCCGGCAGCAGGACGCGCTTCAGCGGCGGCACCTCGGGGCTTTCTTCGTCGGCATCGAACTGGCCGGAAATGACGTCGGCGAACCGGATCGGCTCGGGCGGCAACGCATTGCGCTGCTCGCGCTCTGCGGCGCGGCGGGCGCGGTCCAGGTCGTCTTCTTCCTCGTCAGGCTCTTCTTCGTCCTGGTCCTCGTCTTCGTCGTCCTCGTCGTTTCGGACGGCCTGCGAGGGTTGCGGAGCCTCCACCGGTGCAACGTCTTCCTCGGACTCCGCGATGACGACAGATGCCTGCACCTCGGCAGCGACAGCTGCCGGCTCTGCGGCTTCCGGCGCATCCGAAAGTGCCGGCTGCACCTCGGGCGCGGCCACAACCTCGTCCAAAACCACCTTCTTCTTGCGCGGAGCGCGCGGCTTCCTGGGCGCCTCGGCTTCCACCGGCACATCCGGCTCCGGCCCGGGTTGCGTCGCAGCATCCGGCGCTACCGATTCAGTAGCAGCACCTGCAGCCTTCTTGGGCGCAGCCGCCCTTTTCTTCTTTTTGACTTCGGGCTCGGCAGGCAGCATGGCCGCGTCTTCGGTGTCGGTTGTGCTCATGAGGTTTTTCCGGGGAAAGGAGCGTGAGGATCGGCCTCGTCCGGGGACGGGGCATCGGGTTCCGGCGCCGGGCCAGTAGCCCGCGCGGACTCTGAGTCCGACTCGGGAGCGGGTTCGGCGACGCCTTCTGTGGTGTGCAGGGCTTCCAGCGCGCTACTGTCTGCGGCAGCACTCTCGGCGAATTGCGCTTGCGCCGCTTCGATGGCCTCGGCCGCCTCCACGGGTTCGGCAACTTCGGCGATTTCAGCGGCCTCCGGCGCGACATCGACGGCCGCTTCTTCGGACCGCGGCGCACCCGGGTCGCTCGATGCGTCCTGCGCAGTGGCATCTGCATCGCCCTCGATCGGCAAGCCCTGCTGCTCGCCCGACGCCTGCTCGAGTGCATCGACCAGTGCAGCCTGCTGCGCCGGCGTCTCGATCAGTGGCAACTGGTCCAGTGAAGCCAGGCCCAGGTCGTCGAGGAACTGCCGCGTGGTCGCATAGAGTGCCGGACGGCCCACCGTCTCGCGGTGGCCGATGACCTCGACCCAGCCGCGGTCCTCGAGCTGCTTGAGGATCATCGAATTGATCGTGACGCCGCGAATGTCTTCCATGTCGCCGCGCGTCGCGGGTTGCCGGTACGCGATGATGGCCAGCGTTTCGAGCGCAGCGCGCGTGTAGCGGGGCGGCTTCTCGGGATGCAGGCGGTCGAGGTGGTCGCGCATCTCCGGCCGGCTCTGGAAACGCCAGCCACTGCCGACGCTCACAAGCTCCAGGCCGCGCTGCGCCCAGTCTTCCTGCAA
>Ga0209675_1002252_pt1 | contig 10067 bp, 6 predicted proteins | sample AraplaCol_mLB_r2_2_FD_184280 | JGI IMG/M metagenome (GOLD analysis project Ga0209675, IMG submission 184280) | Arabidopsis root microbial communities from North Carolina, USA - plate scrape MF_Col_mLB_r2 (SPAdes) (version 3) | ecosystem: Host-associated > Plants > Roots > Endosphere | place: USA... | reverse complement strand
TTCAAGACCGATCTGCCGCAGCAGGCCAAGGTGGTCGCGCAGGACCTGATCGGCGAAGCCGGCGCCACCGTCGACATGCGGCTGGGCGAGGTGAACCTGCAGGGCCGCGTGCATACCCCGATCGATGCGCTGGCTGAAGCCGTGGGCGTCGAGCGCGGCGAACCGATTCTGGGCCTCGACCTGGACGGCGTGCGCCGCCGCGTCGAGACCATCGGCTGGGTCAAGCAGGCGACCGTGTGGCGCCAGCTGCCCGACACGCTGCATATCGAGATCGCCGAGCGCGAGCCTTTCGCCCGCTGGCAGATCGACGGCCGCGTCTACCTGATCGATGCCGACGGCAAGGTGCTGGAAGAGGGCGACCGTGCTGAATTCCACCATCTCTTCCTGCTGGTCGGCGTCGGCGCTTCCGACAAGGCGCATGACCTGCTGGAGATGCTGCAGACCGAACCGGTGCTGGCCAGCCGTGTGGTGAACGCCATCCGCGTGCGTAATCGCCGCTGGGACATCGAATTCGACAACGGCGTCGTCGCCCGTCTTCCTGAAGACGGCGCTGCCGCCGCCTGGGCGCGCCTGATTGACCTGGAGCGCAGCCACGGGCTGCTGCGCCGCGACATCAAGGTGGTCGACCTGCGACTGGACGACCGCCTGATCGTGCAGCTCACCCCCGAGGCTGAATCGCCGGTACCGACGATCACTGCGAAGAAGACGGGCAAGCGCACATGACGAACCGCATCGATTGCGAGGGGAAGTAAGACCATGGCTGTATCGCGCAACGGATTGATTGCCGCCCTGGACGTGGGCTCGTCCAAGGTTTGCTGCTTCATCGCCCGGGCCGATGGCGGCACGCTCCGCGTCATCGGCATCGGCCACCAGCTCTCGCGCGGCCTGCGCAATGGTAACGTCATCGACATGGACGCCGCCGAACAGTCGATCCGGGCAGCGGTGGAAACCGCCGAACGGATGTGCGGCGAGACCATCCGCGACGTCTTCGTCAGCGTCAATGCCGGCAACCCGCAGTCGCACAGCGTGGGCGTCGAAGTCGCCATCGATGGCCATGAGGTGACCGACCACGATGTCGGCCTGGTGCTCGACCAGGGCCGCCGCCACGAACATGCCGGCGACCGCGAGATCGTCCATTCGATCCCGGTCGGCTACACCATCGACGGCTCGCGCGGCATCAAGGACCCGCGCGGCATGGCCTGCGAGCGGCTGGGCGTGAACATGCATGTGATCACCGCCGGCTCCGGCCCGCTGCGCAACCTGTCGACCTGCGTCGCCCGCGGCCACCTGCGCATCGCCGGGCGGATCGTCGCGCCCTTCGCCGCCGGCCTGGCCTGCCTGGTCGAGGACGAGATGGACCTGGGCGTCACCCTGCTCGACATGGGCGGCGGCACCACCAGCCTGGCGGTCTTCTATGACGGCCAGCTGGTCCATGTCGACGTCGTGCCGCTGGGCGGCCACCATGTCACCAACGACATCGCCCGGGGCCTCTCGACCCCGCTGGCCCATGCCGAGCGGCTCAAGACCCTCTATGGCACCGTGCTGCCCAGTCCCTCGGACGATACCGAGACCATCGACGTGCCGCAGGTGGGCGAGACCGACGATCACGCGCATAACCAGGTGCCGCGTTCGATTCTGACGGGCATCATCAAGCCGCGTCTGGAAGAGACGCTGGAACAGGTGCGCGAACGACTCGTCCAGTCCGGATTCGAGAAGCTAGCCGGCCGCCGCGTGGTGCTCACCGGCGGCGCCAGCCAGCTCCAGGGCGTGCGCGAGCTCGCCGCCCGCATCCTCGACAAGCAGGTTCGCCTCGGCCGCCCGATCCGGGTGGGCGGATTGGCGGAAGCAACAGGTGGTCCGGCCTTCTCGGCCTGTGCCGGACTCCTTTCGTACGCACAGCAACAGGCCGCGGAACGAGTCATTCGACTCCCTGAACCCGAGCCTGCACCGAGCGGAGCGATGTCACGAATCGGCCGCTGGTTGCGCACGAACTTCTGAGTATCGAACCGCATGGCCAAGATGATGATCAAAACACTCAACATCCATGCGGTTTTTACGATGTCACTTGCATCACGCGGTGACATTGGTAATTGCAACAGTTAAACCCTGGAGGAGAACATGGGTATTAATCTGACCATGCCGACCACGCGGGAGCTGAAGCCCCGTATCGTCGTCTTCGGCGTCGGCGGCGCCGGCGGGAATGCAGTGAACAACATGATCGCCGCCCAGCTTGAGGGCGTCGAGTTCGTTGCGGCCAACACCGACGCCCAGTCGCTGAACATGTCGCTCACCGAGCGGCGCATCCAGCTTGGCACCGCCCTGACCCAGGGCCTGGGCTGCGGCGCCAAACCGGAAGTCGGCCGCGGTTCGGCCGAAGAGTCGATCGACCAGATCCTGGAGCATCTCCAGGGCAGCCATATGGCCTTCGTCGCCGCCGGCATGGGCGGTGGCACCGGCACCGGGGCTGCCCCGGTGATCGCCCGGGCCGCCAAGGAAATGGGCATCCTGACCGTCGGCGTCGTTACCAAGCCGTTCTCGTTCGAGGGCAGTCAGCGCATGAAGCTGGCCGATGCCGGCATCCGAGAGCTGCAGCAGTATGTCGACACCCTGATCATCATCCCGAACCAGAACCTGTTCCGGGTGGCGAACGAGAAGACCACGTTTGCCGACGCCTTCAAGATGGCCGACAACGTCCTGCAGTCGGGCGTGCGCGGCATCACCGACCTGATGGTCATGCCCGGCCTGATCAACCTCGACTTCGCCGACGTCCGTTCGGTGATGAGCGAGATGGGCAAGGCCATGATGGGCACCGGCGAGGCCGAGGGCGAGCATCGCGCCATCGAGGCCGCCGAGCGCGCCATCGCCAATCCGCTGCTGGACGATATCTCGATGAAGGGCGCCCGCGGCGTGCTCATCAATATCACCGGCGGTCCGGACCTGACCCTCTTCGAGGTCGACGAAGCCGCCAACCGCATCCGCGAGGAAGTGGACCCGGAGGCCAACATCATCGTCGGCTCCACGCTGGACGGTAACATGGACGGCCGCATGCGGGTGTCCGTGGTCGCCACCGGCATCGATGCCGCCGCCCAGCTGGCCGGCCAGCCGCAGACCTCTCCGTCGCTGCGCCTGGTCACCCCGCCGCAGGCCAAGCCGATCGCCTTCGGCGGTCTGCCGCAGCGTCCGGCCATGCCTGCCGCTCCGGCGATGCCGCCGGTGATGGCGCAGCCCGCGGTCGCCCCGCAGGCGGCCGTCATGCAGGCTGCCGCGCCGGTCATGGAAGCCGCGCCGCAGCCCCAGATGCAGCCTATGAGCATCGGTGCGACTGCCCTTGCCATGCCGGAGCCGGTTGCCGTCGCCCGTCCGGAGGTGAGCTTCGATCTGCCGCCGCCGGGCGTGCTGCCGGACTCGGTGATCGCGCCGCTGGCCCAGCCGGTTGCCGATGTCGCCGCCGCCGTCGCCTCTGTGCCGGCGATGGAGATGCAGCCGCGTCCCTTCGCCGCCCAGCTCGCCGAGACCCAGGCAGCCCAGGCCTTCGTGCCGCCGGCCGCCCAGGCGATCCCGGCGCGTGCGCCAGAGATGATGCGTCAGCCCGATCCCTTCGCCGAAGCCGACATGGTCAACAAGCCGGCCGAGCCGAAGAAGAAGGCCAGCCTGTTCGACCGCATCACCGGTGTCGCCCGTCGTGCCGAACCCGAGGCCCAGCCGGTCATGCGCCAGGCCGAGCCGCAGTTCAGCCGCCCGGCTGCTCCGGTCGCCCAGCCGATGCCGCAGGCCCCGGTTCAGCAGCCGATGCTGCAGGAGCCGGTCGCCCAGGCACCGGTGCAGGCTCCGGCCGCTCCGGCGCCGCGCCAGGCCGATCTCGGCCTGATCGCGGCCGCTGAACGTCCGGCGCCGAGCCGCCCGCAGGACGACCTGCTGGACATCCCGGCCTTCCTTCGCCGGCAGGCGAATTAACGGTAAATAAACCCGGCGGATCAATACTTTAGGACAGCCCGCCGGCGTTACATCTGGTTACATAGAGTGATTTGTTGTTGCCGGGGGTGGTTGCTACAACCATCCCCGGTTTTTGTTTGTGGCGGGTCGGTCCGATTCGCCATCCGGTTCAAGGAGTTCCAGTGTGCTGAACACCGGTAAGATCGCCCAGAAGACGCTGAAGAACCGCATCAAGTGCTCGGGCATCGGCCTGCACAGCGGCGCCAAGGTCCATATGGTGCTGAATCCGGCCGCCCCTGATACGGGCGTGGTGTTCCGTCGCGTCGATCTCCCGGGCCGTCCGCTGGTTAGCGCCCGCTACGACCAGGTCACCGATCTGCGCATGTGCACCACGGTCGCCGCCGGTGAAGGCGTGTCGATCGGCACGGTTGAGCATCTGATGGCCGCGCTGGCTGGCCTGGGCGTCGACAATGTCCTGATCGATATCGATGGTCCGGAAGTGCCGGTGATGGACGGTTCGTCCGCGCCCTTCGTCTTCCTGATCGAATGCGCCGACGTGATCGACCAGGTCGCGCCGCGCAAGTATCTGAAGGTTCTGAAGACCATTGAAGTCAGCGAAGGTGCCGCCAGCGCGTCCCTGCAGCCGGCCGATGGTTTCAGCATCGACTTCGAGATCGAATTCGCCAACAAGATGATCGGCCGCCAGAGCGCCGAGTTCCAGCTGGAGCCGGGCCGTTTCAAGGCTGACATCGCGCGCGCCCGTACCTTCGGCTTCGTGCAGGAAGTCGAGCAGCTGCGCGCCATGGGCCTGGCCCGCGGCGGTTCGCTGGAGAATGCCGTGGTGCTCGGCCATGACCGCATCCTCAACGATGACGGCCTGCGCTACGACGACGAATTCGTGCGCCACAAGATCCTCGACGCCCTGGGCGACCTGTATCTGGCCGGCGCGCCGATCATCGGCCGCTACGAGGGCCGTCGTTCGGGCCATGCCCTGAACAACAAGCTGCTCAAGACCCTGTTCGCCGACCAGAGCGCCTATGCCTGGACCACGCATGCCAAGGGTCGCGACACCGCCCGCATCATGCCGGTCGCCGAGATCGGCGGCGCGCGTCAGCGCCCGGCGGTGGCCGCCGAGGCCGCGCTGTAAGTCTTCCGTCCTTCACCGGACAAAGAAAAAGCCCCGCAGTTTTCACTGCGGGGCTTTTTGTATCTGTAGGGGCGCCCCTTACTCGGTAACCGGGACTTCCTCGTCCTTGTAGCGGCTGGCGATGCTCTTGATCAGGCCGGCCACGGCGGAGCGGATGGTGGTGTCCTCGATGTCGCTGAAGTTGCGCACCAGCTCGATGGTCGAGCGGTTCTTGCCGCCATGCTCCATCGGCTTGCTCTCCAGGCGGGCTTCCAGACCCTCGAAGAAGAAGGCCATGTCGACCTGCAGGCGCTGCGCGACCTCGAAGAGGCGGCCGGCGCTGACGCGGTTGGCACCGGTCTCGTACTTCTGCACCTGCTGGTAGGAGATCTTCAGCGAATTGGCGAGTTCTTCCTGGGTCAGGCCCAATTCGGTACGGCGGGCCCGGATACGTTCACCCACATACTCGTCGACGCGCGTTGCGATCTTACCCATCGGTATCACCTCATGGCGGGGCCCGCGGACAGGCCCGGGAAACTGTTCAACCCGTGCGGGTCAGAAAGGCAGCTCCGCGATTATGTCTTCTGCCTACTGACACGCTTTTGGCCGGCGCCATTTTTTCCGCCAAAAACCGCGTGCTACTCGCGCGGCGGGATTAAACCCAAGCGGAAACCGTCCAAAACCGGGTAGTGATACATGTAATAGGCGAATTTATCGTGGGTGGAAATCGTTCAGAAGTATAGGTTGTGTGTAGTCCCAAAAAGTACAGCAATAACGCATACATACCGATTTCCACTCGCGGGGGCTGTACGAAAGACGTATGACAACTGGTGGGTTGCGGCTCGCTGAGGCCCGGACAACCACCCCGAATCAGCCGGCGTTCTTGATTTCGACCGGGGGGGCATGCGATAGAATCCAGCCATGCCAATGCATTTCCGTCCGGATTCGTCGCGGCCTGTTTTTTCCGCGCGCAACGCCTTTGCCGCCCTGCTGATGCTGGGGCTGGTTGCCTGCGGCAGCAACGAAAAGCCCTATGTCGAGCGGCCGGTCGAGGATCTTTATAATATCGCCATGGATGCCGTGGCGGTGCAGGAATGGGAGGCCGCGGCCAACGGCTTCGATGAGGTCGAGCGGCAGCATCCCTATTCGGTCTGGGCCAACAAGGCCCAGCTGATGGCCGCTTACTCCTATTACCAGAGCAACAAGTATACCGAGGCGATCTCGGCGGCCGAGCGCTACATCCAGCTGCATCCGGGCAGCCGTGAGACGCCTTACGCCTATTACCTGGTGGCGATCAGCTATTACGAGCAGATCACCGACGTGGGCCGCGACCAGAAGATCACCCAGCAGGCGCTGAGTTCGCTGGAAGAGGTGGTGCGCCGGTATCCCAGCAGCGAATACGCCCGCGACGCGCGCCTGAAGATCGACCTGACCCGCGACCATCTGGCCGGCAAGGAAATGGTGATCGGCCGCTATTACCTGCGCAAGAACCAGCAGATCGCGGCGATCAACCGCTTCAAGGTGGTGATCGAGAAATACCAGACCACCAGCCATGTGCCGGAAGCCCTGCATCGTCTGGCCGAAGCCTATATGTCGCTCGGCATCATCGACGAGGCGCAGAACGTCGCCGCCGTGCTCGGCTACAACTATCCGGGCAATGAATGGTACGTCGACACCTACACGCTGGTGACCGGCCAGGAAGTTCCGACCGCAAACGCGGGCGAAAAGAAGTCCTGGTGGAATATCTTCTGACCTGACGTGGGCCGTCTCATGCTGCGCCGCCTGAAATGCTGAGTGGCCTGTCATGCTGACCAGCCTTGGCATCCGTGACATCGTCCTGATCGAGAAGCTCGACCTCGCTTGCGCGGGCGGGCTCGGCGTGCTGACCGGCGAAACCGGCGCGGGCAAGTCGATCCTGCTCGATGCGCTGGGCCTGGCGCTCGGTCGCCGTGCCGATGCCGGCCTGGTGCGCAGCGGTGCGGCGCAGGGCGTGGTGACGGCGGCCTTCGATGTTTCGGCCAGGCATCCCGCCCATGCGCTGCTGTCGGAGCAGGGATTGGACAGCAGTGACGAACTGGTGCTGCGCCGCGTGGTGGGGCAGGACGGCAAGAGCCGTGCCTTCATCAACGACCAGGCGGTCAGCGTCGCGCTGCTGCGCCGCATCGGCGACACGCTGGTCGAGATCCATGGCCAGAATGACGAACAGGGCCTGACCGATTCCACCATCCATCGCGCCCTGCTCGACGATTATGCCGGGCTTGAGAAGGATGTCGTCGCGCTCCGTGATGCGCATCAGGCGATGCGTGCCGCCGAGGCCGCGCTGAATGAAGCGATCCAGACTGCCGAACAGGCGCGGCGCGAGGAGGATTTCCTGCGCCATGTCGTCGCCGAGCTGGAGACGCTGAAGCCGCAGCCGGGCGAGGAACCCGAACTTGCCGCGCAGCGCAGCCTGCTGCAGGCCGGCGAGAAGCTCGCGGTGGCAATGCAGGAAGCGCAAAGCGCATTAGAGCAGGGCGGCGGCGTCGATGCGCGCCTGCGCGCCTGCCTGCGCGCGCTGGAGCGCGTGGCCGATAAAGCTGCCGGCAAGCTGGATGCCGTGATCGCCCAGGCCGATGCGGTGCTGGTGCAGGCCGGCGACCTGGCGGCGACGCTGGAGCAGACCGCGCGCGACCTCGATCTCGATCCGCAGAAGCTGGAGCGCGTAGAAGAGCGGCTATTCGCGCTCCGCGCCGCTGCCCGCAAGCACAACACCACGGTTGATGCCCTGCCGGCCCTGACCGAGCAGTATGCCGACCGCCTTGGCCTGATCGACAATACCGCCGCCGCCATCGGCAAGCTGGAAAAGGCGGCGGCTGCGGCGAAGGCGGCATATCAGACAAAAGCCGAGGCTATATCAGCGGCGCGTCGCAAGGCCGCCGTGAAGCTGGACAAGGCGGTGGCGGCCGAGCTCGCGCCGCTGAAACTCGGCGCGGCGAAATTCTCGACCTCGGTCGAAGCGCTGCCGCCCGAACACTGGAGTCCGGAAGGCGCCGACCGCGTGCAGTTCCTGGCCTCGACCAATCCGGGTACTGCGCCGGGTTCGCTGGCCAAGATCGCCTCGGGCGGCGAGCTCAGCCGCTTCATGCTGTCGCTGCGCGTCGTGCTGGCTGGTCGCGGCTCGGCCGGCACGCTGATCTTCGACGAAGTGGATCGCGGCGTCGGCGGCGCGACGGCTGCGGCCGTGGGGCAGCGCCTGGCGCGGCTGGCGGAACAGGTGCAGGTGCTGGTCGTTACCCATTCGCCGCAGGTGGCGGCCAAGGGCGGCCAGCACTGGCGCATCGCCAAGCGCGAGGCCGGCAGCGCCAAGAACCGCACGACGCTGACCGAAGTGTCGCCGCTGCAGCCCGGCGATCGCCGCGAGGAAATCGCCCGCATGCTGGCGGGTGCAACCATCACCGATGCGGCGCGCGCCGCCGCCGACAGCCTGCTCGCAGGCCAGGAAGCTTAAGAATGGCCAGTCAGCGCGAAAAGCCGGTGGCGGACCTGACCCCCAACCGGGCGAAGCTGGAACATGCCCGGCTGGAAGAGGAAATCGCCGCGCACGACAAGCGCTATCATCAGCAGGATGCGCCCAGCGTCACGGATGCCGAATACGATGCGCTGAAGCGTCGGTTGCTCGAGATCGAAGAGAAGTTTCCCGATCTGAAAAACCTGATGGGCGTCTCCAGCCGCGTCGGCGCGGCCCCGGCGCCGGGCTTCGCCAAGGTGCGGCATGCCAAACCGATGCTGTCGCTCGACAACGCCTTTGCCGAGGAAGACGTGGCCGATTTCCTCGGCCGCATCCGGCGCTTCCTCAACCTGAAGGACGGCGACGATCTCCCCCTGATCGCCGAACCGAAGATCGATGGCCTCTCGGCTTCTCTCCGGTATGAGAAGGGCGAACTGGTGCGCGCCGCCACCCGTGGCGATGGCCAGGAGGGCGAGGATGTCACGGCCAATATCCGCACCCTGAAGCAGGACGTGCCGCACAAGCTGTCGGGCAAGGGCTGGCCCGACGTGCTGGAGGTGCGCGGCGAGGTCTATATGACCCGCGCCGACTTCCTGAAGCTGAACGAGGCGCAGGAGGCGGCTGGCCAGAAGATCTTCGCCAATCCGCGCAATGCGGCGGCCGGTTCCTTGCGCCAGCTCGATCCCAAGATCACCGAGAAACGCCCGCTGCGTTTCTTCGGCTACAGCTGGGGCGAGGTCTCCGAGCCGTTTACCGGCAAGCTCAGTGACGTGCGCAAGAAGCTGGATGGCTGGGGTTTCACGCTCAATCCGCATGTCGTCGCCTGCCACAGCGTCGAAGACCTGATGGCCTATTACAACGACATCGCGGCGAAGCGCGCCAAGCTCGCTTTCGATATCGATGGCGTGGTCTACAAGGTCGACCGGCTCGACTGGCAGGAGCGGCTGGGTTTCGTCAGCCGCAGTCCGCGCTGGGCTGTCGCCCATAAATTCCCCGCCGAGCAGGCGCAGACCGTGCTGGAGAATATCGACATCCAGGTCGGCCGCACCGGCACGCTGACGCCGGTGGCCAAGCTCAAGCCGGTCAATGTCGGCGGTGTTCTCGTTTCCAATGCCACGCTGCATAACGAAGACGAGATCAAGCGCAAGGATGTGCGCGTCGGCGACACCGTGATCATCCAACGCGCCGGCGATGTCATCCCACAAGTGGTTAGCGTCGTTTTGGAAAAACGCCCCAAAGGCGCCGAGGAATTCGTCTTCCCGACCAAATGCCCCGTCTGCGGCCAGCCGGCCGAGCGCGAGGTGGATGCCGCCGGTGAGGCGGATGTGCGCCGGCGCTGCACGGGTGGCGTATCTTGCCCGGCCCAGGCGATGGAAGGCCTGCGCCATTTCGTCTCGCGCAACGCCTTCGACATCGAGGGCATCGGCGAGAAGCAGATCGCCGCCTTCTACGAATGGGGCTGGGTCAAGGAACCGTCGGACATCTTCAAGCTGCCGAAGAAGCATTCCGCCGACCTGCGCA
>Ga0209675_1002250_pt1 | contig 10080 bp, 5 predicted proteins | sample AraplaCol_mLB_r2_2_FD_184280 | JGI IMG/M metagenome (GOLD analysis project Ga0209675, IMG submission 184280) | Arabidopsis root microbial communities from North Carolina, USA - plate scrape MF_Col_mLB_r2 (SPAdes) (version 3) | ecosystem: Host-associated > Plants > Roots > Endosphere | place: USA... | reverse complement strand
CTTGGCCTCGGCCGCGCGGCGAATGAGTGCAAGCCACTCCTCCGCGCTGTCGGCGAGCTGCAGCGAGCGTTCCATCACCTGCTGCGAGATCAGCTGCCAGAGCCCGTCGGTGCACAGCAGGAAGGCGTCGCCGTCGGCCAGCCGCTGCCGCGAGGTGATGGTGGCTTCCGCCGTGGCGCGCGCGCCGAGCGCGCGGTACAGCAGGTTGGTCTTCACCAGGCGCTCGCCGCCCTGCTGACTCGCGGCGGCGTCGCCCGAGCGCTCCGACAGGCTGTGGTCCTCGGTGCGCTGCATCAGCACGCCGCGTCGGAACCAGTAGAGGCGGCTGTCGCCCACGTGCGCCCAGCAGGCCTGGTTGGAGCCGCGATCGACGAACAGCGACACGAAGGTCGCGCTCATGCGGCTCTGCTCGGTGAGCTCGCGCTGCTTGGCCAGGATGGCGTCGTTCGCCGACTTCACGCAGCGCTGGATGCTGTCGGCGCCGAGCGAGGGGTCGTCCACGAAAGTGTTGAGCGCGGTGTCCACGGCGATGCGTGAGGCCAGCTCGCCGCCGGCGTTGCCGCCCACGCCGTCGCTCACGACGAAGCATGCGTTGCGCTCCTCGAGGTGGTAGCCGATGGCGTCCTGGTTGCCGCTGCGTTCGCCCACGCAGGAGAACTGCGAAGTCGAGATGGGCACCGCGAAGGAGCGCGTGGCGTCGTGCACGGTGTCACGCACGGCGGGCCTCCTTCAGGCGTTCCATCTCCTTGTCGTAGGCCTGCTGGAAGGCCCGGCCGAAGACGGCCTGGAAGTCGTCTTCCACCGCCGCGGTGGTCTCGGTGTGCAGCGCCTGCAGGCGGCGCCAGAGGCGCGCCTCGCGCCCGCCCGGCAGCAGCTTCTCGCCGAGGCCGCCGTCGTGCGGCGTCTCGCGGCTCAGCGTGGCGGGGTCGAAGCTCTTCAGCAGCGTGAGCAGCGCGGCGCGCATGCCGGCCACCATGCCGAGCTGGTGCGACTGCAGGTCGCCCAGCGCGTCGTGCACCGCCGCCTCGGGCGGCAGGAAGCCGGGCATGCGCGCGCCGAACATCTGCATCAGCACGGCGCGGCCGTTGGGCAGGATCTTGAACGGGTTGTTCTCCTCGTCCACGATCATGGTGATCTCGGCGCGCACTTCGCGCTTGAGCATGGCGCGCGAGGACAGCAGCTCGATGGTGCCGTCGGTGAAGGCCCGCATGATCCGGCCCAGGCGCTGCATGGCCTCGATGTCCATCGGCTGCTGGCCGGCCAGCTCGGGCACGCCCGCACCTTCGAGGAAGGCCTTGAACAGGGCTTCCGACGAAGACGAGGCTGGCGATGCGGCTGCTGCAGGCGTCGGAGCCGGCGCCGCGACGGCCGGTGCGACAGGCGATGCGACAGATGGCTCAATGGGTGGCGCAATCGGGGGCGCAATGGGCTCGGCCACCGGTGCGGCAACAGGCTCGTCGACGACCGCGACAGGCTGCGCGACCACGGGCTCAGCAACCACTGGCGCGGCGACGACAGGCGCTGCGGGTGGTGGAGGTGGAGGCGGTGGCGGTGGTGGTGGTGGCGGTGGCGGTGGCGGTGGCGGTGGCGCCTCCGCCTTCACCGGTTCCACGACAGGCGCGGGCGCCGGTGCAGGCACCGGTGCCGCCACAGGATTCGGCGGGCGGAACTGCGCCGCCACTTCGCGTGCATGGTTCGAATGGCTGTAGCCCTGCGCAGCCGGCTTGTTGTTCTGCAGCAGGTCGAGCGCGGGGTGCGCATCGCCCGGCAGCATCGGATCGTGGTGCGCGAGCGCAGTGGGGCGCGGATCTGCCAGCGGCGAATGCGCGCTGTCGTCGGCCGCGAAGAACGACAGCGGGTCGACGCCGCGCTTCAGCGCGATGTTCGACATGTCGTCGGCCGCCTGCGGGTTCAGTTCGGCGAGCGGATCGACCGGATTGCGGCGTGCCTGCGAAGGCAGCTCGAAAGGCTCGTGCGCCATCGGGTCGGGCATGGGCGCAGGCGTGGCGTCGACGCGGCGCGGCGCGTTGGCGAGGATGGCGTCCCAATCGGCAGCAGAAGGCATCTGCGATGCGTTGCCGTGGCCATGTGCGGGCTGGCTCGCCTGCGGTGATGCGACCGGTGCGTGCCTTGGCGGCGGTGGCGGCGCGGCCAGCAGCGCGGCGAAGTCATCGGCCGGTGCGGCCGCCGGTGGGAACGCAGGCGCCATCGGCGCCGCGACGTGCGCAGATGCGGGTGCGGGTGCGAACGCAGGCGAGGTCGAAGGCACATGGACCGGCGGCGTTGCCTGCCGCGCCGGCGGCGGCATGGCCACCGTGGGCTGCGCGGCCTGGGCATCGCCGATGGGCAGCGCGCCTTCGCCGAAGAGGTCGGAGAACACGTCGGAGCCGCCCGACGAGGGCAGCAGGTCGCCGATGGGGCTGGCCTGCACCGGCGCCGCAGCGAGCGGCATCGAGGGCGGCGCCTGCCATGCGGCGGGCTGTTCGGGCGGCGGTGGAGGCAGCGATGCAGGCGGCGGCGCGACAGGCTGCAGCGGTGCCGGCGGCTGTGGTGCCGGCGGCTGCGCGGGCGCCACTGCTGCCGCACGCAGCGGGCTGGCCGCTTCCAGCACGTAGCTGCCGATCGTCACGCGGTCGCCGTCCGCGATGCGCGATTCCTGTTCGTGCGCCAGCGTGCGTCCGTTCACGCTGATGGGCAGCACCGCGCTCATGTTGCGCAACACGGCGGCGCCGTCCTCGTCGAACCGCACCGTGGCCTGCAGGCGCGAGATCTGGCGCTGCTCGTCGGGCAGCACGAGGTGGTTGTCGGGACTGCGTCCGATCGTTCCGCCCGGTGCCGCGAGCAGGGCCGACGGGCCTGCCGTCACCGTGTTGCCGGCATGTTCGATCACTGTCCAACGCATGACACCTCCGTGTTCGTCTTCTTCGTTTTCTTTGTCGTTGCCTGTCGGCGCCCGTGCTGCGCGGGCGCTATGCGCGTCATCAGCGCTTCATTCGCTTGGCAGCCTCGAAGGCAGGGCCCCACACCGGGTGCTTGCGTTCCGCCACGCTGAGGTCGAAGGTCGGGAATGCGTCGAGGATCTTGCGGAACTGCGTGCGGCACTCGGGAATCTGGTTGCCCACGCAATAGCTGAACGCTTCGAGCTTCATGGCGTCGAGCCGCGTGGAAGGCTCCGCGGCATCGAACACGGAAACGCCACCGCTCTTCAACGTGCTGATGGCCTTCGTGTAGTCGCCTTCGTCATAGGCCTGCTGTGCACGCTCCAGCGTGGTGCGTGCGACCTGCTGGCTCAGGCGTTCGGGTTGCGGTGTGGGTTCGGGCGGCGGCGTTGTCGTGCAACCCGATACCGCCAAAAGAGTGAACGCCAGAGCTGGCAGACATGACTTCAATCTTTTCTCCTACCTGCTGAATGCAATGTTCGGGATAGTGTGCCGCTGACTTGCGACAACCACGCGATGCGCCATCGTAAATGCGCATGCTTTCGATAATATAGGTCGCGATCATCACGGGGAGATCTCAATGCATAGAAGAAGCTTGCTACAAGGCGCACTTGCAACGACACCTTTGTTTGCGGGCCTTGTCAGCGGATGCGCATCGACGGCCAAGTCGATGCCCACGCCCTACGCAGTCACCATCAGGATCGACGACGGCGTCAACCCCGACGGGCGCGGCCAGGCGGCACCGATCCTCGTCAAGGTCTTCGAACTGAAATCTTCCGGTAACTTCGAGACGGCAGACTACTTTGCACTGCAGGACCGCGATCGCGAGACGCTCATGACCGAACTCGTCAACGCGGACCAGGCCATCATGCGCAGCGGCGAGGAACGCGTGTTCAAGCGCGAGGCCGGCCTCGACTCGCGTGCCATCGGCATCATCGCGGGCTATCGCAAGCTGGAAGCTGCGCGGTGGCGCATCGTGCTTCCGCTGAAGGAACCCAAGCAGACGAACCTCTACAAGGTCTGGCAGTTCTCGCCGAGCGAACAGGCGGTGCAGGTCGCCGTGCGGAAGACCGGCATCGAGTTGCTACCAAGTCGTTAGTTTTCTGCGCTGCCTAATACCAAAGTGGCCAAAACGCCCCACGTACAGGCCCATCGCGCGTGAAAAGGCAGTGCAAAACCTAAGACTCGCCGTGTAGCATCAGTACACAAAAAAACCGGTCGATCGGGAGGTCGTTCATCAACGCACCTCCGCGCTCCCAGTGAGCAATCTCAGGAGGTTCCTTGGTGACAGTCCGCAATACGGGCGCTGGTAGAAATGGCGCTCATCCGCAGGCGTTGGCGAACAGGGTGGTGTGGTCCGAGGGCATGTACCTGCGGCCCCAGCACTTCCAGCAACTGGAGCGCTACGTCGAACAGTACGTCACGCGCCGCACCGCCGGCCTGCAAGGCGCCTACTGGGGATGGCTCCATCTGGAAATCGATCGCGACGCGTATGCGCTCGGCCGCGTATCGCTGCTCGGCGGCGCCGGCGTGCTGCCCGACGGCACGCCGTTCTCCTTCGGCGCGGAAGACGCACCGCTGCCCTACGAAGTGCCCACCGACCTCACCGACGAACTCATCGTGCTCGCGTTGCCGCTGCGCAGGCCCGGCAGCGAGGAAGTCATCTTCGCGGAAGACGAAGGCTCGGCCGCGCGCTTCGGCGTGATCGAGCGCGAGGTGAACGACGGCAATGCCGTGGCCCTCGGCCCGGCCACGCTGCAGCTCGCGTCGCCGCGCCTGAGGCTCGCGCGCGCATCGTCGCTCACCGCCGAATGGCAGGCCATCGGCGCGGTGCGCGTGATCGAACGCCGCACCGACCACAAGCTGGTGGTCGACGCCAACTACATTCCGCCGGTGCTCGATGCATCGGCGCACGCCATGCTGCGCAGCATGATCGCCGAGCTGCACGGCCTGCTCACGCAGCGCTCCGAGGCGCTGGCCTCGCGGCTGTCGCAGCCGGGCCGCGGCGGCGTGAGCGAGGTGTCCGACTTCCTGCTGCTGGAGCTGGTCAATCGCTATCTCGCGCTCACATGGCATGCGCAGCAGGCGGTGCAGGTGCATCCCGAAGAGCTGTTCGTCGACTGGCTCAAGCTGGCCTGCCACCTCGCCACGCACACCTCGCCCACGCGGCGTCCGGTGGTGTGGCCGGTGTACGACCACGACAACCTGAACGAGAGCATCCGTCCACTGATCGAGGAGCTGCGGCGTTCGCTGTCGGCGGTGCTCGAGCAGAGCGCCATCGCCATCGAGCTCGAGGAGCGCAGCCACGGCGTGCGCGTGGGCCGCATGCCCGATCCGGTGCTGGTGCGCAATGCGGGTTTCGTGCTCGCGGTGCATGCCGACCTGCCGGCCGACGCCATCCAGCAGCGCTTCCCCACGCAGGTGAAGATCGGTTCGGTCGAGCGCATCCGCGACCTCGTGCAGCTGCAGCTGCCCGGCGTGGTGGTGCGGCCGCTGCCGGTGGCGCCGCGCCAGATTCCGTACAACGCGGGCTATCACTACTTCGAACTCGACAAGAGCGGCGACATGTGGCGCCAGCTCGAGAAGTCGGGCGGCGTCGCGATGCACCTGGCCGGTGACTTCCCGGGGCTGGCGATGGAGTTCTGGGCCATTCGTCCGTGAGGGACCCTATGAACAACGACATGGCCGTCGGCCCGGGTGGCTTCGTGCCGCCGAATCCGGGCGGCGGTGCGATGGGCGACGCTTCCACCGCGCCACGCGGCATCGGCGCGCAGCCCGAATCCTTCACCGCCTGGCACGACACGCGCCGCCCGCATGCGGGCGACACCGCCATCGCGGGCAACAACCCGCTGGTGGCCGCGGCCAATCCGCTGCTCGACCTGATCCCGCAGATCCGCGCCACCGGCCACCATCCGTCGCCCGCGCAGCTGCGCGAGCACCTGGTCGACGAGGTGCGCCGCTTCGAGACGCGCGCACAGCAGGCGGGCATCGCGCCCGAGGTGATCATCGGTGCGCGCTACTGCCTGTGCACCGCGGTCGACGAGGCCGCCGCGCTCACGCCATGGGGCGGCAGCATCTGGTCGTCGCAGAGCCTGCTGGTGATGTTCCACAACGAGACCTGGGGCGGAGAGAAGTTCTTCCAGCTGCTGTCGCGGCTGGTGCAGAACCCGCAGCAGCACCTCCACCTGATCGAGCTCATCTACTTCTGCCTGGCCATGGGCTTCGAGGGGCGCTTCCGCGTCATCGACAACGGCCGCACGCAGCTCGAGACCCTCAAGCAGCGGCTGCTGCAGATCATCCGGCAGACGCGCGGCGAGATCCCGGTGCCGCTGTCGCCGCACTGGCAGGACGCCAGCGCGCCGGTGCGCCGCGCACGCAACTGGCTGCCGGTGTGGGCGGTAGGTGCCGTGGCCGCGGTGCTGCTGGTGCTGGCCTTCGCGCTGCTCAGCTTCAACCTCGCCGGCACTTCCGACGGCGCCTTCGCGGCGGTGAATGCGGTGCGGCTGCCGCAGACCGCGCGCGCCGTCGTCATGCCCGCGCCGCAGCCGCGCCTGCAGCGCTTCCTCGAAGCGGAGATCCGCGAGGGCCTCCTGACCGTGCGCGACGAGGCCGACCGCAGCGTGGTGGTGCTGCGCGGCGACGGCCTGTTCGCCTCGGGCTCCGACCGCGTGCTCGACCGCTACGCGCCGGTGCTCGCGCGCGTGGCCGATGCGCTCAACTCGGTCGAAGGCAACGTGCTGGTCAGCGGCTTCAGCGACGACCAGCCGATCCGCAGCGTGCGCTTTCCGTCCAACTGGCAACTCTCGCAGGCCCGCGCCGACGCGGTGAAGAAGATGATCTCGCAGCGCATCGCACGGCCCGAACGCCTGCGCGCCGAAGGGCGCGGCGATGCCGACCCGATCGCGCCCAACGACTCCGCAGCCAACCGCGCGCGCAACCGCCGGGTGGAGGTGACGCTGCTGGTGGCGCCTGTCGCCGGTGGTTCGGGCGTGCCCGCGCAGGCCGCGCCCGCGCCGCAAGCCGGAGGTGCCCGCTGATGCTGCGCGCCATCTTCCGCTTCCTCATCAGCCGCGATCTCTGGGTCTTCCTGGGCCTTGTCGCCCTCGCGTTCCTGATCTGGATCATCGGCCCCGCCATCGCCGTGGGCCGCTACCGTCCGCTCGAGGACGAGATCGTGCGCATCGCCGTCATCGTGCTGATGTTCGCGATCTGGCTCGTGCGCGTCATCTACCGCAAGTGGCGCGAGCGCCGGCTCAATGCGCAGTTGCTCAACCAGCTGCGCACGCCCTCCAAAAAGGAGAAGGAGGCCAAGCCCGAGGACGCCCCCGAGATCAAGGAGCTGCAGACCGGCTTCGACGACGCCACCGCCATCCTGAAGAACATGCGCTTCGGCGAGGACGCCGACGGCAAGCCCGCGGGCCGCTTCTCGCTGTTCGACCGGCAGTACCTGTACCAGCTGCCCTGGTACATCTTCATCGGTGCGCCGGGCTCGGGCAAGACCACGGCGCTGGTCAACTCCGACCTCGACTTTCCGCTCGCCGACCAGCTCGGCAAGGCCGCGGTGCGCGGCATCGGCGGCACGCGCAACTGCGACTGGTGGTTCACCAACGAAGCGGTGCTGATCGACACCGCGGGCCGCTACACCACGCACGAGAGCAACCGCGAGACCGACGAAGGCGAGTGGAAGGGCTTCATCGAGCTGCTGAAGAAGTTCCGCCCGCGCCAGCCGATCAACGGCGCCATCCTCACGATCAGCATTGCCGACCTGCCGCTGGCCGACGATGCCCAGCGCGCGCGGCACGCCATGGCGCTGCGCAAGCGGCTGCTGGAGCTGCGCAACGACCTGGGCATCGACTTCCCGGTGTACGTGCTGGTCACCAAGACCGACCTGCTGGCGGGCTTCAACGAGTACTTCGGCTCGCTGGGCCGCGCCGAGCGACAGCAGGTGTGGGGCTTCACCTTCCCGATCCAGGGCAACCCGGCGAGCAGGAAGGCGGGCAAGGACGGCAAGAGCGCCGCCGCCGTCAACGGCGACCTGCGCGAGCGCTTCCACCAGGAATACAAGCTGCTGCACCAGCGCCTCGACGAGCGCCTGCCCGAGCTGCTGGCGGCCGAGTCCGACCCGATGCGCCGCGCGCAGGCGTACCTGCTGCCGCAGCAGTTCGCGAGCTTCGAGGACATCCTCGGCACCTTCCTGGCCGATGTGTTCAACCCCTCGAAATTCGAGGCAGCCTCGATGCTGCGCGGCGTCTACTTCACCAGCGGCACGCAGGAAGGCACGGCCTTCGACCGCGTGATGGGCGCCATCAAGCGCTACCTGCAGGTCAACGCGCCGCCGGCACCGCCGCCGGGCCCGGGCAAGAGCTACTTCCTCAAGGAACTGCTGCAGCAGGTGATCTTCCGCGACGCGGGCGTGGCCGGCACCAACCTGCGCTGGTACCGGCGCAAGCGCGCCATCGACATCGCGGGCTACAGCGCCATCGGCGTGCTGATGGTGCTCCTGCTGGGCGCGTGCGTGAACAGCTGGCGCAACAACAAGGACTACGTGGCCGAGGTCGACACGAGCGCCAAGGCCTTCAACAAGGCGGCCGCGCGCGGGGAGCTGCCGACGGTGGTCGATTCCAGCGGCGACATCGCCAGTTCGCTGCTCATCCTCGACAGGCTGCGCGACCTGCCGAAGTCGGCACGCTTCGATGTCGGCGACCCGCCCCTGTCGTACCGCTTCGGCCTCTACCAGGGCGAGAAGCTGCAGGCCGCCACCGACGGCGTGTACCAGCGCGCGCTCGAGACCGTGCTGCTGCCGCAGGCCGCGCAGCGCATCGAGCAGTCGCTGCGCGAGGCCTCGAAGAACGATGCCGAGTACAGCTACGAAGCCCTCAAGGCGTACCTCATGCTGTTCGACGCCGAGCGCTACGACGCCGACTTCCTGCAGGCATGGCTGCTGACCGACGTGGACCGCAAGATCGGCGCGTCGCTCACGCGCGAGCAGCGCACCAACCTCGAGTCGCACCTGAAGGCGCTGTTCGTGGGGCGCGTGCTGACCTCGCCGTTCGCGAAGGACGAGCGCCTGATCACGCAGACGCGCGAGCGCTTGGCCGGTGTGCCGCTGGCGCAGCGCTCGTATGCACGGCTGCGCCGCATCCTGCTGCAGACCAGCCAGCCCAACGCCTTCACGATCGCCGAGGCGGGCGGGGCCGAATCGGCGCTGGTGATCCGCCGTGCGAGCGGCAAGCCGCTGACCGACGGCATTCCCACGCTGTTCACCTACCGCGGCTACTGGGACATCTTCGACAAGCGCATGGCCGAGACGGCGCTGTCGCTCGAGCAGGAGGACCGCTGGGTGCTGCAGATCCGCGCGCCCGGCATGGCCGACATCACCTCGCGCGAACTGCTGCTGCGCGAGGTGCGCCGGCTCTACCTCACCGACTACATCAAGGTGTGGGACGACTACCTGGTCGACATCCGTCTGGCCGACAGCCGTTCGCTGCTGCAGAGCATCCAGATGACGCGTGTGCTCTCGACGTCCGAGTCGCCGATGTCGCGCATCATCCGCGGCGCCGCGCGCGAGACCGACCTGCTGCGCAATCACGACGAGGCTGCGCGCAGCCTGCTCGACCAGGCGCAGAACCGCGTGCAGAGCACCCGCGAGCGCATCGAGCAGCTCATCGGCCAGCCCGACGGCAGCCAGCGGCGCAACACGCAGCTCGACCGGCCCGAGTCGCTGGTGGACAACCACTTCGAGCCGCTGCGCCGCATGGTCACCGCGCCCAAGCAGGGCGGACAGGCCCCCATCGACGCCACGGCCGCGCTGATCAACGAGCTCTACAACTTCCTCACCGCCACGGACACCGCGCTGCGCAGCGGCAACATCCCGCCGTCGAGCGACGCCGTCACCAAGGTGCAGGCCGAGGCGGGGCGGTTGCCGGTGCCGTTCCAGGGCATGCTGAACGACCTGTCGGCCACCGCGTCGTCGAAGGCGGCAGCGGTGACCCGGCAGAACATCGGGCAGAGCGCCGCGGCGAGCATCGGCTCGTTCTGCAACCAGGCGATCGCGGGACGCTACCCGTTCACGCGAGGCTCGGGTCGCGACGTGGCTTCGGGCGACTTCGCGCAGCTGTTCGCACCGGGCGGGATGATGGAC
>Ga0209675_1002245_pt1 | contig 10094 bp, 9 predicted proteins | sample AraplaCol_mLB_r2_2_FD_184280 | JGI IMG/M metagenome (GOLD analysis project Ga0209675, IMG submission 184280) | Arabidopsis root microbial communities from North Carolina, USA - plate scrape MF_Col_mLB_r2 (SPAdes) (version 3) | ecosystem: Host-associated > Plants > Roots > Endosphere | place: USA... | reverse complement strand
GGTGGTGAAGCACAATCATGTGCCCACCGAGGGCGTGAAGTTCCTCGACAAGGTGCAGACCAAATACGAGAAGAAGAACTGGTCCAGCGTCATGCTGTTCAACTGCGCCAAATGCACCGCGCTGACCCCGGATTACGTCAACACCGCCACGGGCATGCAGCTGCACCAGTTCAAGTGGCTCGACGGCGACCATCTGATCGGGGAAATCCCGCATCGCTGGAACCACCTGGTCGACTACGATCCGGCCGAAAAGGATGTCGGGCTGCTGCATTACACCATCGGCGGGCCGTTCTATGACGACTTCCGCGAATGCGGCTATGCCGACGCCTGGTTCAAGGAGCGCGAGGCCATGCTCCACTGCGACCAGATTTCCGCGAAAAAGCCCGCTAAAACAGCCAGTTAATTCCCCACCCGAGAGACTGCGGAAAACGGCCCAAAAGCCTCGCGCGGCCGATTTCTCCGTGCTATAGACTGCGTCCTTCGCGCCGGCCCCGGTGCGGGACGCGGGCGTGGTGGAACTGGTAGACACGCAGGATTTAGGTTCCTGTGCCGCAAGGCGTGTGGGTTCAAGTCCCTCCGCCCGCACCAGATCCCCGCCGCTGGCACCACGAAATTCTTAGACGAGACAGGTAGTTCGATGCAGATCACGGAAATCAGCGCCTCCGGCCTGAAGCGCGAGTACAAGGTGGTTATCAACGCCGCCGCGCTGGAAAGCACCGTCAACCAGAAGCTGGAAACCATCCGCGGCCAGGTCAACATGCCGGGCTTCCGTCCGGGCAAGGCGCCCGCCGCCCTGGTGAAGAAGCAGTATGGCCGCGCCCTGCTGGGCGAGGCGATGGAAGAGTCGGTCAACACCGCCCTGCAGAAGACCCTGGAAGAGAAGAACCTGCGTCCGGCCCTGCAGCCTAAGGTCGACATCCAGAATTTCGAAGAGGGCAAGGATTTCGAATGCACCATCGCCATCGAGGTGCTGCCGGAAATTCCGGCCGGCGACTACAAGGCGATCAAGCTGGAACGTCTGGTCGTTGATGCGGCCGAGTCCGAGGTCGACGAATTCCTGACCCGTCTGGCCGACCAGCAGAAGGCCTATGAGAAGGTCGAGCGCGCCTCGGCCGATGGCGACCAGGTCGTGATCGACTTCTCGGGCAGCGTCGGCGGCGTGAAGTTCGACGGCGGCACCGCCAGCGACTACCCGCTGGTGCTGGGCTCGAACACCTTCATCCCGGGCTTCGAAGCGCAGCTCGTCGGCCTGAAGGCGGGGGACCAGAAGACCGTCACCGTCACCTTCCCGGAGAACTACGGCAACAGCGATCTGGCCGGCAAGCCGGCGGAATTCGCCTGTACCATGAAGGAAGTCCGTGGCGCGCAGCCGGTCACGCTCGACGACGAGCTGGCCAAGCGTTTCGGCCTGGCCTCGCTGGCCGAGCTGAAGGACAACATCAAGCGTGACCTGGGCCAGGAATATAAGAACCTGTCCCGCATGAAGCTGAAGCGCGGCCTGCTGGATCGGCTCGCCGAGCAGAACAGCTTCGAAGTGCCGGAAGGCATGGTCGACATGGAGTTCCAGCAGATCTGGGCCGAGATCAGCGCCGACAAGGCCCGTCTCGAAGCCGAGCTGGCTGAAGAGAAGAAGACCGAAGAGCAGCTGAAGTCCGAATACCGCAAGATCGCCGAGCGCCGCATCCGCCTCGGCCTGCTGCTGTCGGAAGTCGGCCGCACCAACAACATCGAAGTGAAGCCGGAAGAAGTGACCCGCGCGATGATCGAGCAGGCCCGCCGCTTCCCCGGTCAGGAACGCCAGGTGATGGAATACTTCCAGAAGAACCCGGAAGCCGCCAACAGCCTGCGTGCCCCGATCTTCGAGGACAAGGTGGTCGATTTCATCCTCGAGATGGCCACCGTCACCGACAAGACCGTCACCAAGGAAGAACTGCAGAAGGCCGTGGAAGAGGTCGCCTGATCCTTCCTGCCATACGCCTTACGGAAAACGCCGGGCCAGTCCCGGTGTTTTCTTTTTCAGGGCAGCTGTATTTTCAGGACTGGGGCACCATGCGCCAGAGATCGGGATACAGGCTGGCGAAGCCGTTCGGCGCGATCTCCAGCACGGCCTCGTAAGGCCCCTGCGGCGAGGCATAGCGATAGGCGGCCTCGTCCAGCCGTGCGTAATGCTGCTGCAGTTCGATCAGCGTGTCCTGGCCCAGATCGAACCAGACGACCGGAATGTTGGCGGCCTCGCCGGGCTTGAGCCCCACGCGGCGTAGCTGCTGCATGTTGGTTGCCGGGGTGAAGCCGTAATCGAGGTCCAGCAGGTGGCTCAGGCCCTCGACCCGGCGGCGGTCGAGATGCCAGCCATCCGGCCGCCGCTCGATCACATGATTGACCGGCCGGTCGGCGAGGTAGCCCTGCACCGCGCCGCGGATGGTGCGCCAGCCATCGTCCAGGGCGACCGAATAGTTGATGCAGGCAGGGCCGGCCTCGTGCCGAAACAGCGCGGTTCCGCGCAGAAACCAGCCGCTGTCCTGCCGGGTCAGGCAGGCGGCGTCGTGCCCGGGCGTGTACAGGCATTGCCAGAATGCGAAGTCGGCCATCGTGTTCTCCCTGCTGGGCGAATCTCAACTGGCAGGCCTCCGGGAGAGTTCCTCCCACGAATGTTCCCGGGCCCGGCCATTGAACGAAGCGGGGGGGTGCGCCACATTACTGGAACAGAATTCCTCGTTTTGCAGGGCACGTCATGGAAAAGATGGTCGATACCTATATGAACATGCTGGTGCCGATGGTGGTCGAGCAGACCAATCGCGGCGAGCGCTCTTACGACATCTATTCGCGCCTGCTGAAGGAGCGAATCATCTTCATGGTCGGCCCGGTGAATGACGCCGTGGCCTCGCTGGTCACCGCCCAGCTGCTGTTCCTGGAAGCCGAGAACCCGAACAAGGAAATCTCGCTCTACATCAACAGCCCGGGCGGCCTGGTCACCTCCGGCTTGGCGATCTACGACACCATGCAGTACATCCGCCCGAAGATTTCGACGCTCTGCATCGGCCAGGCGGCCTCGATGGGCTCGCTGCTGCTGGCGGCGGGCGAGAAGGGCATGCGCTTCTGCCTGCCGAACGCCCGGATCATGATCCACCAGCCCTCGGGCGGCTTCCAGGGCCAGGCGGCGGACATCGAAATCCACGCCAAGGAAATCCTCGATCTGCGCAACCGCCTGAACGGCATCTACGCCAAGCATACCGGCCAGGATGTCGGCCCGATCGAGAACGCGATGGAACGCGACCGCTTCATGACCCCGACCGAGGCCAAGACCTTCGGCCTGGTCGACGAAGTGGTGGAGCGCCGCCCCGAAACCGCCGTCAAGAAATAAGGCCGGCGTCGTCCCCGGCGCAGGACGCCAGGCCTGGCGGAAAACCGGGCAGTGGCGGTTTTCGCCGCGATCTCAGATGGTTGCGCGGCGACCCCGCTTGCCACGGGCCGGGCAGGCGTTAAATCATCGTAATGTGACCCCTTTCCGGGCTTTTGGAGGGGACATCCGGCCCCTATCTCCGTTGTGTGGAGAGCGGTGCTTCCTTATGATGACGATTCGATGGAATAGGGGCCTGCGTCGCCCGGCGCCGGCCCGCTCACTGGAGCGAGTATGACCAAATTGAGCGGCGGTGATTCCAAAAATACTCTGTACTGCTCGTTCTGCGGCAAGAGCCAGCACGAGGTCCGCAAGCTGATCGCCGGTCCGACGGTGTTCATCTGCGACGAGTGCGTTGAGCTCTGCATGGATATCATCCGCGAGGAGCATAAGTCGGCCCTGGTGAAGACCCGGGACGGCGTGCCAACCCCGCAGGAAATCTGCCGCGTGCTGGACGACTACGTGATCGGCCAGAACCACGCCAAGAAGGTTCTCTCGGTCGCGGTCCACAACCACTACAAGCGCATCGGCCACGGCGGCAAGAACAACGACGTCGAACTGGCCAAGTCGAACATCCTGCTGGTCGGCCCGACCGGTTGTGGCAAGACCCTGTTGGCGCAGACGCTGGCCCGCATCCTGGAAGTGCCTTTCACCATGGCCGACGCCACCACGCTGACCGAAGCCGGTTATGTGGGCGAGGACGTCGAGAACATCATCCTCAAGCTGCTGCAGTCGGCCGACTACAATGTCGAGCGCGCGCAGCGCGGCATCGTCTATATCGACGAAGTCGACAAGATCAGCCGCAAGTCCGACAACCCGTCGATCACCCGCGACGTGTCGGGTGAGGGCGTGCAGCAGGCCCTGCTGAAGATCATGGAAGGCACCGTGGCTTCCGTGCCGCCGCAGGGCGGCCGCAAGCATCCGCAGCAGGAATTCCTGCAGGTGGACACCACCAACATCCTGTTCATCTGCGGCGGCGCCTTTGCCGGCCTGGAGAAGATCATTGCCGGCCGCGGCAAGGGCACCTCGATCGGCTTCGGCGCCGAAGTACGCGGTCCGGACGAACGCCGCTCGGGCGAGATTCTGGCTGAAGTCGAGCCGGACGATCTGCTCAAGTTCGGCCTGATCCCGGAATTCATCGGCCGTCTGCCGGTGATCGCCACCCTGAACGATCTGGACGAGCCGGCGCTGGTCGACATCCTGACCAAGCCGAAGAACGCCCTGATCAAGCAGTACCAGCGCCTGTTCGAGATGGAAGACGTCAAGCTGACCTTCTCGGACGAAGCCGTCGGCGCCGTCGCCCGCAAGGCGATTGCCCGCAAGACCGGCGCGCGCGGCCTGCGTTCGATCCTGGAAGCCATCCTGCTCGATCCGATGTTCGATCTGCCGAACATGAATGGCGTCGAGGAAGTGGTGATCTCGCCCGATGTGGTCGAGGGTCGCGCCAAGCCGCTGCTGATCTATGCTGATCGCAAGCAGGAAGATGTCAGCGCCTAAACGCGGCTTGCTGCATTAACCTTGTTGATAACTTGCGGGCCGCCTCAGCCAAGAGGCGGCCCGTAATGTTCCACGCTTGGAAAAGGTTCGTAGAATCCGTGCAGTAGGGCGCGCCAGCGGCGGTAGTCCTGGGATTTACGGAAGCCGTTTTCGTGGTCGGCAAGTGTGTTCCAGGTCACAAGCAATAAATATCGCTGCGAGTTTTCCACACAGGGACGCACCGTGGCCTGACGGCAGCCGGGCTGGCGCCGGATCAGCGGCAAAGCCTCGCTGAGTGCGGATTCAAAGGCTTCCGTCTGCCCTGCCCGGACATCGAGCAGGGCCAGTTCCAGAATGCCGTCCGGTTGCGACTCGGGTTGTGTCATTCGTATGCCTTTTGTTGCAGGGACCATGGCTTGACGGACCTTGCCGGAATTCCCATCTTAATTGCCAGCAGGCGGCAGGTTGAGCGCCTCTTTCGGGCTCCCCTAGCCGTCCTCCAGGATGACGCCAATGTTTACATCACCTCGCGCCCAAGTTTTCCCTGTCCTGCCGCTGCGGGACATCGTCGTATTCCCGCATATGATCGTGCCGCTCTTCGTCGGCCGCGAAAAATCCGTGCGGGCGCTCGAAGATGTCATGAAGGACGACAAGCAGATTCTGCTGGTCGCCCAGAAGAATGCCGGCCAGGACAATCCGAATCCCGAAGACATTCATAATGTCGGCACCATCGCCTCGGTGCTGCAGCTGCTGCGCCTGCCCGACGGCACCGTGAAGGTGCTGGTCGAGGGCAGCCAGCGCGCCAAGATCACCAAGTTCAACGAGAACCCCGATTTCTTCCAGGTCCAGGCCGAGGTCATCAGCGATGACAGCGGCGAGGGCCGCGAGCTGGAAGCGCTGTCGCGCTCGGTGATCAACCAGTTCGAGCAGTATGTGAAGCTGAACCGGAAGATTCCGCCCGAGGTTCTGGTCTCGCTGAACCAGATTGAGGATGCCTCCAAGCTGGCCGACACCGTCGCCTCGCATCTGACCATCAAGATCAGCGACAAGCAGGAACTGCTGGAAATCGCCAATGTGGTGGAACGCCTTGAGCGCGTCTACGCCATGATGGAAGGCGAGATCGGCGTGCTGCAGGTCGAGAAGAAGATCCGCTCGCGCGTAAAGCGCCAGATGGAGAAGACCCAGCGCGAGTATTACCTGAACGAACAGCTCAAGGCGATCCAGAAGGAGCTGGGCGAGGGCGAGGACGGCCGCGACGAAGTGGCCGAGATCGAGCAGCGCATCAAGAAGACCCGCCTCAGCAAGGAAGCCCGTGAAAAGGCCGTTGCCGAGGTGAAGAAGCTGCGCTCGATGAGCCCGATGTCGGCCGAAGCGACCGTCATCCGCAATTATCTCGATTGGCTGCTGTCGATCCCGTGGGGCAAGCGCAGCAAGGTCAAGAAGGACATCAAGAACGCCGAGAAGGTGCTCAACGACGACCATTACGGCCTGGAGAAGGTCAAGGAGCGCATCCTTGAATATCTCGCCGTGCAGCAGCGCTCGGGCAAGCTGAAGGGCCCGATCCTGTGCCTGGTCGGTCCTCCGGGCGTCGGCAAGACCTCGCTGGGCAAGTCGATCGCCAAGTCGACCGGTCGCAACTTCGTGCGCGTGTCGCTCGGCGGCGTGCGCGACGAAGCTGAAATCCGTGGCCATCGCCGCACCTACATTGGCTCGATGCCCGGCAAGGTCGTCCAGTCGATGAAGAAGGCGAAGACCAACAATCCGCTCTTCCTGCTCGACGAGATCGACAAGATGGGCCAGGACTTCCGCGGCGATCCGTCTTCGGCGCTGCTGGAAGTGCTCGACCCCGAGCAGAACAGCACCTTCTCCGACCACTATCTGGAGGTCGATTACGATCTCTCGGACGTGATGTTCATCTGCACGGCCAACAGCCTGCGCATGCCGCAGCCGCTGCTCGACCGCATGGAGATCATCCGCATCCCCGGCTACACCGAGGATGAGAAGCTGGAAATCAGCAAGCGTCACCTGATCGACAAGCAGATCGAGGCGGCTGGCCTGAAGAAGGGCGAGTGGTCGATCACCGACGAGGCGCTGCGCGACCTGATCCGTTACTACACCCGCGAGGCCGGCGTGCGTTCGCTAGAGCGCGAGCTGGCGAATCTCGCCCGCAAAGCGGTGAAGGAAATCCTGTCGAAGGGCGTGAAGTCGATCAAGGTCACGCCGAAGAACCTCGACAAGTATGCCGGCGTGCGTCGCCATCGCTACGGCGAGGCGGAGCTGGAGGATCTGGTCGGTACGGTTACCGGCCTGGCCTGGACCGAGGTGGGCGGCGAGCTGCTGACCATCGAAGCCGTCATGCTGCCCGGCAAGGGCCGCATGACCATCACCGGCAAGCTGGGCGAAGTGATGCAGGAATCCGTGCAGGCCGCGCGCTCCTTCGTGCGCGCCCGGGCGGTGGCCTTCGGCGTCAAGCCGCCGATCTTCGACAAGCGTGACATCCACGTCCACGTGCCGGAGGGGGCGACCCCCAAGGACGGCCCCTCGGCCGGCGTGGCCATGGTCACCTCGATCGTGTCGGTCCTGACCGGCATCCCGGTCCGTAAGGACGTGGCGATGACCGGCGAGGTCACCCTGCGCGGCCGGGTGCTGCCCATTGGCGGCCTGAAGGAGAAGCTCCTGGCTGCCCATCGGGGCGGCATCAAGAAGGTTCTGATCCCCAAGGAGAACGAAAAGGACCTGGTCGAGATTCCGGATAATGTTAAGAAGGGCCTCGAAATCGTCCCCGTGGCGACCTGCGAGGAGGTTCTTAAGCACGCTTTAGTGGCGGAATTGAAACCAATTGAGTGGAGCGACGTTGACGATTTGAGCAAACCTGCTGTCGTTGAGCCCGAAGCGGAGGGCGATCGCGAAGGTGTGGTCAAGCATTAACGAAGTCAGCCGTTCGGAGGGCGCCAGCGTGAACAAACAGGACCTGATGGCCCAGGTGCGGGACAGCACCGGCCTCAGCAAGGAACAGGCGGAACGGGCCGTGGAATCCGTGTTCGAGCTCATTACCGAGGCCTTGCGCCGCGGTGACGAGGTTCGGATCGTCGGCTTCGGCAGCTTCTTCGTGGGGACCCGGGCGGCCAGCCCGGGTCGCAATCCACGGACCGGCGAGCGGATCGATCTGCCGCCGACCAAGCAGCCGAAATTCCGGGCCGGCAAAACGCTCAAGGAGGCGGTCGGCTAAGCCCGACTGCCCGAGAACACCTTACCGTAAGGGCCGTGGTTCCAGCCGGAACCGCGGCCCTTTCGCTTTTCGGACCCCCTGCTTTCCGGCATCATGGTCCGCAACCGGAGAAACATCCGGACCGAGGAAATGCAGCATGGGCATGGATTACCAGACACTGGTGCTGGACTACCGGCGCGCGGCGGACCAAGACGCCGCCCGGAACGGTACTGGGCCGGCTATGCACCCGGTCATCGTCGTGGGGGCAGGGCCGGTCGGGCTGACGCTGGCCATCGATCTGGCCAATCGCGGCATCCCTGTCGTGCTGCTGGACGACAGCAACCGGCTGTCCAATGGCTCGCGCGCCATCTGCTTCGCCAAGCGCACGCTGGAAATCTTCGACCGGCTCGGCTGCGGCCAGCGCCTGGTCGACAAGGGCGTGTCCTGGAACCTTGGCAAGGTCTTCTTCGGCGACGATCTCGCCTACAGCTTCAACCTGCTGCCTGAAAGCGGCCACCGCCGGCCGGCCTTCATCAACCTCCAGCAATATTACGTCGAGGGTTATCTCGCCGATCATGCCGCGACGTTGCCCCATCTCGATATCCGCTGGCTCAATCGCGTCGCCGGCGTCGTGCCGGGGGCTGACTTCACCGAGGTCGCCATCGATACGCCGGAGGGGCGCTATCACTTGCGTTGCCGCTATCTGGTCGCCTGCGACGGTGCGCGCAGCGGCGTACGCGGCCTGCTCGGGCTGGAAAGCAAGGGCCGGGTGTTCAACGACCGATTCCTGATCGCCGATGTCAAGATGACGGCGGCGTTCCCCACCGAACGCTGGTTCTGGTTCGATCCGCCGTTTCATCGCAATCAGTCCGTGCTGCTGCACAAGCAGCCTGACGATGTCTGGCGCATCGATTTCCAGCTTGGCCGCGATGCCGATCCGGAGATCGAGAAGCAACCCGACCGCGTCATTCCGCGCATCCGGGCGTTGCTCGGCGCGGATGTCGACTTCACGCTGGAATGGGTCAGCGTCTATACCTTCGCCTGTTCGCGCATGGAGCGGTTCCGCCACGGGCCGGTGCTGTTTGCCGGCGACAGCGCGCATGGTGTTTCGCCCTTCGGGGCGCGAGGCGCCAACAGCGGCGTGCAGGATGCCGACAATCTCGCCTGGAAGCTCGCGCTGGTCCTTGGGGGCGACGCGCCGGACAGCCTGCTGGACTCCTACGCGGCCGAGCGCGAATACGCCGCCGACGAGAATATCCTCAACTCCACCCGCGCGACCGATTTCATCTCGCCGACCAGCCATGCCAGCAGGGTCTTCCGCGACGCCACGCTGCAGCTGGCGAAAGACTATGCTTTCGCGCGCCGGCTGGTGAACAGCGGCCGTCTGTCGGTGCCCGCCGTGCTGCACGGCTCCGGCCTCAATACCCCTGATGCCGATGTGTTCGCCGGGTCCATGGTGCCCGGCGCGCCGGCCGCCGATGCGCCGCTGCGGATCGACGGGGGTGACGACTGGTTCCTCAACCGGCTCGGCTCGGATTTCACCCTGCTGGCCTTCGGCGAAGATCCCGTGACGGATTGCCCGGTGCCGCTGCTGCGCATCACGCCGACGATGGATTCCCAGGGCCTGCTGACGACGCGGTTCGATGCGCTGCCCGGCACGGTCTATCTGTTGCGTCCCGACCAGCATGTCTGCGCCCGCTGGCGCCGCTACGATCCCGCGGCCGTGCAGGCCGCCCTGAACCGCGCCAAAGGCCGATGATGACGCTCAATACCGATCCCGCCCTCGCGGAGCCTGACGAGTTCTATGCCGCCCTGATCGAGATGCATCGCGGCCTGAGCCCAAAGCAGAGCGAGATGGTCAATGCCCGGCTGATCCTGTTGCTGGCCAACCATATTGGCGATCTTGATGTGTTAAAGGAGGCGTTGGCAAAAGCCCGCGCCGGTATCTGAAGGAGTCCGGAATGTCTGCCCCGAAATTTGCCTCCACCGCCGATACCGAAGACAAGGTCGTCA
>Ga0209675_1002236_pt1 | contig 10111 bp, 8 predicted proteins | sample AraplaCol_mLB_r2_2_FD_184280 | JGI IMG/M metagenome (GOLD analysis project Ga0209675, IMG submission 184280) | Arabidopsis root microbial communities from North Carolina, USA - plate scrape MF_Col_mLB_r2 (SPAdes) (version 3) | ecosystem: Host-associated > Plants > Roots > Endosphere | place: USA... | reverse complement strand
GCGCCACCAGTTCCTTGCCGGTGCCCGATTCGCCGCGCACCAGCACCGGCGCCATGCCACGCGCCACCTTGGCGATGCGCGACTTCACCGTTCGCATGGCATCCGAGTCGCCGACCAGGCGCTCCAGCGCGGCCTCGCCCGTGCCTGGGGGCGCCTTGTCGCCGGCAGCGCCCGGCGCATCGCCGGCGGCCTGGACCGGGGGCCGGGCCACCGGCGCAGCCGCGGGCTTCTCGTGCACCGCGGAGGCCACCACTGCGCGGAACTGCTTCAGGTCCACCGGCTTGGTGAGGTAGTCGAAGGCGCCGGCTTTCAGCGCCTCGACCGCGTTCTCGGCGGAGCCGTAGGCCGTCATCACCACGCAGCGCTCGCTGCGCTGGCCCTGCTGGATGCGCTGCAGGATCTCCATGCCCAGCCCGTCGGGCAGGCGCATGTCGGTGATCACCGCGTCGAAGCTGCGCGACTGCAGGTATTCCCAGGCTTCGGCCACCGAGCCGGCGGCCTCCACGCGGTAGCCCTCGCGCAGCAGGGTCAGTTCATAGAGCGTGCGCAGATCCGGCTCGTCGTCGACGACCAGGATCTGGACGGGGCGGGCGGAATTGGATGGGGAGCTGCTCACGGGTCAGTACTCTATTGTGAGATGCGCCGTTCGGCGGGGGCAAACACCACGTAGAACTCGTTGCCTTCCGGTCCATGGGGGGTGAGGGCACGCCGCTCGTAGCCGATGCTGGCGCCGTGGCGCTCGCACAGCTCGCGGCAGATGAACAACCCCAGGCCCGAGGAGCGGCTCTCGGAAGAAAAGAAGGGCTCGAAGAGGTGGCGCTGCACGGCGGCCTCCAGCGGCGCGCCGTCGCTCCACACCTGCAGGACTGCGCGGCCATTGGGGCCCTCGCGCGTGGCCACCTGGATGGAGCCTTCGCGGTCGCCAGCGTAGCGCGCGGCGTTGTCCAGCAGGTTGACCAGGATGCGGCGCAGGTGCTCGACGTCGAAGCGCACCGCGCTGCCGGCGGTCTCCAGCTGGACCAGCACGCCCTGGCGCTGGCTCTGGCGCACCCATTCCTCGGCCAGGGTGCGCACCGTGCCGTCCAGCACCAGCTGCTCGCCCAGCGGCAGCACGCGCTGCTGGCGGGCGCGCGAGACGTCCAGCACGTCGTCCACGATGCGCGCCAGGCGCTGTGCGTTGTGCTGCACCATCTCGGTCAGCTTGCGCTGGCCGGGCTCCTGCAGGTCTTCGTGCAGCAGGGCGCTGGCCTGCGTGATGGCGGCCAGCGGGTTGCGGATCTCGTGCGCCACCGCGGCGGACATGCGTCCCATGGCGGCCAGCTTCTCGGTGCGGATGCGCGCTTCCAGCTCCCGCAGGTCCTGCAGGAACATCACGCACAGGCCGTCGATGCGCTGGTCGATCGAGGGCGTGAGCCGCGTGCGCACGCGCACCTCGCGCGCCTTGCCCTGCGCCTGGGCCACCGGGATCTCCTGCGACAGTCCCTTGGCGCGCGCGAAGGTCTGGCGCGCCAGCGTCGCCAGCGCCTGCCAGGCCGGAAAAGTGTCCAGCGCAAAGGGCAGCGGCAGGTTCGACAGCTTCTGCCCGAGGATGGTCTCCGCCGCGGGATTGACGGCGTGCACCAGGCCCTTGGCATCGATCACCAGCACGCCCTCGCTGAGCGTCTCGATCACCAGGTCGTTCACCAGCGCATGCAGCCGCGCGGTGCTTCGGTTGCGCAGGGCGATGGTTTCCTCGCGCGCCAGCCGCAGGGCCAGCTCGTGCGCCAGCAGCGCCACCACGAACAGGCCGGTGCCGGTGAGCGCGGCCTGCACGAATCGCACGGTGGAATCGGCGTCCGACTGCAGCCAGTGCCAGCCGGCATCGAAGAGCAGCAGCAGGGTGGCCATGGCGGTGGTGCCCAGGCCCACCGTCACGCTGCCCAGCACCGCGGCCATCAGCACCGGCAGCGCGAAGAGCGGTGCGTAGTTGATGTTGCCCGCCTGCATGAGCTGCAGCAGCGCGAAGGCCAGCAGGTCGATGCCGATGGTGGTGGCCCAGGCGCCGCCGAAGCGGCGGATGGGCGGCATCACGCGGGCGAAGCGCCAGCCCAGCAGGGTGGCGCCCAGGTAGCCGACCGCCACGATCAGCAGCATGGGAGGCTTGACCGTGCCGATGCCCCAGCTGAAGGCCTGCAAGGCCACCAGCACCAGCGCGACGAAGCAGCGCGCCGACATGAAGCCGCGCAGGAGGCGCAGCAGCGCGGCGCTGCGCATGCGCTGCGGGTCCAGGCCACCCCAGTCGGTCGCCGACTCGCTGCGCGACCAGAGCGTGGTGCTCATCGGTCGGCCTGCCGGTGCGCCGCGCTGCAATAGACCTTGCCGTCCGGGCCCGGCAGCGCGTCCGTTGCCGGCAGGTGCAGGCCGCAATGGGCGCAGCGCAGCATCGCCTGCGGCACCCCCGGCGGTGCGGCGGGCGGCGGGGGCGCCGAGCGCTCGACTTCCTGGCGCCGGTTGCTGCGCCAGATCATGAAGGCGACCCACACCACGACGATGACGAGCAGGTACTTCATGCTGCGCGATGCAGGACGACTTCGAGCACGAAACGCGAGCCCACGTAGGCCAGCAGCAGCAGCACGCTGCCCGCGTACAGCACCCGCGTGGCGGCGCGCCCGCGCCAGCCGAAGCGTGCGCGCCCGACGAGCAGCACGCCGAAGGTGACCCAGGCCAGCAGCGAGAACACCGTCTTGTGGTCCCACTTCCAGTGATGCAACTGCTCGGAGAACAGCAGGCCGGCCACCAGCGTCGCCGTGAGCAGCACGAAGCCGCCGGTGACGAAACGGAAGGTCAGCCGCTCCAACGTGAGCAGGGGCACGCCGCCTTCCGGGGTGGTCGCGGCCTGGCGGATCTGATCCTCGGCCCGGCCCATCAGCCAGGCATGGATCACCGCCGTCGCGAACAGTCCGTACGAGGCGATGCCCAGGGCCAGGTGCAGCGGCGACCACGGGGAGCTCAGATCCTGCAGCGGCGTGCCCGGGAAGGCGATGGCCAGCAGCACCGCGGCCGCCCCCAGCACCGCCAGCACGCGGCGCACGTTGAGGTGCGGGTACATCCGGCTCTCGACGGCATACACCGTCAGCACCAGCCACGCGGTGACCGACAGGGCCGGCCCGAAACCGAAGCGCGCCTGCCCGCCGGCCAGCCCGAAGGCCAGCGTGGCCGCATGCAGCAGCCAGGCCAGGCCCAGCAGCCACTGGGTGGCGGAGCGGCTCAGGCGGGGGGCGGTGGCGGCGGTGATTCCGTAGGCCGCCGCGGTGGCGATGCCCAGTGCCACGCCGAGTGGGGAGGGGCTCGCTAAAATCATCAACCGGAGTTTAGCCTTACACCTGCGCGCCCCGTCCCTGGCGGCGCGCCCCCAGCGTCCCCTCTCACCCGCCCCTGTTGTCGGGCAGCATCATGGCCAACGCCCTCACTGAAAAATTCTCCCGTCTCGTCAAGCAGATGAGCGGGCAGGCCCGCATCACCGAAAGCAACGTGCAGGACATGCTGCGCGAGGTGCGCATGGCCTTGCTCGAAGCCGACGTCGCCCTGCCGGTGGTGCGCGACTTCGTGGCGCGCGTCAAGGACAAGGCCCTGGGCCAGGAAGTGCTGGGTTCGCTCAAGCCCGGCCAGGCGCTGGTGGGCATCGTCAACCGCGAGCTCGCCGCCACCATGGGCGAGGGCGTCTCGGACATCAACCTCGCCGCCCAGCCGCCGGCCGTGATCCTCATGGCCGGCCTGCAGGGCGCCGGCAAGACCACCACCACCGCCAAGCTGGCCAAGCTTCTGATCGAGAAGCGCAAGAAGAAGGTGCTGACGGTCTCCGGTGACGTCTACCGCCCGGCCGCCATCGAGCAGCTCAAGACCGTGACCAAGCAGGCCGGCGCCGAATGGTTCCCGAGCACGCCTGACCAGAAGCCCCTGGACATCGCCCGCGCCGCCATCGACCACGCCCGCCGACACTTCTTCGACGTGCTGCTGGTCGACACCGCCGGCCGCCTGGCCATCGACGAAGTGCTGATGCAGGAAATCAAGGAGCTGCACGCGGCGCTCGACCCCGTCGAGACCCTCTTCGTGGTCGACGCCATGCAGGGCCAGGATGCGGTCAACACCGCCAAGGCCTTCAAGGACGCGCTGCCGCTCACCGGGATCATCCTGACGAAGACGGACGGCGACTCGCGCGGCGGTGCGGCGCTGTCCGTGCGCCAGGTCACCGGCGTGCCGATCAAGTTCGCCGGCACCAGCGAGAAGATCGACGGCCTGGAAGTGTTCGACGCCGAGCGCCATGCCGGCCGCATCCTTGGCATGGGCGACATCGTCGCGCTGGTCGAGCAGGTCACCTCCAACGTCGACGTGGCCGCCGCGCAGAAGCTGGCCGCCAAGGTCAAGAGCGGCGGCTTCGACCTCAACGACTTCCTCTCGCAGCTGCAGCAGATGAAGCAGATGGGGGGCCTGTCCAGCCTGATGGACAAGCTGCCCACGCAGCTGGCGGCCAAGGCCAGCGAGGCCGACCTCACGCGCGCCGAGCGCGACATCCGCCGCAAGGAAGGCATCATCAACAGCATGACGCCGCAGGAGCGCCGCAAGCCCGAGATCCTCAAGGCCACGCGCAAGCGCCGCATCGCCGCCGGCGCCGGCGTGCAGGTTCAGGAAGTGAACCGCCTGCTCAACGAGTTCGAGCAGATGCAGGGCATGATGAAGAAGATGAAGGGCGGCGGCCTCATGAAGATGATGAAGAAGATGGGCGGCATGAAGGGCGGGCTGCCGGGCATGGGCGGCGGAGGCCTCCCCAAGTTCTGATCCCCCAAAGAAAAACCCGGCCGAAGCCGGGTTTGTTCATTGGGCGGTCGATCAGGCGAATTCCGCCAGCGCCTTCTTCATCTTCTTCATGGCAGCCGACTCGATCTGACGGATGCGCTCGGCGCTCACGCCGTAGACGGCCGCCAGTTCGTGCAGCGTCATGCCGCCCGAGCCGTCGTCGTTGACCTTCAGCCAGCGCTCTTCCACGATGCGGCGGCTGCGCGGGTCCAATGCCTGCAGCGCAGTGCTGATGCCGTCCGTAGACAGGCGGTCACGCTCGCGCGACTCGATCTGCGAGGTCGGCTCCTGGGAGGCATCGGCCAGGTAGGCGATCGGGCCGAAGGCCTCGTCGCTGTCGTCCGAGGGGCCCGGGTCGAGCACCACGTCGCCACCGGACAGGCGCGTTTCCATCTCGAGCACGTCCTCGCGCTTGACGTTGAGCTGCGCGGCCATCTGCTGGACCTCGGACTCGCTCAGCGTCTCGCGGTGCGTATCCGCATCCTGTGCGGCCGCGTCGGCCTTGAAACCCTGCTTCATGGACCGCAGGTTGAAGAACAGCTTGCGCTGGGCCTTGGTCGTCGCGACCTTGACCATGCGCCAGTTCTTCAGGATGTACTCGTGAATCTCGGCCTTGATCCAGTGGATGGCGTAGCTCACCAGGCGCACGCCCTGGTCGGGGTCGAAGCGCTTCACGGCCTTCATCAGGCCGACGTTGCCTTCCTGGATCAGGTCGCCGTGCGGCAAGCCGTAGCCCAGGTACTGGCGGGAGATGGAGATCACCAGGCGCAGGTGCGACAGCACCAGCGCACCGGCGGCCTCCAGGTCGTTGTTGTCGCGCAGCCGGCGGGCAAAGCCTTGCTCTTCCTCCTGCGTGAGCAGGGGCAGCCGGTTGGCGGCGGAAATGTAGGCGTCCAGGTTGCCCAGCGAGGGCACCATCGACCAGGGATTGGCGACGGCAAGCTGGTTGGCGGCAGGAGCTCCAGACAGAGTCATATAGGGGGAACCTCCTTGTTGGCTGATCATGTTAGCACTCGGTTAGAGGGAGTGCTAAGCCAAGGGTTCCCCGATGGGGACTAATTCTGTGATAGCAATAGGCTACCAGCGCACGCCCAGGCGCTTGAGGAGCCAGGCCACCACGAACAACGGCCCCACGTAGAGGTATTGGAGATCCTCGAAGAAGGAAGGTTTCCGGCCCTCGATCTTGTGGCCGATGAACTGGAAGATCCAGCCCACGATAAAAACCCCGGCTGAAATTGGCAGGACCTTGTCGCCCATGGCGAAGACGAGGCCGAACATGACCACCGTCCACGCCACCATGATCGCCATCAGCACCGGCGCCTTCAGGCGCAGGTAATAGACCATGCTTGCCGCCACGAAAGCGTAGGCTACCCAGGGGTGCAGCGCGTAGAGCAGCCCCACGATGCTCACCATGATGGCCGGGATGGCCACGATGTGGATCAGCTCGTTCGTGGGGTTGCGGTGACTCTCGCCGTAGTGGGCCAGCAGGCGGTCGACCCGGCGGCCTTCCGCGTCGAAGGCGTGGAATGCGGTGTCGCTCATCGTCTCGTCTCCTCTTTGTAATTCGTGCGCCTGGCTGGCCTAGCCCAGCAGAGCTTGCGCGAACTCGCGGGCGTCGAAGGTCTCCAGATCCTCGAGTTTCTCACCGACGCCCACAAAGTAAACCGGAATCGGCTTCTCGCGGGCAATGGCGCACAGCACGCCGCCCTTGGCGGTGCCGTCCAGCTTGGTGACGATCAGCCCGGTGAGGCCCAGCGCGTCGTCGAAGGCGCGCACCTGGGCCAGTGCGTTCTGGCCGGTGTTGCCGTCGATCACCAGCAGCACCTCGTGCGGCGCCGTGGCGTCGGCCTTGGCGATCACCCGCTTGATCTTCTTGAGCTCGTCCATCAGGTGGAGCTGGGTGGGCAGGCGCCCGGCCGTGTCCACCAGCACGACGTCACGGCCGCGGGCGCGGCCGGCGTTCACGGCGTCGAAGCTCACCGCCGAGGGGTCGCCGCCTTCCTGGCTGATGATCTCCACCGTGTTGCGGTCGGCCCAGACGCCCAGTTGCTCGCGCGCCGCCGCCCGGAAGGTGTCGGCCGCCGCCAGCAGGACGGAGCAGCCTTCGTTCGCCAGGTGCTTGGTGAGCTTGCCGATGGAGGTGGTCTTGCCGGCGCCGTTGACGCCCGCGACCATGATCACGGTGGGCGTGAATTCGCCGATGACCAGCGGCTTTTCCAGCGGCTGGAGCAGGTCTGCGATGGCCTCGGCCAGCAGTACCTTGACCTGCGAGGCGTCGGTCGCCATGCTCGCCTTGACGCGGCGGCGCAGGTCGTCCAGCAGGAATTCGGTGGCCTTCACGCCGGCATCTGCCATCAAAAGTGCCGATTCGAGCTCTTCGTACAGGTCCTCATCGATCTGCGCATTGACGAAGGCGGCCTGGATGCTGGTGCCGGTCTTGCGCAGGCCACTCTTCAGGCGGTTCAGCCACCCGCTGCGTTCGGGCGCAGCGGCGGGCGGGGGGGGCGGGGTCGGAGCAGGCGCCGGAGAGGGCGCAGGCGCAGGCGCAGGCGCAGGCGCAGGCGGGACCACGGGCGCGGGCGGCGGCGCCTGGACCGGCGCGGGAGCAGGTGCCTCCAGGGCGGGCTCCGGCGCGACCGGCGCCGCCGGCTCGACGGGCGCAGGGGCCGCTACGGGGGCCGGCGCCTCCACCGGCTCGGCCGCCTTGTTGCCGCCGAACCAGGTCGAGGGGGAGAACATCGAGCGCCCGGCCGCAGGGGCCGGGGCGGGAGCAGCTTCCGGCACGGGTGCCGGCGCAGCCTCGCCCGCAGGGGTGGGATCCTCCGCAGGCGGTTTTTTCTTGAAGAAACTGAACATCGAGCGCTTTTTACAATCCGATCGATTCTATGAAACAGCCCTTCCAACCGACCCTGTCCGTGCGCCGGCGGCCCCTTGCGGCCGCTTTTTTGCGGCCCTGCGCCCTGCTGATGGCCGCGGCGCTGGCGGCCGGCCCGGCCCTGGCGCAGACCGGCCCGGACACGCCCCCGCCCAGTCCCGCCACCAGCGTGCGCGACCCCGCCGGTCCGGCAGCCGGCAACCGGGCCCAGCAGTTCACCCTGGCCAACGGCATGACCCTGATCGTCCAGCCGGATCGCCGCGCGCCGGTGGCCGTGCAGATGCTCTGGGTGCGCGCCGGCTCGGTTGAGGAAGTGGACGGCACCTCCGGCGTGGCCCATGCGCTGGAACACATGATGTTCAAGGGCACCACCAGCACCAAGCCCGGCGAGTTCTCGCGCCGAGTGGCAGCGCTGGGCGGGCGCGAGAACGCCTTCACCACACGCGACTACACCGGCTACTACCAGCAGATCCCGGTGGCGCAGCTGGAGGCGGTGATGAAGCTGGAATCCGACCGCTTTGCCAACAACCAGTGGCCGGACGACGAGTTCAAGCGCGAGATCGAGGTGGTGAAGGAAGAGCGCCGCATGCGCACCGAGGACCAGCCGCGCTCCCTGCTCATCGAGCAGCAGAACGCCGCCACCTTCGTCGCCTCGCCCTACCACCGCCCTGTGGTGGGCTGGATGAGCGACCTCGACGCCATGACCCCCGAGGACGTGCGCGACTTCCACCGCCGCTGGTACGTACCCGCCAATGCCGCGCTGGTTGTGGCGGGCGACGTGGACGTGGCCCAGGTGCGCAGCCTCGCCGAGAAGTACTACGGCGTCATTCCGGCCCGTGCCGTGCCCGCGCGCAAGCCCCGGACCGAGCCGGAGCAGCGCGGCATCCGCCGCATCGAGTTCAAGGCGCCGGCCGAGCAGGCCTATGTCTCGCTGGCCTTCCGCATGCCGCAGATCGCCAGCGTGGACGACGACAGCGACGCCTGGGCGCTGGTGGTGCTGTCGGCGGTGCTCGACGGCTATGCGGGCGCGCGGCTGGACCGCGCCCTGACGCAGGGCCCCGACCGGGTGGCCGACGGCGTGGGTGCCTATGCCGGCTTCATCGGCCGCGGTCCGCAACTCTTCGGGCTGGATGGCGTGCCGGCTGCCGGCAAGACGCCCGAGCAGGTCGAGGCCGCCCTGCGCGCGCAGGTCGCGCGCGTCGCCAAGGACGGCGTCGCCCCGGCCGAGCTGGCTCGCGTCAAGACCCAGTGGGTCGCCAGCCAGACCTACAAGCTCGACTCCGTGATGGCCCAGGCGCGCGAGCTCGGCGCCAACTGGGTGCAGGGCCTGCCGCTCGATGCCAGCGAGCGCATCCTCGCGCGCCTGTCGGCCGTGACGCCGCAGCAGGTGCAGGCGGTGGCCGCCAAGTACTTCGGTGACGACCAGCTCACCGTGGCCACGCTGCGGCCGCTGCCGCCCGATCCGAACAAGAAGCCGCGTCCGGCGTCCACCGGTCGCGAAGGGGAGCTGCACTGAGATGAACACGACGAACAACAGGCGCTTCGCCCTGCGCGGCCTCGTCGCCGCGGCCTTCGCATTGGCCGGCCTGGCGGCGCAGGCGGCGCTGCCGATCCAGCACTGGACCCAGCCGAGCGGCGCCAAGGTCTACTTCGTGGCGGTGGACACCCTGCCCATCGTCGACGTGCAGGTCGACTTCGATGCCGGCAGCCGGCGCGACCCGGCCGCGCAGGCGGGCCTGGCCGACGTCACCGCCGAGATGCTCGAGAAGGGCGTGGCGGCCAAGGGCGGCGAGCCGGCGCTGGACGAGAACGCGCTGGGCGAGGCCTGGGCCGACCTGGGCGCCAGCTTCGGCGCCGGCGCCGGCAGCGACCGCATGAGCTTCACGCTGCGCACGCTCTCACGCGCGGACCTGCTGGACAAGTCCGTGGCCCTGGCCGCGCGCGAGATCGGCGAGCCCTCGTTCCCGCCCGAGGTCTGGAAGCGCGAGCGCGAGCGCATCGGCGCCGCCATCAAGGAAGCCAACACCAAGCCCGGCACCATCGCCGGCCGCACCTTCGCCAATGACGTGTACGGCGCCCATCCCTACGGCGCGGACACGAACGAGCAGACGCTGGCTCGCATCGAGGTGCCCGACATGCGCGCCTTCTACGCGCGCCACGTCGCGCCCTGCCGCGCCAGGCTCAGCATCGTGGGTGCGCTGGACCGCCTGCAGGCCGACCGCATCGCCACCGCACTGCTGGCGCGCCTGCCGCCCCCCAAGGACTGCCAGCCGCTGCCGCCGGTGCCCGAGGTCGAGCCGCTGAAGGCGGCCAAGGTGGACCGCATTCCCTTCGCCTCGGCGCAGGCGCATGTGCTGATCGGCCAGCCTGGCTACCCGCGCAGCGACCCGGATCATTTCGCGC
>Ga0209675_1002225_pt1 | contig 10143 bp, 13 predicted proteins | sample AraplaCol_mLB_r2_2_FD_184280 | JGI IMG/M metagenome (GOLD analysis project Ga0209675, IMG submission 184280) | Arabidopsis root microbial communities from North Carolina, USA - plate scrape MF_Col_mLB_r2 (SPAdes) (version 3) | ecosystem: Host-associated > Plants > Roots > Endosphere | place... | reverse complement strand
CGTGATGGTCGGCCTGATGACGGCCAAGACCCTGGCCTGGGCAGCGCAGAAACCGCTCGTCGCCGTAAACCACCTGGAGGGCCATGCGCTCTCGGTCCGGCTGTCGGACGACGTGCCGTTTCCCTATCTGCTGCTGCTGGTCTCGGGCGGGCATTGCCAGTTCCTGGTCGTCGAAGGCGTCGGGCAGTACCGCCGGCTCGGCACCACCATCGACGATGCCGCCGGCGAGGCGTTTGACAAGACCGCCAAGCTGCTGGGGCTGGGCTATCCCGGCGGTCCGGCCATCGAACGCTTGGCCAAGGCCGGCGATGCGACGCGCTTCGCGCTGCCCAAGCCGCTGAAAGGCAAGCCGGGCTGCGACTTCAGCTTCTCCGGTCTCAAGACTGCCGTGCGCCTCGCGCTGGAGAGCTGCGGCGAGGCCGCCACCGCGCAGGACAAGGCCGATCTCGCCGCTAGCTTCCAGCAGACCGTGATGGATGTGGTGCTCGACCGCAGCCGCAATGCCATCGCGCTGTTCAGCGAAGCGCATGATGTTGCCGGCAGACATTTCGTCGTCGCCGGCGGCGTCGCCGCCAATGCGGCCCTGCGCGCCGGCCTGGTCGATCTGGCCGCGCAACACGGCATGACCTTCACGGCTCCACCAATGGCATTGTGTACAGATAACGGTGCGATGATCGCCTGGGCCGGGCTTGAACGCTTCCGCCTTGGGTTGATCGACGATCTGGAAGCGCCCGCCCGCGCCCGCTGGCCGCTCGATGCGATGGCGGCCGCCAAGCCTTATGCAGGAGCCAAGGCATGATGAAGGTCGGCGTCATCGGCGGCGGCGCCTGGGGTACGGCGCTCGCCGCGCTCAGTGCCGAACTGGGCGAGGTGGTGATCTGGGCACGCAACGCCGATGTCGTGGCGATGATCAACCGCGACCATGCCAATGCCGCCTATCTTCCCGATGTGACCCTGCCGTCGTCACTCAAGGCGACCGGCGACCTGAAAGACCTTGCCGATTGCGGCGCGCTGATTCTCGCAGTGCCGGCGCAGTCCCTGCGCGACTTCGGCGCGCAGATCGCGAAACAGCTGCCCGGCCCAGAATTAGATTCTCTGGCGCCAGTCGTGATCGCCTCGAAAGGCATCGAGATCGCCACCGGGCAGCTGCCCTCTGAAGTCCTCGCATCCGTGCTGCCCAACCGTCCGCTGGCGGTGCTGACCGGACCGAATTTCGCATCCGAAGTCGCACGCCGCCTGCCGGCCGCCGCCACGCTGGCCTGCGCCGACCAGGCCATCGGCGAGCGACTGATGCAGCGGCTCGGCCGGCCGACGTTTAGGCCGTATTTCAGCGATGACGTGATCGGCGCGCAGATCGGCGGCGCGGTGAAGAACGTGCTGGCGATCGCCTGCGGCATCGTGATCGGGCGCAAGCTCGGCGACAATGCGCGCGCCGCGCTGATCACGCGCGGGCTTGCCGAGATGACGCGGCTCGGCCTTGCCATGGGCGCGAAACGCGAGACGCTGATGGGGCTTTCGGGTCTTGGCGACCTGGTGCTGACCTGCTCCGGCCCGCAGTCGCGCAATCTCTCGCTTGGTATCGCCTTGGGCGAGGGCAAGACTTTGCCCGAGATCATGGCCGGTCGCCGCACGGTGGCCGAAGGCGTGCATACCGCGAAAGCGCTGCAGGTGCTGGCCAAGGCGAAAAGCGTCGAACTGCCGATCTGCGCCGCGGTCGACGCCATCCTGCATCACGACGCCGCCATCGCCGACATGCTGGCCGCGCTGCTGTCCCGTCCATTCAAGACCGAGGCCTGACACCGATGAACTACTGGCTGATGAAATCCGAACCCTCTGCCTGGTCATGGGACCAGCAGGTCAAGAAGAAGATCGAAAGCTGGAATGGCGTGCGCAACTACCAGGCCGCCAACAACATGAAAGCCATGAAACTGGGCGACCGCGCCTTCTTCTATCATTCGGTGGACGAGAAGCAGATCGTCGGCATCGTGGAAGTAGCCAAGCTCTATCACCCCGACCCGACCGACGAGACCGGCAAGTTCGGCATGGTGAGCGTGAAGGCGCTGCTTCCTCTTAAGACTCCCGTTACGCTCGCGCAGATCAAGGCCGAGCCGAAGCTGAAGGAGCTGGCGCTGCTGCGCCAGTCGCGCCTGTCGGTGTCGCCCGTCGATGCAGCATCGTGGAAACTGATCTGTAAGATGGGCGGCGTCAGCGCGTAACAGTATGACCACGCGCCCCAACCAGCCCGCATCCGGCACGAAGCTGATCCGCTTCGACGATCTCGAAGAGACGGACGCCAAGGCCTTCGCCTTCGGCGAGGGCAAGGAACTGTTCCGCTGCTTCGTGGTGCGCTGGATGGGCGGCGTGTTCGGGTATATCAACGAATGCCCGCATATCCGCACACCGCTCGACTGGCAGCCCGACAAGTTCTTCAACATGAAGAAGACGGCGCTGCAATGCGGCACCCATGGCGCGCTGTTCACGCCGCATGACGGGCTTTGCTATATCGGCCCGTGCAAGAACAAGGCGATCCCGGCTTTCCCGGTGAAGCTGGATGACGGCTGGGTCGTCGTCGCCTGAGGCGACGCGCGCTCACTCTCACCATGTCCTGGAAAAATTTGCGGCCGGGATGCGCGAGGGACGCATCGCCGGCCGCTTTACGGTTGCCGCAGGCAGGGTGGGAGGAGCTGCGGCTTCCGTCTTCTGAAATTCTGTCGTCTCAGCCGGCGCGGGCCGTGGCGCGGATATCGCGGCAGGCATCGACGACGCTGAGCAGGGCGCTGCCGAGCAGCGACACGGTGATGCGGCGGGTCATGGGACGCCTCCTTGCTTGCTCACGGATCCCAGACTGCCGGGACCGTCCCGGTGCATGGACAGACTATAGGCCGGTCCAACTGCAAATGCAAGTGAGAATAAGTCGCATATTTGTGTAACCCGCTGAAATCCCTTTATCCCGCCCGCTGGAATCCGGCTAACCGGCGGGAATCATGGGTCTTCGGGTGCAAAAAACCCGCGGTCCGGTGACCGCGGGGTTTTGCCGCTAAAGATGCGGGATGGGATCAGGCCGGCAGGGCGGCGCCGTCATCCACGGCCGGGCTGGCGGCGGTGAGGGCGAGACGCTGGCGCATCCTGGTGGCCAGGCGGCGGATTTCCGCTTCCTGGACTCCGTCGCGACGCATGAGCAGCTGGGTCATCGGGTCTGCCAGCATCTCGTTCAGGCCGGGCTCGGATTTATTCCAGCACACCGTGCTGCTGCGGATCAGGTGGATCGCAGTGGTTTGCGTATCGTGCATTTGGGCCCCTCCTTTTTTATCGGGATTGAACGTTGTGTGTGCTGGCGTGCTTCGTGATCTATGGCAGGGACAATACTCTGACAAGCATGTGCGTGATGTGACGAGAATGAGGTTTTTCTGTGATCCGCTTTTTTGCCTGCATGCACTGTGATGCGCGTTACACAGAGAGCCTGCGCGGCATGTCGCAAGCAGGATCGGCGGCCTCGTTTGCATCCCTACAATATTGTGCGGCGCACATCTGCACTGCACAATTGCGGGCTCGGCACATCCGCCTGCACGCAGGTTATCGCTGCAGCGACTTCATTTTTCCCGCCTGAACACCATGCCGCCGTGGTGCAGCACACCATCGACGAAATCGCCATCCGCGGTGAAGCCGGTATCGTCGACATAGTCGATATGATCGTCGGTGATGACATAACGGCCCTGGTAGGCGCTTTTGCGCGCGCCCCGCTGTTCGTCATAGCGGCCGTTGGGCAGCAGCTCGTGGCGGATATGGCCGTCCTCGGTCACCCACATGCCGACATAGCGTTGGTCTTTCACAGGCGTCTCCTGGGGTTGCTGGGCGAAGGCCGCCCCGGCCAGCAGGCCGGCGGCGACGAGGGGCAGGAAGCGGGGCGCGGTCATGGCGTCGCCCCGCGTTCGCGGAAGAGTTCGGACAGCGTCTGCGCCGCGTCGATGGCGCGCGGGAAACCGGCATGCACGGTGGTCAGCATGACGATCTCCTTCAGCTCGTCGCGGCTGACACCCAGATTGAGCGCATAGCCGGCATGCACCTTCATCTGCGCCCGGTTTCCGGTGGCAGCGAAAGCGGCCACGGTGGCGAGCTGGCGCGTGCGGGGATCAAGCTGGCCGCGGCCCCAGACCTCGCCCAGCGCATAGCCGGTGATGGCATCGGCCAGCGCCGGGAAATCCTGCCGCAGCGCCTCCAGCGCCGGCTGCGGCTGGTCGTTGTTGAGCTGGCGCACGACATCCTCGCCACGGCGTAGCCGTTCGGTATCGGCGACGGCGGGCGCGGCGATCAGGAGAACGGCAAGAGCAAGAGCACTTCTCTGCATGACGGGCCTCCTCAATACGGGCTGGCGACGGGACGCACGATCATCTCGCTGACATCCACGCCCGGCGGCTGGCTGACCGCATAGGCGATGGCATCGGCAATCGCGCCAGGCGGGATGGTGATGGCGCGGAAGGCCTTCATGCCTTCGGCCGAGCCTTCATGCGTGATCGTGTCGGCCAGTTCGGACTCGGTCGTGCCGGGCGAGATCACGGTGACGCGGATCTTGTCGGTCTCCTGGCGCAGGCCCTCCGAGATCGCCCAGACGGCATATTTGGTGGCGCAGTAGACGGCGGCCGTGGGGAAGACCGCATGGGCGCCGATGGACGCGATATTGACGAACTGGCCGGAGCCCTGCGCCTCCATCAGCGGCAGGCCGGCGGCGATGCCGTTGAGCACGCCGCGAATGTTGACGTCGATCATGCGGTCCCATTCCTCGACCTTGCCGGCATTGAGCGGCGACAGCGGCATGACGCCGGCATTGTTCACGATCACGTCAACGCGGCCCCAGCGGTCCTTCGCGGCCTGCACGAACGCCGCCATGTCGGCGCGGTCGGTGACGTCGAGCCGACGCAGCTCTGCCGTACCGCCGGCCGCCACGATCTCGGCCGCCAGGCTTTCCAGCCGGTCGGTGCGGCGCGCGCCGAGCAGCAGTTTTGCCCCGCCGGCCGCGAGTTTACGGGCGGTGGCCGCGCCGATGCCGCTGCTTGCGCCGGTGATGAGAATGACCTTGTCCTGCATGTCTGCCTCCTTGGCTTGATGACGCGGACCAAGGTGGCGCAGACACCGAAAGCAGCGGTAGACCAGAGCTGCAGGCCTATTGCACAATCCTCCGAATATGCCGGTCGTCACAGACCGGGCGCGGCTGGCCGTGGCATGGTGGTCCGTATTCCAGAAACGTTTACGAGCAGCAGGGAGGCCGCATGGCCGCGACGGAAGAGCTGGCCGGACTGATCGCACGGCATGCCGGCCGCGATGGCGTCCATGCCACTGCGATCCCGCGCCTGGCCCTGATCCGCGCCGACACCCCCACCGAACCGCTGCATGCCCTGCAGAATCCCGCCCTGTGCATTATCGCCAGCGGCGCCAAGCAGGTGATGCTGGGCGACCAGGTCTTTGCCTATGACCGTCACCATTACCTGGTCGCCTCGGTCGATATCCCGGTCGTCGGTCAGGTGCTGGAGGCGCCCTATCTGTGTTTCCGCCTCGACCTCGACGCCGCGCTGCTCAGCAGCCTGCTGCTGGAAGCCGGGATCGAGACGCCGCAGCAGCAGGATGCGCCCGGCAGCGGCCTGGCGCTGGCGCCGGTGACATCCGAACTGCTGGACGCCACGCTGCGGCTGGTGCGCCTGCTGGACAGTCCGCGCGACATCGCGACGCTGGCACCGCTGGCCGAACGCGAAATCCTGTACCGCCTGCTGCTGAGCGAGGCCTCCGTGAAGCTGCGGCAGATCGCCATGGCCGACAGCCGGCTGCAGCGGATCAACCGCGCCATCGGCTGGATCCGCAAGCATTATGCCGAACCCTTCAGCGTCGAGGCCGTGGCGGCCGAGGCCGGCATGAGCGCCTCGTCGCTGCACCAGCATTTCAAGACGGTGACGGCGATGAGCCCGCTGCAATACCAGAAACAGATCCGCCTGCAGGAGGCGCGCCGCCTGATTCTCGCGCATGGCATGGATGCGGCCAGCGCCGGGCATATCGTCGGCTATGACAGCCCCTCGCAGTTCAGCCGCGAATACAGCCGCCTGTTCGGCGCGCCGCCGGTACGCGACATCGCGCGGCTGAAGGCGATGCAGACCTTCATGCCCGATCTCGGCGGACCGGTTCTGCCATGAAAGCCCGCCTGTCATGATCAATCCCTTCGCCCGCCGCCAGCCCCGCACCGCGCTGGGACTCCGCCTCAGCCGTGCGCTGGCCGAAGAAGAAGAGCGCGGCCGCACCTTTGCCTTCCGCGCCCGCCTGGTCGCCGTGGTGACGGTGATGCTGTACCTGGTGCTGGTGATCGAGCCGCAGCGCCAGCTCTATTACCTCTCGGTCACCGCCGCCTTCCTGCTGCTCGGCCTGATCCCGCATCTCCTGCGCGGCAGCCGCTATGCGGTTGCGATCCGCTTCGGCTTCATCATCCTGGATGCCGTGCTGGTGACAGCCGTGGTGATCCTGCCACCGCCCGGCATGCTGGATTTCGGCTGGCCGATCCAGATGCGCGTGCGCGGCCCGGAATTCCTCTACCTCATGCTGCTGGTGGTCGGGGCGGCGCTGTCCTATTCGCCGCTGCAGGTGATCTGGACCGGCTTCTGGTCGATCGTCGCCTGGTCGGCCGGCGTGATCGCGGTCGGCATGCGGTCCGATACCGTGATGTTCATGCCCGGCGCCGACTCATCGCCGCAGGTCCTGCTGCGGCTGATCCTCGATCCGCATTACGTCGGCTATTTCCAGCTGCTGAACCAGGTCGTGCTCAGCGCCATCGCCACGGCCCTGCTGGCGGCGGCCGTGTGGCGCTCGCGCGCGCTGCTGCTGCGCCAGACCCGCGCCGAGATCACCCGCGCCGATCTCGCCCGCTATGTCTCGCCCGACGTGGCGGATGCCATCATCACCAGCGAACGGCCGTTCGGCGCGCCGACCAACCGCCGCGTCGCCGTGCTGTTCGCCGATATCGTCGGCTTCACCGGGCTGTCTGAACGCATGGCGCCCGACCGCGTGGTGCGGCTGCTGAAAAGCTTCCATGAACGCGGCAGCCGCGTGGTCTTCGGCCATGGCGGCTCGCTCGACAAGTATCTCGGCGACGGCTTCCTCGCCACCTTCGGCGGCATCGGCGAGATGCCGGATGCATCTGCTCGTGCAATACGCTGCGCGCTGGCGCTACAGACCGAGATCGAACGCTGGAACGCCAAGCGCGCCGAACGCGGCGCCGCGCAGGTGACGCTGTCGGTCGGCGTGCATTACGGCGCGGTGGTGGTCGGCAATATCGGCAGCGCCCAGCGCCTGGAATTCACCGTCGTCGGTGATGTGGTCAATATCGCCAGCCGGCTGGAAACCATCACGCGCCAGCTCGGCTGCCGTATCGCGGTGTCGGACGAGACGCTGACGGAAGCAGCATTACATGACGGCGACCTGCCGCGCTTTGACTCGGCGGGCGACCGCCGGCTGGACGGCCGCGAGCAGCCCGTCTCGGTGCAGACCTGGCCGCCGAAATCCTGATTACGTGGCGTCGTGGAAGATCACGCCGAGCGTATAGCGGCTGCCTGACCGGATGCGGCTGACGCCGTGGCGCATCGCCACGCGATAGCTGCCGCGCGAGCCTTCCATCGGCCGCGTGTTGACCGCGAAGATCACCGCCTCGCCTTTTTGCAGCGGCACGACCTCGGCGCGACTCTGGCTGCGCGGCTTGTTCTCGACGAGGACAAATTCCCCGCCCTCAAAGCCGTCGTTGAGCAGCACGGTGAGCTGCAGCGGGAAAACCTGCTCGCCATAGAGATCCTGATGCAGGCGGTTGTAGTCGCCGGGACCGTATTTCAGCAGCAGGGGCGTCGGCCGCTGCTGACCCGCCGCATGGCATTGCGCGATGTAATCGGCATGCGCATCGGGGAAGCGCGTCGCCAGACCCATGCTCTCCTGCCAGCGGTTGGCCAATGGCGCGAGCTGCGGATAGAGCTGCTGCCGCAAGGTGCTGATCACCTTCGGAAGGGGATAGCGGAAATACTGGTATTCGCCCTGGCCGAAGCCATGGCGCGCCATCACCACGCGGCTGCGGAACAGCTGGTCTTTTTCGTAACTCTCGATCAACGCCGCGCAGGTCTCGGGCGACAGCAACGGCCCGGTGACGGCGAAGCCGTCCGTATCCAGCCCCCGCAGCAAGGCGGGCCAGTCCAGCGCGGCGATGCGGTTTTCAAGCTCTGACATGCGCCCTATCTAACGGTCCGCCAGCGCCGCCGCTTCCCGATTCTTGCGCTCAAGGCGTCTTGCGCTCAGGCCAGCGCCGCGGCGAAAGCCGCCGTATCGGTATAGATGCGGTATTCGGCGATCCTGCCGCCCTCAAAGCGGAAGGCATTGGTCATCTGCACGGTCAGGTCTTTCCCCGTGCGCTTGGCGCGCCAGCGGCCGCGGCCCAGCACCACGACCCAGTCGTCCTCGGCCACCACAGCCTCCTGCACCACCTCGATGATCTCCAGCGCGCCGCGCACGCTGTCGAGAAAGCGCTTGTAGGCCTCGAAGCCCTCATGCACGCCGACCCAGGGCAAGAGGCCCGGCGGGCCGAAATAGCGCACGGTGATGCCGGGCGTGAGCAGCGTTTCCAGCGTCGCGAAATCACCGGCGCGCAACGCCGCATAATAGCTGTCGAGGACAGCCTTGCTCATGCGTCGACGAAGGCCTTGTAGCTCTCGGCCAGCTCGGGCACCACGGCCTCGACGATGGTCTTGCCGTGCTCTTTCGTCGCCAGCGTCGGGTTGGAGCCGATGCGGCCGTCGGGGAAGCGGGCGCGATAGTCCATCGCATCGGTGAAGCCGCCATGGGGCGCGACGCGCGGGCTCATCTCCGCCGTCTTCACGGCATCCGGATAGGCATGGAAGGTGACCGAGACTTCGCTCGGCGTGGCATGGCTGCCTTCTTCACCCGGAAACAGGCTGTTGGAGAGCCGCTTGGCCGACGGCGCTTCCCACCAGTTCTTGAGCATGCAGCGGATCGCCGGGGTATTTGTACCCGGCTGGGCCAGCGAGGCTTCCGCATAGATTTCCGAGAATGCGGCGGTGGTGGTGGCGACATTGCCGCCATGGCCGTTGAGGAAGAAGAAGCGGTCGAAGCCGTGGCGCGACAGCGAGGCGACCCAGTCGCGGATCACCGCGATCATGGTGGAGGGCCGCAGCGTCATCGAGCCGGGGAAGCCCAGGTGGTGCTGCGCCATGCCGACGCCCAGCGTGGGGCCGACCATGGCGCCGGCCGCCTTGCCGACTTCGGCGGCGAAGACCTCGGCGCAGATCGCATCGGTGCCGACCAGGCCGTTCGGGCCATGCTGCTCGGTCGAGCCGATCGGGATGATGATGCCGGTGGAGCGCTTGAGATAGGCTTCCACTTCGGCCCAGGTGCTCAGATGAAGCTGCATGAATTCCGTCCCCTGAAGAATTAAGTGCTTGATTAAAAAGGACAGGCCGGGGCGAAGTCCAGCCACGGCCGGGCCGGCTGGCGCGCATTTCGCTCCGGTACGGGCCATCCGGGGTCGCACGGGCCGGAAAACACGAACATAGTGCGAACATTGGTCTGTTCGGGGTCCTCGGCAGCCATCCGGCCCCGCTTGGGCGTTTTGCCAGCAAAGACAGGGCCTTTCGCCCCCGACTCCGCTTGACGGGGGGGCAGCTATCCCTATGATGCGCCCGCCCTCTCCGGCTCCTCACCGGAGAGATCGGCATTCCTTGCATGGACCGGGTCGTCGTGGCTGCCGTCCGACCGTGCGCCGAATCAGGACTATCCAATGAGCAAGCGTCAAGAATCCAAGTTCAAGATTAACCGCCGCCTGGGTGAAAACCTCTGGGGCCGCGCCAAGAGCCCGCTGAACAAGCGCGAATATCCGCCGGGCCAGCATGGCCAGAAGCGCAAGAAGCCGTCCGACTACGGCATCCAGCTGATGGCGAAGCAGCGCCTGAAGGGCTACTACGGCAACATCACCGAGAAGCAGTTCCGTCGCGCCTATGCCGAAGCGAACCGCCGTCGCGGCGATACCTCGGAAAACCTCATCGGCCTGCTGGAGCGTCGCCTCGACGCCGTGGTCTACCGCATGAAGGTGGTGGCCAGCCCGTTCGCCGCCCGCCA
>Ga0209675_1002223_pt1 | contig 10147 bp, 9 predicted proteins | sample AraplaCol_mLB_r2_2_FD_184280 | JGI IMG/M metagenome (GOLD analysis project Ga0209675, IMG submission 184280) | Arabidopsis root microbial communities from North Carolina, USA - plate scrape MF_Col_mLB_r2 (SPAdes) (version 3) | ecosystem: Host-associated > Plants > Roots > Endosphere | place: USA... | reverse complement strand
GGTCTTGTCGATCACCGTCTTCGGCTTGCGGTCGCCCTTCTCGGGGATCGCGTAGACCTTGTTGCCCACGAAGAGCGTGCTCACGAACACCGTGCCCTTGGCGCCCTGGCGCAGCTCGCGCGCGTCGAGCACGCCCGAGGCCCAGGTCTCGACCTTGAATCCGGGCGGCAGCTTGAACTTGGCCGTCGGCAGCTGGTCGGCCGCGGTGGCGATGGGGAACGACGGCACCGGCGCCATGCGCGTGGCGGCCTCGCTCTTGGGCCGGCCCTTGGCCCAGCCCGGCTCCTCGGCCGGGGGCTGCTGCGCCCACGCGGTGACGGTGGCGCAAAGCAGGGCGGCGAACGCCGCATGCGCGCGGAAAGGACGAAGTGCACGAAGCATGGCCATGTCTTGTCTCCTTCTTGTCGTGGGGATGCGCTTGCAGCGCCCGGCAGGCAGGCAGGCAGGCTTGCCGCCGGCCGCCCGCCAGTGTGCGTGGCACCGCCCGCGCGCTCAATAAAATAATCGAGCTAAGCAATATGAATGGCATGCATATGGAAACGCTCGACCTCAATCTGCTGCGCCTGTTCGACGCGGTCTACCGCGAACGCAACGTGAGCCGCGCGGCGGAGTCGCTGGGCCTCACGCAGCCGGCGGCCAGCCACGGGTTGGGGCGGCTGCGGCTGCTGCTGGCCGACGCGCTCTTCACCCGCGCTCCCGGCGGCGTGGCGCCCACGCCGCGCGCCGACCGGCTGGCGGTGGCGGTGCAGGCGGCATTGAGCACGCTGGAGGAGGCGCTGCACGAGTCCGACCACTTCGAACCGCTGGTGTCGCGCAAGGCCTTCCGCATCCACATGAGCGACATCGGCGAAGGCCGGTTCCTGCCGGCGCTGATGGCGCGGCTGCGCGAGCTGGCGCCGGGCGTGCGGCTCGAGACCATGCCGCTGGCGCCGGGCGACATCGCCACCGCGCTGGACAGCGGCAAGGTCGACTTCGCCTTCGGCTTCCTGCCGCGCGTGAAGGACACCCAGCGCGCCCAGTTGCTGCGGGACCGCTACATCGTGCTGCTGCGCCACGACCACCCCTTCGTGAAGCGCCGGCGCAGCGGCCAGGCGCTGCTCGAGGCGCTGCAGGAGCTCGACTACGTGGCCGTGCGCACCCATGCCGACACGCTGCGCATCCTGCAGCTGCTGAACCTCGAGGACCGGCTGCGGCTGACGACCGAGCACTTCATGGTCCTGCCCGCCATCGTGCGCGCCACCGACCTGGCGGTGGTGATGCCGCGCAACATCGCGCGCGGCTTCGCGGCCGAGGGTGGCTATGCCATCGTCGAGCCGCCGTTCCCGCTGCGCGACTTCACCGTGTCGCTGCACTGGAGCAAGCGCTTCGAGGCCGATCCGGGCAACCGGTGGCTGCGGCAGGTGATCGTGGCGCTGTTCTCCGAGCAGCGATGAAGTTGCGCGGAATTCATGTGGAGGTCAGGCTCGGCATGCAACCATCCGCGCGCACATGAAAAAAACGAATTCCCTCCTTCCTGCGCCACGTGGGCCCCGGCGTCGTCACCGGCGCGGCCGACGACGACCCGTCGGGCATCGCCACCTACACGCAGGCCGGCGCCCAGTTCGGCACCGGTCTGCTGTGGACGGTGTTCCTGTCGCTGCCTTTCATGGTGGCCATCCAGCTGGTGTCGGCGCGCATCGGCCGGGTCACGGGCAAGGGCGTGGCGGCCAATTTGCGCGAGCACATGCCGCGCGGCCTGCTGGTCGCGCTGGTGGCGCTGCTGGTGGTGGCCAACACCATCAACATCGCTGCGGACATCGCGGCCATGGGCGAGGCGCTGCAGCTGGTGGCGGGCGGCGGGGCGCACTTCCATGCGCTGGTCTTCGGCGTGGTCACGGTGCTGCTGCAGGTGTTCGTGCCGTACCGCAAGCTGGCCCACATCCTCAAATGGCTGACGCTCACGCTTTTCGCCTACGTGGCGGCGGTGTTCGTGGTGCAGGTGGAGTGGCGCCACGTGCTGCACGACCTGGTGGTGCCGAAGCTGCAGTGGAACGGCGACTACTGGATGATGATCGTCGCGCTGCTGGGCACCACCATCTCGCCCTACCTGTTCTTCTGGCAGGCCTCGCAGGAAGTGGAGGAGCTGCGCCTGAAGGGCGGGCGGCGCGGCACCGACGAGCAGGTGCGCCACGACCTGAAGCGCGTGCGGATCGACACCTGGGTGGGCATGACCTTCTCCAACCTCATCGCCTTCTTCGTGATGGTGGTGGGCGCGTCGGTGCTGTATGCGGCCGGCGTGCACGACGTGACCTCCGCCGCGCAGGCCGCCGAGGCGCTGCGCCCGCTGGCCGGCGACTTCGCCTTCTGGCTCTTTGCCGGCGGCATCATCGCGACCGGCCTGCTGGCGGTGCCGGTGCTGGCCTCGTCGGCGGCCTATGCGGTGGCCGAGGCCTTCGGCTGGGAGGAAGGGCTGGAGCGGCACTGGCGCGAGGCCAAGGAGTTCTACGCCATCATCGCGGTAGCCACGCTGGTGGGCACCGCGCTCGACTTCACGCCCATCGATCCGATGAAGGCGCTCTACTGGAGCGCCGTCATCAATGGCGTGGTGGCCGTGCCGATCATGGCCGCCATGATGGTCCTGGTCACGCGCGAGAAGGTCATGGGCGCGTTCACCTCGGGGCGGCGCACGCGCTGGCTCGGCTGGGGCGGCACCGCGCTGATGGGCTTCGCCGCGCTGATGATGGGGTGGGACATGGTGCGCTGAGGGCCAAGGCCTCCATAGCCCTCGTGGCCCCGACCGCTCCCGCGTTCTTCTTCTTCCCCGCTCAGGCCGCGACCGCTTCCGCTTCGGAGTCCCTGCGCAACGCCAGCTCGTTCGCGTCGAAGAAGTGCAGCGCCTCGGGCGCGAGCGACAGTTGCAGGTCGCGCGGCAGCGTGGTCTCCGCGCCGGGCGTCAGCAGCACGAGTTCGCCGAGCGACGAACGCAGATAGCAGAACGCGCGGTCGCCGAGCTGTTCCACCGCCAGTGTCTCGCAGTCGCGCAGCTCGAGCGCCACCTGCCCCGGCTGCGGCGCGCCGATGCGCAGCTGCTCGGCGCGAAAGCCCAGCGTGCGCACCTCGCCGTTCAGCCGCTGCGGCACCTGCAGCGAGGTCGCGCCGATGCGCAGGCGCGTGCCGCCGGCGTTCTGCTCGGTGGCGTCCACCTGGAAGAGATTCATGCGCGGCGTGCCGATGAAGCCCGCCACGAACAGGTTGACCGGCGAGCGGTAGAGCGCCAGCGGCGAGCCGACCTGCTCGATGCGGCCCTTTCGCAGCACCACGATCTGGTCGGCCAGCGTCATGGCCTCCGTCTGGTCGTGTGTCACGTAGACCGCGGTGGCCTTCGACGCCCGCTGCATGCGCGCGATCTCCAGGCGCAGCTTCACGCGCAGCTCGAGGTCGAGGTTCGACAGCGGCTCGTCGTACAGGAACACCTCGGGCCGGCGGATCATGGCGCGGCCCATGGCCACGCGCTGGCGCTGGCCGCCCGAAAGCTGTCGCGGATAGCGGTCGAGCAGCGGCGTGAGCTCGAGGGTGCTGGCGATCTCGTCCACGCTGCGCTGCTGCTCGGCTGCATCGACCTTGGCCATGCGCAGCGGAAAGGCCAGGTTCTGCCGCACCGTCTTGTGCGGGTACAGCGCATAGTTCTGGAACACCAGCGCGCAGCCGCGCTCGGCCGGCGGCACGTCGTTCACCACGCGCCCGCCCACGATCACCTCGCCGCCGCTGGGCGTCTCCAGCCCCGCGATCATGCGCAGCAGCGTCGACTTGCCGCAGCCCGAGGGGCCGAGCAGCACCGTCACCTGGCCGTCGGGCATCGTGAGGTCGAGGCCGGGGATCACCTCGACGTCGCCGAAGCGCTTGCTGATGGATTGAAGCCGGATCTCTGCCATGGTGCGGGGTTCCTGTTCCTTTGTCGGGAGTGCGGAGGGTTCAGGGGGAGGGCGCGGCGGCCGCCCTGGCCACGCCGCGCTGGATGTTCGACTCGGTCAGGCCGAGCAGTTCTTCCATCGCGCGGCGCGCCTCGGCGGGTTTGCGCGCCCAGATCTGGTCGAGCACGGCGCGGTGCAGCGGCAGGCTCTTGCGCGGCGCGCCGGGCTGGCGCGTCGAGAGTTCGAACGAGGTGCGCAGCGCGGCCTCGATGGTGGCGCCGAAGGCCACGAGAAAGGGGTTGCCCGTGGCGCTGAGGATGGCGCGGTGGAACTCCAGGTCGGGCCCGGCATAGGCCACGGCGTCCATGCCGGCCGCGTCCATCATCCGGTAGGCGCGCTCGATGGCCGCAATGGACGCGTCGGGTGCCGACGCGGCCGCGATCTCGCAGGCCGCGGGCTCGACGATGCGGCGCAGCTGCATCAGGTGCCGCGCCATCTGCGCACGGTCGTTGCCCGACCAGGTCCAGCGCAGCACGTCCTCGTCGAGCATGTTCCATTGGTCGCGCGGGAGCACGCGCGTGCCGGCCTTCTGGCGCGACGCGATCAGGCCCTTGGCCTTGAGCCGGGTCAGCGCCTCGCGCACCGAGGTGCGCGCCACCCCGAGCTGCTCGGCCAGTTCCATTTCCGTCGGCAGCGCCGCGCCGTCCCCCCATTCGCCCGCCACCACACGGTGGGCCAGCGCCTCGGTCACGGCCAGCGGGCCGCGCTTCGAAGCGGCCGGCTGGGCATCGATGTTCTCTTTATAGTCGGACATATTAGTTATGGAAATAAGGTTATCCCACGTGAATACGCCTTGAATTTCGGGTTTTCCATGAGAAATTGAAATCTATTTGTCTGTCATATTCAAGTACAGACGCCATACGGATGATCCGGAAGAAAGAGCCACGACCATGAGCCTCATGCCCTCCCTCGACATCAACCCGCAGCGCCGCAGCCTCCTGAAGGCAGCGGCCGCAAGCGTAGCGGTCGGCGCAGGCGGCACGCTGGCATTCCCCGCCATCGCGCAGGCCAAGCCCTTCGCCGGCGTGAAGCTGCGCGGCGCGGCCTACCAGCACGGCTTCTTCAACATCCTGCGCAAGTACATCCCCGAGTTCGAGCAGCAGACCGGCATGACGGTCGACCTGCAGCTCTCGGCCTTCCCGGTCTACAACCAGCAGGCCGACCTAGAGCTGTCGTCCGGCGGCAGCGCCTGGGACTTCTGCAACGTCACCTTCATCCTGGCCGCGCGCTGGGTGGCGGCCGGGCTGCTGGCCAACCTGAGCGACTTCGCGGCCGACCGCAAGCTCACGCCCGCCAGCTGGAACCCCGACGACTTCGTGAAGGGCGCGCAGCTGCCCTACCTCGACAAGGCCGGCAAGGCCTACGGCTTCGCCTGGGAGGGCGGGGCGATGCTCATGGGCATCAGCCGCACCGACCTCATGAAGAAGCGCGGCGTGGAAGCGCCCCGGACCTTCGACGAACTCATGAAGGTCGCCGAGGCCATCCACGGCCAGGACGGCGGCAGCGGGCCGGTGACCGGCTTCGTCAGCTCCAACCTGCATCACTGGTTCCTGCCGCCGTATGTGCAGGGCTTCGGCGGCGACTTCTTCGTGAACCCGCCCACCGACATCAAGCCGGCGCTCGACTCCGCCGCCTCGGTGCAGGCGACGGACTTCTACGCCAGGCTGCTGTCCAGGTACAGCCCGCAAGGCGTGCTGGGCTATACCGAAGACCAGGCGCGCGCGGCGCTCATCGGCGGCCGCTCGAACATCTTCATCCACTCCAGCTCGTGGGTCAGCGCGATGCTGACCTCGCCCGACAGCAAGGTGAAGGACACGGCGCGCGTCATTCGCATGCCGGCCGGCCCCAAGGGCGACTTCCCGGCGTCGAACAGCCAGGGCCTGGGCATTCCGAAGAATGCGAAGAACAAGGAAGCCGCCTGGGAGTTCATCAAGTGGACGCTGAGCCCCGAGCTCACCGCGCGCATCGTGAAGGACACGGGCCACCCGTCGATCTGCCGCCGCTCGGTCATCGAGAGCGCCGAGTACAAGCGCATCAACACCATCAACGGGCAGGACCTGGGCAAGCTCTACCTGGAGGTGCTGGAGCAGCCGGGCAAGACGCACAACTACATGGCATATCGCACGGTGAAGGAGTTCCCGCTCGTGGGCGACGTCGTCAACAAGGCGGTCGAACGCGTGGTGTCGGGCCAGCAGCCGGCGGCCGAGTCGATGAAGGCCGCGCAGGACGCCGCGCTCAACGCGCTGCGCCGTGCCGGCGTCAAGGTCTGACGCACGGCCGACGATGCCTGCCGCTTCCTACGAAGGCCAGCGCCGCCGCTTCGTGCGGCTGGCGATCGCACCCAGCCTCGTGTTCCTGCTGGTGGTGGCGGGCCTGCCCACGCTGTTCCTGCTGGTCACCAGCCTCACGCCCGGCGCGCTGGTCAACCCCGGCTCGCTCGGCGACTTCTCGGAGCCGCTGCGCAACTACAAGCTGCTGGGCGGCGACGAGCGCTTCGTCGGCTCGCTCGTGGTGCAGGCGCGGCTGTCGCTCTACACGGTGGTGCTGCAGGTGTTGCTGGGCACGGGGCTCGCGCTGCTGGTGCACTCGGGGCAGGACCGCTGGAAGTCGCTGCGCCACCTGTTCGTGATCCCGATGGTGCTGCCGCCGATCGTGGTGGCGGTGATCTGGAAGCTGGTCTACACGCCCGACATCAGCCCCATCTACCAGGCCGCCCGGGCGCTCGGCTTCGCGCTGCCGGCGCTCACCACGCACGTCGACTTCGCGCTGTGGGCCATCGTGATCGCCGACACCTGGGAATGGGCGCCGTTCACCTTCCTGATGGTGCTGGCCGCGCTGCAGACGCTGCCGGCCGAGTACGTCGAGGCCGCGCGCATGGACGGGGCCGACGCCTGGCGCGTGTTCGGCCACATCGTGCTGCCGTACATCGCCCCGGTGCTGCTGGTGTGCACGCTGTTCCGGCTCATCGACAGCATCAAGGCCTTTCCGCTGATCTTCCTGCTGACCGGCGGCGGCCCCGGTTCGGTGACCGAGGTGACCAACTACTACGCCTACCTGGTGGCCTTCAACTTCGGCGAGCTCGGCTACTCGAGCGCCATCACGGTGGTGCTGCTGGCGGCCACCGTGCTCATCAGCTGGGGCGCGATGCGCCTGAGCCGCAACGCGGGAGCCGCGGAATGACGACTGCAACCTCATCGCCGCGCAAGGCCTCGTGGCGCAAGCGCTGGCCGCTCGCGCGCTGGGCCGTGCCGCTGATCCTGGTGCTCATGCTGCTGCCCTTCCTGTGGCTGCTGCAGATGTCGTTCAAGCCGACGCCGTTCATCCTGGAGTTTCCGCCGCGCGTCTTCTTCATGCCCACGCTGGAGCACTACGTCGGGCTGTGGCAGGCCGGGTTTCCGGAGTCGTTCGTCAACAGCCTGGTCACCAGCATCGTGTCGACGGTGCTGGCGCTGCTGTTCGGCATTCCGGCGGCCTATGCGCTGTCGCGATGGACCGGGCGCGGGCGCTTCGGGCTGGGCCTGGGCATCCTGCTGACGCGCATGGCGCCGCCCATCGCGTTCACCATCCCGTTCTTCCTGGCGTACCGCTGGCTCGGGCTGCTCGACACGCGCACCGGGCTCATCATGATCTACATGACCTTCAACCTGCCGCTGGTCATCTGGATGATGCAGCCCTTCTTCGACGCGGTGCCCGCGTCGCTCGAAGAGGCCGCGCTGATGGACGGCGCCGGCTTCGGCACCGTGTTCCTCGAGATCGTGATGCCGATGGCCACCGCCGGCATCGCGGCCACGGCCATCCTGTGCTTCCTCTATGCGTGGAACGACTTCTTCTTCGCGCTCATCCTCACGCGCACCGATGCCCGCACCGCGCCGGTGGCGGTGGTGAACTTCATGAACTACGAGGGCTGGGAGTGGGGCAAGATCGCCGCCGGCGGCTCGCTGGTGATGGCACCGGTGCTCGTGTTCTCGATGCTGGTGCGGCGCTACCTCGTGAGCGGCCTGACGGCCGGCGCGGTGAAGGGCTGACGCCATGGTGCCCACCGGCCTCAGCGGTGCCACGCGGCTCGTGCCCATCCTTGCGCACCCGGTCGACCATGTGCGCGCGCCGCGCATCTACAACCCGGCCTTCGCGGCCGCCGGCCTCGACTGGTGCCTGGTGCCGATGGGCGTGCACCCCGACGACTTCGCGGCCACGGTGGCGCAGCTCGCGCGCGTGCGCAACCTGCAGGGACTGAACCTCACCATTCCGCACAAGGCCGCGGCGCATGCGCTGTGCGCGCGGCGCGGGCCCGAGGCGCGGCGCACCGGCGTGGTCAACACCATGCGCATCGACGCCGATGGCCAATGGTCTGGCGAGAGCTTCGACGGCGTGGGCTTCGTCGAGGCGGCACGTGCGCATGGCGTGCTGGGACTCGAGCGGCCGGACCGGCCGGTGGTGCTGGTGGGCGCGGGCGGCGCGGGCACGGCCATCGCCTTCGCACTGGCGGCGGCCGGCGTGCGCGAGCTGCATGTGTTCAACCGGGAGCCCGAGCAGGCCGCGCAGGTGGTGGCCGGGCTGCGCAACGTATTCCCCGGCATCGATGCGCGCACGCCGCCCGAGGCGGCGCGTGGCGACAGCCTGCGTGCGGCGGGCCTGGCGGTCAACGCCACCTCGCTCGGCCTGCACGAAGGCGACCCGATGCCGTTCGACCCTGCGCTGCTCGCGCCGGACGCGGCGCTGTTCGACATCATCGCCGCGCGCGACACCGAGCTCATGGCCGCGTGCAGTGCACGCGGGCTGCGTGTGGTCGGCGGCAAACCCATGATCGACCACCAGGTCGCCGCGCAGATCGCGTTCTGGCGCGGCGGCGGTGCATGAACACATGAACCAGGAGACGAGATGAGAAAGTTTGCAACCGCCACGCTCGCGGCCTGCGTGCTGGCATGGGGCGCGGCGCCCGCGCTGGCGCAGCCCAAGGCCGACTACCCGCAGAAGCCCATCGTGCTCGTGGTGCCGCAGCCTGCGGGCGGTGCGGCCGACCAGTTCGCGCGGCCTTTCGGACAGGCGCTGTCCCAGCGGCTCGGCCAGCCGGTGATCATCGACAACCGGCCGGGCGCCAACGGCAACATCGCGGCCGCCTATGTGGCGCGCAACCAGCCGGCCGACGGCTACACCGTGTTCTTCGGCTCGGTCAGCACGCTGGCCGTGAACCCGCACCTCTACAAGGCCACGGGCTTCGATCCGCTGAAGGACTTCCAGCCCGTCACGCTGACCAACCAGACGCCCAACGTGCTGGTGGTCGGCGCAGGCACGCCCTACAAGACTGTGGCCGACGTGGTCGCCGCCGCCAAGAAGGCGCCCGGCACGCTGAGCTTCGGCTCGGCCGGCAACGGCAACACCATGCACCTCACGGGACTGCAGTTCGAGGCGAAGACCGGCACGCAGCTGATCCATGTGCCCTACAAGGGCGGGCCGGCCGCGCTCAACGACGTGATGGGCGGGCAGATCCCGATGATGTTCCACAACCTCTCGGCCGTGCTGGGCCAGGAGAAGGGCGGCCGCGTGCGCGTGCTGGCCGTGGCCGATACGCAGCGCTCGAAACTGCTGCCCAACGTCCCGACCATGGCGGAGGCGGGCGCGCCCGGCGTGGTGCAGCTCGCCTGGAGTGGCATGCTGGTGCGCAGCGGCACGCCGGCGCCGGTGCTCGAGCGCCTGCACAAGGAAATGGCCGCAATCCTCGCGGACCCGGCGTTCCGCAAGCCGCTGGAAGAACAGGGCTTCGACGTGCTCTCGTCCACGCCGCAGGCCTTCGCCGAGCGCCTGAAGGCCGACTACGCCGCCATGGGCGAGGTCATCAAGGCCGGCAACGTGCAGATCGACTGAACACACACCAAAAGACACAGGACAACCATGCCTTCGCGCAGCGCATTCAAGCACGCCCTCGCGGCGAAGACGCCGCAGGTCGGCATCTGGTCGACGCTGCCCGACCCCTACATTTCCGAGCTGCTCGCGGGCGCCGGCTTCGATTGGATCCTGCTCGACGCCGAGCACACTCCCGGCGACCCGACCACCATGCTGCGCCAGCTGCAGGCGGTGCAGGCCGAGCGCGACCGCCCGACCACCGCCGTGGTGCGCCCGCCCTGGAACGATCCGGTGCTGATCAAGCAGTACCTCGACATCGGCGCCCAGACGCTGCTGCTGCCCTTCGTGCAGACGCG
>Ga0209675_1002217_pt1 | contig 10166 bp, 6 predicted proteins | sample AraplaCol_mLB_r2_2_FD_184280 | JGI IMG/M metagenome (GOLD analysis project Ga0209675, IMG submission 184280) | Arabidopsis root microbial communities from North Carolina, USA - plate scrape MF_Col_mLB_r2 (SPAdes) (version 3) | ecosystem: Host-associated > Plants > Roots > Endosphere | place: USA... | reverse complement strand
CAAGCAGGAAGCGCTGATGCAGGACTACAAGATCTACGCGGCCATCGCGTACGCGCGTGCCAACCGGCTCAACCGCGTGACCATCGATTCGCCGAAGGCGCGGCTGGGCATCGTGGCCTCGGGCAAGTCGTACCGCGACGTGCTCGAGGCGCTGGAAGAACTGGGCATCGACGCCGACGAGGCCGCGCGCATCGGCATCCGCCTGTTCAAGGTGTCGATGCCGTGGCCGCTGGAGCCCGATTCGATCCGCGAGTTCGCCGACGGGCTCGAAGAAATCCTGGTGGTCGAGGAAAAGCGCCAGATCGTCGAGTACCAGCTCAAGGAGCATCTCTACAACTGGCGCGAGAACGTGCGTCCGCGCGTGATCGGCAAGTTCGACGAACAGGGCGAATGGGGCGCGCATCCGCGCGGAAAGTGGCTGCTGCCGGCCACGGCCGATTTTTCGGTGGCGCAGATCGCGCGCGTGATCGCGGGGCGCGTGGCACGCTTTCACACCAGCGACCGCATCCGCATGCGGCTGGCGATCCTCGACGCGAAGGACGTGGTGCTCGGCAAGGCCGTGGCCACGCCGTCGCGCCCGGCCTGGTACTGCTCGGGCTGCCCGCACAACACCTCCACCAAGGTGCCTGAAGGCAGCCTGGCGCTGGCGGGCATCGGCTGCCACGTGATGGCCACGGCCATCTATCCAGAGCACAACAAGACGACCACCCACATGGGCGGCGAAGGCGCGCCGTGGCTCGGGCAGGCCTGGTTCTCCAAGCGCACGCACGTGTTCGCGAACCTCGGCGACGGCACCTACTACCACTCGGGCTCGATGGCGATCCGCGCGGCGGTGGCGGCGGGCGTGAACATCACCTACAAGATCCTCTACAACGACGCGGTCGCCATGACCGGCGGGCAGCCGGTGGACGGCCCCATCACCGTGCCGCGCATCGCGCACCAGATGGCGGCCGAGGGCGTGAAGCGCCTCGCGCTGGTGGCCGAGGATCCGACACGCTGGGCCGACCGCAGCATGCTGCCGCCCGAGCGCGAGGGTTTCGTGCTGACGGTGCACCACCGCGACGACATGGACGCGGTGCAGCGCGAGCTGCGGGAGTTCGAGGGCGTGTCGGTGCTCATCTACGACCAGGTGTGCGCCGCAGAGAAGCGCCGCCGCCGCAAGAAGGGCGAGTTTCCGCAGGCCGCGCGGCGCGTGTTCATCAACGACGCGGTGTGCGAAGGCTGCGGCGACTGCGGCGAGCAGTCGAACTGCACCGCGCTGCTGCCGAAGCAGACGGAACTCGGCCTGAAGCGCGCCGTGGACCAGAGCGCGTGCAACGCCGACGAGTCGTGCATCAAGGGCTTCTGCCCGAGCTTCGTGACGGTGGAAGGCGTGAAGCCGCGCAGGCAGGCACCGGTGGCCGCCAAGGCGGCTGCCGAGGAAGCCGCCCTGCCCGCGCCGGCACCGCTCGCGCTCGACGGCATGCACAACATCCTGATCACCGGCATCGGCGGCACGGGCGTCATCACCATCGGCGCGCTGATCGGCATGGCGGCGCACCTGGAGGGCAAGGGAGTGAGCGTGCTCGACATGACGGGCATGTCGCAGAAGAACGGCTCGGTGACGTCGCACGTTCGCATCGCGCGCGACGCGGCGCAACTGAAGGCACAGCGCATTCCCACCGGCGAGGCCGACCTGATCCTCGGCTGCGACATGCTCACGGCGGGCGCGCCCGATGCCATCGCGCGCATGCGGCCGGGGCGCACCTATGCGCTGGTCAACACCTTCGAACAGCCGACCGGGCATTTCGCGCAGCAGCCCGACTGGGAATTTCCGGCGGCGCAGGTGCGCGCGCTGATCGAGGAGTCGGTCGAAGGCCGCGCCGACTTCATCGACGCGACGCAACTGGCCACGCGCCTCATGGGCGATGCGATCGCGGCCAACCTGTTCCTGCTGGGCTTCGCGTTCCAGAAGGGGTTCGTGCCGCTGTCGGCCGAGGCGCTGGACAAGGCCATCGAGATCAACGGCGTGGCCGTGAAGGCCAACCAGGCCGCGTTCCGCTGGGGCCGCAAGGCCGCGCTGGACCTCGCGGCGGTGACGCGCGAGGCGGCGCCGCAGAAGGTGGTTGCGCTGCAGCGGCCGCAGAGCTTCGAGGCCCTGGTGAAGGACCGCACCGAGTTCCTTGTCTCGTACCAGAACGCGGCCTATGCGCAGCGCTACGCCGAACTGGTGGAACGCGTGCGCGCGGTCGAGCAGCGCGAGCGCGGCAGCAACGTGCTGGCGAAGGCCGTCGCGTCGGGCCTCTTCAAGCTCATGGCGTACAAGGACGAATACGAGGTGGCACGCCTGTATGCCGACAGGCGCTTCATGGAAAAGCTCGGCGAGCAGTTCGAAGGCAAGCCGGTGCTGCGCTTTCATCTGGCGCCGCCGGTGCTGGGCCGCCGCGATGCCGAAGGGCGCGCGGTAAAGACGAGCTTCGGCCCGTGGATGCTGGGCGCGTTCCGGCTGCTCGCGAAGTTCCGGGGCCTGCGCGGCACGGCCTTGGACGTGTTCGGGCGCACGGCCGAGCGCCGCATGGAGCGCCAGCTGATCGAGGACTACCGCGCGATGGTCGAGGACCTGCTCGCGCGGCTCGGGCGCAGCGATCGCATCGACTTCGACACGGCGCTGTCGCTCGCGCGGCTGCCCGAACAGATCCGAGGCTTCGGGCATGTGAAGGAAGAAAGCGTGGTGTCGGCGCGGGTGCGGTGGGTGGCGCTGGCGAAGCAGCTCGACGCCGCTGCCCCGGCCACAACGAACACTTTCGTGGGCCGCACCGCCATGGCCGCCTGAGCCTGCGCCGCCGTCGCGGATGCGCCAGCCGCCAGAACGGCGCATCCGCGACAGTCCAAGGCCCGTTTCCAACGGTGCGCCGCGCGCCCCGCTGAAAGAATGGGTTCATGAAAGAAGCCACCCCCATCCAGGCGGACGAAGCCGCCATCGTTGCCGCTGCGCATGCCCTGCGCGACGAAGCCGTCGCCATGCTGAGCGAACTGGTCACGCACCCTTCCCTGCTCGGGCACGAGCAGAGCGCGCAGCGCTTCATGGCGGACGCCTTCGGTGCGCTCGGTCTGCAGGTGGACGAGTTCCAGATCGACGAGGAGAAACTGCGCGCCCACCCGGGCTACTCGCCGTCGATCGTCTCCTACGAGGGCCGCACGAACGTGGTGGGCATCCACCGCCCCACCGGGCCGTTCAAGGGCAACTCGCTGATCTTCAACGGCCACATCGACGTGGTGCCCACCGGAGCGGAGGTGCTCTGGACGCACCCGCCGTTCTCCGGCAAGGTCGAGGGCGACCGGCTGTACGGGCGCGGCTCGGCGGACATGAAGGCCGGCATCATTGCCTACACCATGGCCTACAAGGCGCTCAAGCGGCTCGGGCTGGAACCGGCCTCGCCGGTGTACTTCCAGTCGGTGATCGAGGAGGAATGCACCGGCAACGGCGCGCTGGCCTGCCTGGTTGAAGGCTACCGGGCCGATGCGGCCGTGATCACCGAGCCGGTGGCGGCCGACGGCGTCATGACCTGCCAGATGGGCGTGCTGTGGCTGGCCATCGAGGTGCTGGGCAAGCCGGTGCATGCCTCGGTCGCGCAGACCGGCGTGGGCGCGATCGATTTCACGATGTACCTCTTCAACGAACTGAAGAAGCTCGAGGACAAGTGGAACGCGCCGAGCGCGCGCTACCGCACGTTCGCACACCACAACCATCCGGTGAATTTCAACCTGGGCAAGATCAACGGCGGCGAATGGGCCTCGTCGGTGCCTTCGGCCTGCCGCGCCGACGTGCGGCTGGGCTTCTATCCCGACATGAAGGTCGAGAAGGTGAAGGCCGAGGTCGAGGCCCTGCTGGCCGCGGCCTACGAGGCGCATCCCGCGCACGACGCGCTGAGCTACAAGATCGTGTACGAAGGCTTCCAGGCCGACGGCTGCGAGGTGCCGCCGGACGCGCCCATCGTCGCCGCGCTGGCAAAGTGCCACCAGGACATCGTCGGCAGGGAGCTCAAGCCCACCGCCTTCACCGGCACGACCGACACGAAGTTCTTCAACCTCTACGGCGAGACGCCGGCCATCTGCTACGGCCCGTCGGGCGGCGAGAACATCCACGGCATCGACGAGTGGGTGTCGATCGACAGCATGATGCAGGTGATCTCCGTGCTCGCGGTCTTCATGGCGCGGTGGTGCGGGGTCAACAGGATCGGCTGATGCCGATGGCAGCGCGCGGAGCCGCGCCGGCGGCGTGACGCGAGCACGCGGCAGAATGCGGGCCACTTCAAAGGAGCGCGCGTGGACGTCCATGAACTGGCCCCGTCGGAACTCTGCGACCTGCTGGCGCTGTACCGGCATCTGCACGAAGCAGACGCCCCCCTGCCCGATGCCGCCACGGTCGACGCCGTGTGGCGCGAGCTGCTCGGCAACCCGCGCTGCAGGTACTACGGCATCCGCGCGGGCGGGGTACTCGTCGCGAGCTGCACGGTCACCGTCGTCGCGAACCTCACGCGCGGCTGCAGGCCCTACGGCGTGATCGAGAACGTGGTGACCCACGCGGACCACCGCCAGCAGGGCCTCGGCAAGGCGGTGCTGGCCAGGGCCTTGGACTTTGCCTGGTCGCAGGGCTGCTACAAGGTCATGCTGATGACCGGCCGCAAGGACGAGGCGACCTTTCGGTTCTACGAGTCGGCCGGATTCAGCCGCGACGGGAAGCAGGCCTTCATTGCGAAGGCGCCTGCACCCTGACGCCCGCCGCAGGCGAGGGCGAGACCGGAAAGAACTGGTGCACCTTGCCGGCATCGGCGTTGGCATTGGCATCGCGGCGCAGCGGCAGCCACAGCGTGAAGCGCGTACCCGCGCTGCCCGACTCCCACTGCACGTTGCCGCCGATGGCCGCCGCGCGCCGCTGCTGATTGCGCAGGCCCCGGCCGCTGCGGCGCAACGCCTCTTCCACCGGAAAGCCGGCGCCGTTGTCCTCGATCACCACCGACACGCCGTCGTCCACGGTCGAGGTGCTGACGCCGATGGTGGTGGCCTGCGTGTGGCGCAGCACGTTGGCCACGCACTCCTGCACGATGCGCAGGATGTGCAGCGCGCTGTCCGGGTCGAGCCAGGTGAGCGCGGGCACGGGCTGTACCTCCCAGCGCAGCGTGACGCCCGCGCCCTCGATGCGCGGCGCCAGGCGAAAGCGCAGGGTCGCGAGCAGCAGCAGCAGGTCGGCATCGACGCTTTCCATGGAGTCGATCACCAGCTTCAGGTCTTCCATGCAGCCCTTGAGCAGGCTCGAGATCTCGGCGTCGCTCATGGCGCCGCGCTCCACCGAGCGGATGGCGCTGATGAGCGTGGAGCCCAGGCCGTCGTGCATGTCCTGCATGAGCCGCTTGCGCTCTGCGTTGAGCATGTGCTGGTTCTCCACCACGCGCAGCCGCTGGTAGCTTTGCTCCAGTTCGGCCTCGCGCTCCTGCAGCCGCCGCGCCAGCCCGGTGTTGAGCCTGCCCACCTCGGCGAAGGCGTCGGTGTATCGCTGGAACATGATGAACGAGAAGACGAAGAACAGGCCGATGATCGCGTAGGGCGAGGTGTAGACGCTCTCGGGGCTCACCAGGTTGTTCTGCAGCAGCCCGTCGTACGACGTGAACACCACGGCGAAGACGGTCCACCCGGCCACCAGCCGGCCTTCGGGCAGCTGCGCGCGCAGCGCCTTGCGCAAATTGACCGCGAAGATCAGCACCGCGACCGGCAGCACCATCAGGTTGAGCAGCGGCGTGAACAGGTAGAGGCTGCCGATCGAGGTCGACACGTGCGGCATGGTCGCCACGCTGCACGCCACCGTCAGGGTCAGCGCGGTGCGGGTCAGCCAGGGCGAGGGGTTCTGGTGCAGGCGCTGCAGGAACAAGTGGATGAGCATGATCAGCCACAGCAGGCTGGCCACGGTCAGCCACTCGAACCACTCGTCCGACAACGGGATGTAGCTGCCGCCCACGTAGTAGTGCAGCATGCGCAGGAAGGCGAGCGCGGAGATCGCGGAGAACAGCAGGTACAGCGACTCGCGCCGCCTGCCCAGCCATACCGCGAACGCGAAGGCGCCGACCGCCAGGAACGCGGCACTGCCCATGAACGGCAACTGCACCTCCAGCAGCTGGCGGACCTGGTAGCGCCAGACCAGCGCATCCTCGTCGCCGACCCACACGGTCGAGAAGCCGCTGCCGCTGCTGCGCAGGCGGTCCACGCGGATCAGCACCGACGTGGGCGCCGGCGCGCCGGCCGTGGCGTTGAGCGGCAGCAGCAGCGGATGGTTGTAGCCGTTGTGCACAGGGCTGCCGTGCGACTGGTAGAGCAGCACGCCGTCGCCATACACCGCGATGTGACCCAGCGTCTTCCAGCGCGGAAGGTACAGCAGGCGCTGCTGCGCCGGCAGCGACAGTGCGCCGAGGTCGATGCGGTACCAGTCGGTCAGAGTCCTGATGCCGCCTTCGGGCGTGGGCACCAGTTCGCGCGCCGCGGTGTACGGCAGGTCCACCGTCTTCCAGCCTTCGCGCGGCAGCATCGCGTCGTCGATGCGCAGCGGCGGAGCCGAATAGCCTGTGCCGGGAACGGACAGCAGATCGGCCCGGGTGATGTGGACCGTGCCTTGGGAGCCCCCGGCCCGGGGCGGCTCACTCGATGCCGGTGGTTCGCTCGCGTGAAGGTTCGTCAGGCAGGCCAGCAGGACGACCGGGAGCACCAGCGCAAACCACCGGCCGATGCGTCCGCCACCCGCGCCTGCCGGCCTCATGGTGTGCTTCTTCGGGCGCGCGCCGGCGCTGCGCGAAGGCTTGGAACACGGTCGAATGGTTTCATCGGTTCTCGATTATGTGGTGCTGGCTGCGGTGGCGATTTTCACGACGGGATCGATCGGCTGCGCGCTGGCACCGACCATCGGCGGTATCCGGCCTCTTCTTGCCGAGGGCAGCGATCCCCGGACCTTGTTCTGCGTGACGTTCACGACCACAGCGCCGGGCTGGCTGCGGCGGTCTTCGTGGTGCTTGCGTCCCGGCGTCCGGCCTGAGCGCAGCGGGGCAGCCGCGCCGGTGCCGGTCGCGCATCGCCGTGGCCCGCAGGCAGCGCGAAGTGCGGCCCGTTACGGGGCGAAGCGACCGCCGCCCGGCGGGGGTATGCTTCGACCCCCCGCGGAGGATTCACCCGATGCTCCCCACCATCGTCGCGCTCATGGCCACTGTCGTCCTGCTCGTGTGGATGGGCTTCTTCATGATGGGCTCGCTGCCGCTGCTGATCCTCAAGCACGACACCGCGCTCGATTCGCGCTTCATCCGCGGCCTGTTCAACGTCTACTACATCGCGGTGATGCTGACCGCGAGCGTGGCGGCCCTCAGCTTCGCGTGGTCTGCCAAGCCGGCCTTTGCCATCGGCATGGCCTTCATTGCGGCACTGGCCTTCGCGCTGCGGCGCTGGATCATCGTCCCGCGCATGGATGCGCTGCGCAGCACGCTGCCCGGCACGGGCACTTCGATTCCACGCTTCCGGCGGCTCCACATCGCGGGGATGATGCTCAACGTGGTGCAACTCGGCACGGTCGCGTGGTCGTTGACGCGGCTTGCGCTGTGAATCGAGACGGGCCTGCATCCATGCATGCGGGCGAGATCCGATGCGGCGAAATCCTACCGAGGCAGCCGACGCGTGCCCACGGCCTGCCGCCGGCGCGGCCGTAGGCTTTTTGCATCGCAACAGCGCAACGAATCCAGGACGCCCCGATGGCCCAACGCAAAGTCGCCGAACTCATCATCGAAACGCTCCAGCAGGCCGGCGTCAAGCGCTGCTACGGCATCGTCGGCGACACGCTGAACCATGTCACCGACGCCATCCATCGCAGCGACATCGAGTGGGTGCATGTTCGGCACGAAGAGGCTGCGGCATTCGCGGCCGGTGCGGAGTCCTACCTGACGGGCGGGCTCACGGCCTGTGCCGGTTCGTGCGGCCCGGGCGGGGTGCACTTCATCAACGGCGTGTTCGAGGCCAACCGCAATCGCGCGCCGGTGGTGCTCATCGCCAGCCAAGTGGTCACGACCGAACTCGGCATGGAATTTCCGCAGGAGGTCGACTTCAAGTCGCTCTACGCGCATTGCACCGTGTTCTGCGAGCAGGTGCATTCGGCGCAGCAGGCGCAGCGGCTCACCGCGCTCGCTGCGCAGGCCGCGCTGTCGCGCAAGGGCGTGGCGGTGATCATCCTGCCGAGCGACATCGCGCAGACCGAAGTGAAGGAAGGCCTGACCTACGCAGTGCATCGGACCGCACCCGTGGTGCGGCCGAACGAAGCTGAACTGGCGCAGCTTGCCGCGCTGCTCGGCCAGGGAAAGAAGATCGCCATCTATGCCGGCCACGGCTGCGAAGGCGCGCACGAGATGCTGCTGGCACTGGGCCAGTGCCTGAAGGCACCCATTGCCCACACCTCGCGCGCCAAGGACTTCGTGGAGTACGACAACCCCTTCAACATGGGCATGACCGGCATCTTCGGCGTGGAGTCGGGCTACCGCGCGCTGCAGGAGTGCGACACGCTGCTGCTGCTCGGCGCCGACTTCGCATGGAGCCAGTTCTATCCGGGCAAGGCCACGATCCTGCAGATCGACACCGACGGCAGCCACCTGGGCCGCCGGCATCCGGTGGCGCTCGGGCTGGTCGGCGACGTCGCGCACACCATCGAGGCGCTCATTCCGCTGCTGGAGGAACGCAGCGACCGGCAGTTTCTCGACGAGTGCCTTCGCCATCGCAAGGACGCGGTGGAAACGCTGCGGCGCGACGAGCGGCCGGGCAAGGAGGGACTGATCCATCCGCAGCACCTGACGCGGGTGATCGACGAACTCGCGGCGGACGATGCCATCTTCACTGCCGACGGCGGCAGCCCGATGGTGTGGTCTCTGCGCCACCTGAGCATGAACGGGCGCCGCCGCACGCTGGTGAGCCTGCTGCACGGCACCATGGCTAACGCCATGCCACAGGCGCTGGGCGCGCAGAAGGCCTACCCCGGACGCCAGGTCGTCTCGCTGTCGGGCGACGGCGGCATCGCGATGCTGCTGGGCGACCTCATGACCGCGGTGCAGGAGAAGCTGCCGATCAAGGTGGTGGTCTACAACAATGCGAGCCTGAACTTCGTCGAGCTCGAGCAGAAGGTCGAAGGCCTGCTCGACAACTACACCGAGTTGCTCAACCCCGACTTCGCCCGGTTGGCGGAAGTGATCGGCTTCCACGGCCGGAAGGTCGAGCGCGCCGAGGAACTGCCCGATGCCGTGCGCGCCTTTCTCGCGCATCCGGGGCCGGCACTGCTCGACGTGAAGGTGAATCGCACCGAGCTCGTGATGCCGCCGAAGGTGGAGTTCAGCCAGGTCGCGGGCACGATGCTGTATTCGGCCAAGGCGGTGCTCAGCGGCAGGTCGTCGGACGTGGTCGACCTGCTCAAGGACAACTTCACGGAGTAGATTGCGCCATCGTCCCTCTTCCTCCGACCGCCGGATGCCGCTGCGACCATGCCCTTCGACCTCGAACGCTTCGTGACCGCGCAGGCGCCCGTGTACGACACGGTGCGCGAGGAACTCGTGGCCGGCCGCAAGGGCAGCCACTGGATGTGGTTCGTCTTTCCGCAGCTGCGTGCGCTCGGCCGCAGTCCGACCGCCAGGCTCTTCGGTCTCGAAGGCCTCGACGAAGCCGCGGCCTACTGGCAACACCCGATGCTGGGAAGCCGGCTGCGCGAGTGCGCGCAACTCGTGCTCGCCGTGCGCGGCCGCAGCGTGCACCAGATCTTCGGCTCGCCCGACGACCTGAAGCTGTGCTCCTGCATGACGCTGTTCGAGGCGGCGGCGCCGGGCGAAGCGGTGTTCGCCAAGGTGCTGCGGCAGTGCTACGGCGGCGTGCGTGACGACGCCACGCTGGCGCTGCTTCGCGCCGGGCCTTCTCAGGCCATGTCGGAGTCGCAGCGCCCCAGGTAGTGCCTGGGCGTCTTGCCCATCACGCGGCGGAACATGGCGGTGAAGGCACTTGGGCTCTCGTAGCCCAGGTCCATCGCCACGGTGGTCACGGGCGTGTCCATCGCGAGCCGCCGCAGCGCTTCCATGAGCCTCAGCTGCTGGCGCCAGGTGGTGAAGGTGATGCCGGTCTCGTCGCGGAAC
>Ga0209675_1002201_pt1 | contig 10216 bp, 6 predicted proteins | sample AraplaCol_mLB_r2_2_FD_184280 | JGI IMG/M metagenome (GOLD analysis project Ga0209675, IMG submission 184280) | Arabidopsis root microbial communities from North Carolina, USA - plate scrape MF_Col_mLB_r2 (SPAdes) (version 3) | ecosystem: Host-associated > Plants > Roots > Endosphere | place: USA... | reverse complement strand
CGGCCCGCATTCACAGTAGAATACGGGCCAGGTGAAGACTACCGGTACGTGTCGTGCAATACGGCTTATGCCGCGCTGACCGAAATGAACGCCGAGGCCCTGGCGGGCCAGGGCCTGTCTGCCGGTTTTGCACTGGGCGAGGCCGACAAGGTGCGCGACCTGCTGGACGCCACCCGGCGGGAAGGCCGCCGCCAGATCGGCACCACCCTGATCCGCTGGGCCAATGGCTGGCTCTGCCAGGGCCTGACGGTCGCCCCGCTCAATGACAATAATGGCCGCGTCGCCGGCCTGATGGTGATCGCCGAGGCCAGCACCCCGGAAAAGATGCACCAGGTCGCCCTGCAGGTGGCCGAGTACAAGCTGCGCGACTTCGCCGAGCTGGCCTCCGACTGGTTCTGGGAAACCGATGCAGATCATAGGTTTACCTGGATTTCCGATTCGTCTTCAACCCATACCAGCACGCTGCGCGCGATGTTTCTCGGCCGCTGCCGCTGGGAGGTCGCCGTCCAGGGCGATTCCGAAGCCGACCTGCTGTTCTGGGACGAGCACCACCGCCAGCTCGACCGCCATGAGCCTTTCCGCGGCTTCCGCTACTGCTCGATCACCGGCGCCACGGAATTGTGGATCGAGATCAACGGCAAGCCGGTCTTCGATACCAATGGCCGCTTCATGGGCTATCGCGGCTCGGGCCGCGACATCACCGAACAATACCGCCAGCAGCGCCGCATCGAGGCCGCTTTGCGCCAGGCCGAGGAGGCCAGCCGGGCCAAGAGCCAGTTCCTGGCCAATATGAGCCATGAGCTGCGCACGCCGCTGAATGCCATCATCGGTTTTTCGGAAATCATCCGCGATCAGATGTTCGGCTCGGTCGGCGTGCCACGCTATGTCGACTATGCCCGCGACATCAACGGCTCCGGCACGCATCTGCTGGCGCTGATCGGCGACATCCTCGACATGTCGCGCATCGAGGCCGGCTATTACGCGCTGGACGAAAAAGCCGTCGACCTGTCGGCCGTGATCGTCTCCGCACTGACCATGGTGCGTCCACAGGCGGAGCGCGGCGGCATCACGTTGCGCAATCTCTCGCCCGATACCCTGCCGCAGCTGCGCGCCGACGAACGCGTGATCAAGCAGGTGCTGATCAACCTGCTGGGCAATGCCGTCAAGTTCACGCCCGGCGGCGGCACCATCGACGTGGTCTTCCGCCAGTTGCCCGACGGCACGCCGTCGCTGACCGTCATCGACACAGGCATCGGCATCCCGCCCGAACGGCTGGAGCATATCTTCGAGCCCTTCCAGCTCGCCAAGGCCGAGGTCGCGCGCCAGCATGGCGGCACCGGCCTCGGCCTGTCGATCAGCAAGCGCCTGATGGAGCTGCATGGCGGCTCGCTGGGCCTGAGCAGCGCGATCGGCAGCGGCACGCAGGCGCAGATGACCTTCCCAGCCTGGCGCCTACTCTCGGACGCGGACGAGGAATGGACGCCGCCGCCCACCGCGCCAGCCGCACCCGAACCGCCGCCTGCACCTGCCGTGGTCAAGCGGGCCGAGACCGTGGCGACGCCGACCGCCGACCCCACAAGCGTGGGCGAAACCCTGCGTAATCTGCTGGCCACGATGAACGAAGGCGTCCTCAACATCGACGGCCAGGGCAACCTCACCAGCGTCAGCGATACCTGCGCGCAGATCTTCGGCTACCTGCCCGACGAGCTGCTGGGCCAGAATGTCAAAATCCTGATGCCCGAGCCTTTCCGCTCGGGCCACGATTCATATGTCCGCAACTATCTGGTGACCAAGCGCGCCAAGATTCTGGGCATGGGCCGCGACACGCTGGGCCGCAAGAAATCCGGCGAGATTTTCCCGATCCATCTGAGCGTCGGTGAATATAACGGCAGTGACGGCGAGCTAGGTTTCATCGGCATCGTGCGCGACATTTCCGACCGCCGCGACGTCGAGCTGCGCGCCGAATTCGCCAGCCGCAACGATCCGCTGACCGGCATCCTGAATCGCGCCAGCCTTATCGCCGAGACCGAGCGCATGCTGGGCGCGCAGCACCGCCTCGATGGCGGCCTCTGGGTGCTGTTCAACCTCGACATGGACGGCTTCCGCGACATCAACGAAGGCTTCGGCTACCACATCGGCGACGGCGTGCTGAAAGGCACCGCCGACCGCCTGGCCGAGGTGCTGCCGCGCGAAGCCCTGGTCGGGCGCATCGCCGCCGACCAGTTCGCCGCGCTTGCCGCCGTCACCGATCTCAACAATGCACTCAACCTCGCCCAGGCCCTGCATGCGCATCTGACCAAGCCGATCTCGGTCGAGGGCCGGCTGGTACCGCTGAAGGTCAGCATGGGCGCCGCCATCATCGACGATCCGTCGGAAAAGATGAGCGACGCACTCGCCAAGGCCGAACTGGCGATGAAGCTGGTGCGCGCCGCCGGCGGCGACTCCACCCGCTTCTACAGCCCGGAAATGACCCGCGCCGCCGAGCGCCGGCTGCGACTCACCATGAATCTCGACGCCGCCATCGCGCAGGACGAATTCCATATCGTCTACCAGCCGGTGGTCGAGACCACCACGGGCGCCGTCTCCGCCATCGAGGCGCTGCTGCGCTGGCGTCACCCCGATCTCGGCGCCATCTCGCCCAGCGAGTTCATTCCGCTGGCCGAGGAGACCGGCGGCATCGTGCCGATCACCCGCTGGGTCTTCAATCACGTGTCAGACCAGATCCGCTCCTGGCTCAAGTCCGGCATCGAGCCGCGCCGCGTCTTCGTCAACGTCTCGGGGCAGCAGTTCGTCCGCGACGACCTGCCCGGCTTCTTCCGCAGCATGGCCGAGACCGAGCCGGAGCTGATCCCCTTCCTCGGTATTGAAATCACCGAACAGGCGGCGATCCAGAATATGGAAGCCACCGTGGCGGCGATCCGCGAACTGGCCGAGATCGGCATCGATGCGGCGCTGGACGATTTCGGTACCGGCTATTCGAGCTTGAGCTACATCCAGCGGCTGCCGATCCGCAAGATCAAGCTCGACCGCGCCTTCATCGCCGACCTGCCCGGCAACGACCGCGACATCGCCCTGGTCCGCGCCATGATCGGTATGGCCAACGGTCTCGACCTGCCGGTAGTGGCCGAGGGCGTCGAAACCCCGGCCCAGCGCGACTTCCTGCGCGGCGTCGGCTGTAGCGAACTGCAGGGCTATCTCATCAGCAAGCCTGTGCCAGCCGACGAGATTACCAAACTGCTGAAAACCAGCGACCGCCGGCGCCGCTGACCTCCCCCGGCGGGGGTGTATTTCCCCAGCCGGCGCGCCATATAATTTCCCACACCCTTTCCAGACGAGGTCCGTCATGACCGCTGCCGATACCGCCCAGGAACTGTTTTTCACCCGCGCCGGGCTGGACCGGACGCGGCTGGACAGCATCGTCACCGACGCCCTGCATGGCGCCGACGACGGTGAACTCTTCCTGGAATACAGCCAGTCGGAAGGTTTCAGCTTCGATGACGGCCGCCTGAAATCCGCCTCCTACGACACTACGCAGGGCTTTGGCCTGCGCGCCGTCTCGGGCGAGCAGACCGGCTATGCCCATGCCTCCGAGTTGAGCGAGGAAGCGATCCGCCGCGCCGCCACCACCGTGCGCGCGGTGCGCGCCGGCCATGGCGGCGAGATGAGCGGCCCGCCGCCGGCGACCAACCGCCATCTCTACGGCGAGGACAATCCGCTCAACGAAATCCCCTTCGAGCAGAAGGTGGCGCTGCTTCAGGCGATCGATGCTTATGCCCGGGCGAAAGACCCGCGTGTGAAGCAGGTCTCGGCCTCGCTGGCCGGCAGTTGGCAGGCGGTCGCGATCCTGCGCGCCGACGGCACGCTGATGCAGGATGTACGCCCGCTGGTCCGTCTGAACGTGTCCGTGGTTGCAGGCCAGGGCGACCGCATGGAAACCGGCAGCCGCGGCGCCGGTGGCCGCGTCGGCTATACCCGATTCTTCGATCCGCAGCACTGGCAGGCCGAAGTGGATGATGCCCTGCGTCAGGCGCTGGTCAATCTTGAGTCTGTGCCCGCACCGGCCGGCGAGATGAAAGTGGTGCTCGGTTCCGGCTGGCCCGGCATATTGCTGCATGAAGCGATCGGCCATGGCCTGGAAGGCGACTTCAACCGCAAGAAGACCTCGGTCTTCTCCGGCCTGGTGGGCGAGCGCATCGCCGCGCCCGGCGTCACCATCGTGGATGACGGCACGCTGGACAGCCGCCGCGGCTCGCTCTCCATCGACGACGAGGGCACGCCGACCGAAAATACCATGCTGATCGAGGACGGCATCCTGAAGGGCTTCATGTATGACCGCATGAACGCCCGGTTGATGGGCGTGAAATCGACCGGCAATGGCCGTCGCCAGTCCTTCGCCCATAATCCGATGCCCCGCATGACCAACACCTACATGCTGGCCGGCGACCGCGATCCGGGCGAGATCCTGGCCGGGGTCGACAAGGGCATCTATGCCGTCAATTTCGGCGGCGGCCAGGTCGACATCACCTCGGGCAAGTTCGTCTTTTCCTGTACCGAGGCCTATATGGTCGAAAACGGCAAGGTCGGCGCCCCCATCAAGGGCGCGACCCTGATCGGCGCCGGGGCGGAAGTTCTTAAAAAAGTAACCGCTGTCGGCAATGATCTGCAGCTGGATTCCGGCATCGGCACCTGCGGCAAGTCTGGCCAGGGCGTGCCGGTGGGCGTGGGTCAGCCGACCCTGCTGATTGAAGGATTGACGGTGGGCGGTACGGCCAAAGCGGCCTAGACTGTCCACAGGTTTTTGGAGGGGAAGTCCCATGCCGGCAACCGCAGGCAAGTTCAGCAGCGTTGATCTGCTCAAGCATGACCCGGTGTGGCAGCGCATCCGCGAGGAAGCCGCCCATGCCGCCCAGCAGGAACCGCTGCTTGGCAGCATGGCGCATTCTGCCGTGCTGCATCACGAACGTCTGGAAGACGCGCTCAGCTACATCCTGGCGCAGAAGTTAGGCAGCACCGAGTTGCCCGCGCTGGGTCTGCGTGAAGTGATCGAGGATGCCTTCGCCGCCGATCCCGATATCGGCCATGCGGTGCGCGCCGATCTCGTCGCCGTCAACGAGCGCGATCCGGCCTGCCGCAGCTTCCTGAAGCCGCTGCTGTTCTTCAAGGGCTTCCAGTCGATCCAGACCCATCGCGTGGCGCACTGGCTGTGGCACCAGGGTCGCGAGACCATGGCCTTCCTGCTGCAGAGCCGCAGTTCGGAAGTCTTCGCCGTCGATATCAATCCGGCGGCGCGATTCGGCCGCGGTATCCTGGTCGACCACGGCACCGGCGTGGTGATCGGCGAGACCGCCGTGATCGAGGACGATGTCTCGCTGCTGCAGAACGTCACGCTGGGCGGCACCGGCAAGGAAACCGGCGACCGCCATCCTAAGATCCGCCGTGGCGTGCTGATCGGCGCCGGCTCGAAGATTCTCGGCAATATCGAGATCGGCGAAGGCGCCAAGATCGGCGCCGGCAGCGTGGTGCTGATCCCGGTGCCGGCGCATTGCACGGCCGCCGGTGTGCCAGCCAAGATCGTCGGCGATTGCGAGTGCGAGCAGCCCTCGCGCGAGATGAATCACGGCCTGCCCTATCACCGCGACGACTGACCAGACGGCCTGACCATGCGCCGGCTGGCGACGATCCTGCTTCTCACGGCGCTGCCGTCGATGGCCGGGGCGCAGTCACTTGTTGGTGCGCTGGAATGGCTGCCATCCGGCAGCCTGTCGGTGCAGGCGCTGTCTCATCGCCCGCAGGAAAATCTCGAGGGCGGAGCGCAACAAAGCTTCTACGTCGAATTCGGCCGGCTGGCCTTCCGCAGCCCCGACATCCTGGGCGGCACGGCGCGCAAGGCCGGCCTGTCCTGTCAGGCCTGTCATGCCAACGGCCATGCCACGACGGCATTCTTTATCCCGGGACTGTCGGACAAGCCCGGCCGCATCGATGTCAGTCATGCGCTGTGGAACCTGCGCGGCGAAGACGGCATCGACAATCCGCTGGAGATTCCACCGCTCCGTGGCGTGAAGACCAAGGATCGCTTCGGCCATGACAGGCGCACGGCCTCGCTGCGTGAATTCACCCGCCGCGTGATGGTCGTGGAATTTGCCGGCGCCGAGCCTGATGGCCTGCTGCTGGATGCCCTGGTCGCCTATCAGGAAAAGCTGCAGCCGACGCCGGCTGTCGAAGAGCCCGTCACGCTGCAGCAGGATCTCGCCGACCTGTTGCGCTATCTCGATGCCCTGCGCGTGCCGCTGGCCGAGGAAGAGCCGGCCCTGGCCGAGCGCATGACGGTGATGATCCGCAGCCAGCTCGGCTTCATCCATGAACGCTTTGCCGATGACGATCTGCGCGGCAGCCGTGGTGCGCTGGAGGAATGGTCGCGCCAGCTGGCCGCAATCAGCAACCTGGCCCAGGCCGGGCGCTGGCCGCAGGCGCGCGAGCGGCTGAAAGACCTGCGCCAGGCCATCGCACAGCCGCCGGCCGCCTTTGCCGTTGAAACACCGCGCTCGCTTTACGTACCAGCGCGGCTGAAAGACTGGATCAGTAAGCCAGTTCGGTGAAGGCCGGATCGACCGACTTGTTCCAGCGGCCGTTATAGAGCTTCAGCAGCCCTTCCGCCGGCGTCTCGCCGCTCTCCACGATCCGGACCAGCGGCTCGAGGAAATGCGTCTCGTCCTCACCGGCCGGCGACATGCGATTGCGCGCCTTCAGGCCGCTCATGGCGATCTGCACCATCTGCTCGGCGTAATACTTCAGCGGCCGGCCACGCAGCGGCGTATGCAGACCGTATTTCGTGACATCGGTGCGCAGCTGTTCGCGCTCGGCCAGCGTCCAGTCGCGGCAAAGATCCCAGGCGGCATCCAGCGCCGTCTGGTCATAGAGCAGGCCGACCCACAAAGCCGGCAGGGCGCAGAGCCGCGACCACGGACCGCCATCAGCGCCACGCATCTCCAGGAAGCGCTTGAGCCGCACTTCGGGGAACAGCGTGGTGATGTGATCCGCCCAGTCCTTCAGCGTCGGCGTGGCGCCGGGCAGCGCTGGCAGCTTGCCGGCCATGAAATCCTTGAAACTCTGGCCCGAGGCATCGATGTATTTACCGTCGCGATGGACGAAATACATCGGCACGGTCAGCGCATGGTCGACATAGCGCTCGAAGCTCATGCCGTCGTCGAAGACGAAACCGAGCATGCCGGTGCGGTCGGGGTCGGTATCGGTCCAGATCTGGCTGCGATAGGTGAGGAAGCCGTTCGGCTTGCCTTCGGTGAAGGGCGAGTTGGCGAACAGCGCGGTGGCCAGCGGCTGCAGCGCCAGGCCGACGCGGAATTTCTTCACCATGTCGGCTTCGGAGGCGTAATCCAGGTTCACCTGCACGGTACAGGTGCGCAGCATCATGTCGAGGCCGAGATTGCCCTTCTTGGGCATGTAGGCGCGCATGATGCCGTAGCGGCCCTTGGGCATCACCGGAATGTCTTCACGGCGCCATTTCGGATTGAAGCCCAGCCCCATCATGGCGAAGCCGAGTTCGCCGCCGATCTCGCGCACCTGCTTCAGATGCGTCGAGACCTCGATACAGGTCTGGTGAATGGTTTCCAGCGGCGCGCCCGACAGCTCGAACTGCCCGCCCGGCTCCAGCGTGATCGACTGACCGTTCATGGTCAGCGCGATGACCTTGCCGTCCTCTTCCACCGGCTGCCAGCCGAACCGCTGCAGTTCCTGCAGCAGCCGCTTGATGCCGACCTCGCCCTCATAGGGCAGCGCCCGGTAGTCGGCGGTGGTGTAGGCGAATTTCTCGTGCTCGGTACCGATGCGCCAGTCGGCTTCCGGCTTGGAGCCCTGCGCCAGGTATTCGACAAGCTGCGCCTTGGACGTGATCGGCGTCTCTGGGGCCTGGGCGGGACCGGACATGCAATGAACCTCGGATGATTTTTATTGTTCGTTTACGCGGGCGGGACGTCAGCGATCCCGGAACGTCTTCCCCCCCAGGATGCACACTCAAAGTACCGGGCATATGGGGCAGATGGAAACGGTTGTCCAGTACCGGAATACCGCCCCGCAATGACGGAATGACGACTAATTCCCCACGGAATTCTCACGGGCGGATTGTAAAATGGCCATGGCGGCAATCGCCGCCGTTTCGGCGCGCAGGATAGTCGGTCCGAGCGAGACCGGCAAAGCCTGCGAAACAGTCGCAAGCTGCTGCATCTCCTCGGGCGCGAAGCCGCCTTCAGGACCGACCAGCAGCGCCACGGGACCGCCTTCAGTGGCGGCCTGCAGCAGCGACCTTGCATCGGCGCGTTCGGCGCAGACCAGCAGGCGGCGGTTCTTCGGCCAGTCCTGCAGCAGTTTCTCCAACGTGACTGCCTCGGCCACATCGGGCACGTCCAGCCGCTCGCACTGTTCGGCTGCCTCACGGGCATGGGCAGCGAGACGGCCGGCGTTCACCTTCTGCATCTGCACCCGCCGAGTGATGACCGGCAGCAGCCGGCCGACCCCCAGTTCGGTGGCCTTCTCGACAATCATCTCGATACGCCCCTGCTTGATCGGCGCGAAGCAGAGCCAGACATCGCTGGCCGGCGCCTGCGGCCGCAGCTGCGCCTCAACGGTGAGACGGCAGACTTTCTTGCTGACCTCCGAAAGACTAGCGCGCATCTCGCCGTCGCGGCCGTTAAACAGCGCGATCGTCGCCCCCTGTTCCAGCCGCAGCACATGGCGCAGGTAATGCGCCTGGTCTTCGGCCAGCATGATGCTGCCGCCGACCGTCAGGTCGTCGGGCACATGGAGGCGGGCCTTGATCGCGTCGGACATCGGGGCTTGTACGGGGCCGTTGGAGGGACTACAGCAGCGTTATGGCAAAGCCGAGCGATGAAGTCACGGACCAAGCCCCCGCCGATGCAGTGGCCAATCACTGGGTCGAACGCTGGCTGCCGGCAGCCTGGCGGCCCTATGCGCGGCTGTCGCGGCTCGACCGGCCGATCGGTACCTGGCTGCTGCTGCTGCCCGGCTGGTGGGCCATCGCGCTGGCCCGCCCCCCTGAAGCCGACCTGGACGTCTGGCTGATCCTCCTGTTCGGCATCGGGGCGCTGGTCATGCGTGGCGCCGGCTGCACCTTCAACGACATCGTCGACCGCGATTTCGACGGCCGGGTGGAGCGCACCCGCCTGCGCCCGATCCCGTCCGGCCAGGTCAACGTGACCCGGGCCTGGGCCTGGCTAGTCGCGCAGGCGCTGATCGGTTTCCTCATTCTGATCCAGATGAATGCCCTGGCGATCGGACTGGGCGTCGCCTCGCTGGGGCTGGTCGCCATCTACCCCTTCATGAAGCGCTACACCTGGTGGCCGCAGTTCTTCCTAGGCCTCGCCTTCAACTGGGGCGCGGTGCTGGGCTATGCCGCGGTCAGCGGCCGGCTCGACTGGCTTACGCTGGTGCTTTACGCCTCCGGTATCGTCTGGACGCTGGGCTATGACACGATCTATGCCCTGCAGGACAAGGAAGACGATGCCCTGATCGGGGTGAAATCGACCGCCCGCCTGTTCGGCAGCCATGCCCGGCTGTGGATCGCCGGCTTCTACGACCTCACGCTGCTCGGCCTCGCCCTGGTCGGCTGGATGGCAGGCCTGGGCTGGCCCTTCTGGGTCGGGCTTGGCCTGGCCGCGCTGCATTTCCTCTGGCAGGTGCTGACATTGAGGATGGATGACAGCGCCGACTGCCTGACGAAATTCCGGGCAAACCGCGATACCGGATTGATCATCTTCACTGCCTTCTTATTGGGCTAGCCTGAAAAGAACTTAAGCGCTTGGCGCGGAACAGCGCGGCGCGTATGTTCCGCCCATGACCAAGCGCCGAATCACGCCCCAAGACTTCGCAAGCCTCTACAAGCAGTACAACGCCAATCTGGCCTTCGTGGATTGCGGCCGCAAATGTGCGCCGCTGAACAACGGCCAGCCGGTCTGCTGCACCACCGAGAACGCCATTCCCGTGGTCGACAAGGCGGAATTCGCCCTGCTCAAGACCCGTACCGACCTGTGGTACAGCTACAAGCCGAATGACGCCGCCAGCCGCAAGATCGTCAAGGAACTGACATCGAATGCCTGTGCGGTGGAGTGCAAGGGCGCTGCCTTCTGCGAGCGCGACAACCGCACCATCGCCTGCCGCTCCTTCCCCTTCTATCCCTACCTGGACA
>Ga0209675_1002187_pt1 | contig 10252 bp, 5 predicted proteins | sample AraplaCol_mLB_r2_2_FD_184280 | JGI IMG/M metagenome (GOLD analysis project Ga0209675, IMG submission 184280) | Arabidopsis root microbial communities from North Carolina, USA - plate scrape MF_Col_mLB_r2 (SPAdes) (version 3) | ecosystem: Host-associated > Plants > Roots > Endosphere | place: USA... | reverse complement strand
TGTCGAGCATGCGGCCGATGCGGTCGACGATGGCGAGGCCCAATCCCAGCCCACGGTCGGCGGCGTCGCCGCCGCTGTCGAGCCGGGCGAATTCCTGGAAGATCACGTGGCGCTTGTCGGAGGGAATGCCGCGACCATTGTCGCAGACCTCGATCCGCAGCTGGCTGCCCTGGCGTCGGCAGCCGATCAGGACGCGGCGATCAGCGCGGTCGGGACTGGAATAGCGGATCGCATTGGCGACGAAATTCTGCAGCACGCGACGCAGCAGGGCAGGATCTGAACTGACGGTGGCGCTGGTCGGCACGACCTTCAGGGTCACGCCGCGCCGCGCCGCCAACGGGGCGAAGAAGCTGGCGATGGACTCGAACAACGGCTCCAGCGCGACAGGTCGGATTTCGGGCTGCACGGCGCCGGCATCCAGCTTGGAAATGTCGAGCAGCGTATCCAGCAGCACTTCCACCGCGCCGAGGCCGTGGTCGATCTTGCCGACCAGCGGATTGTCGGGTTCGCGCTCGGCCAGCGCGGCCGTGAACAGGCGGGAGGCATGCAGCGGCTGCAGCAGGTCGTGGCTGGCGGCGGCCAGGAAGCGGGTCTTGCCGAGATTGGCGGCTTCGGCCTGGGCGCGCGAGGATTCCAGTTCCTGCACGGCCAGTTGCAATTCCGCGGTGCGTTCGGCGACGCGGCGCTCCAGGCCTTCATAGGCGGCGCGGAGCGCGGCATCGGCGCGCCGGCGTTCGGTGATGTCCTGATACATCAGGAAGAAGCCCAGCACGGTACCGCGCTCGTCGATATGCGGAATATAGGTCCCGTGCGCGATCTCGATCTTGGCGTCATTGGTGGGGAATTCGGTTTCGAAGCTCTGGCGCTGGCCGCGGAAGGCAGCGTCGATATGGGGCTTCAGCCGCGCATAGCGTTCCGGCGACAGCATCTCGCGCACCGTATGGCCGTCGATATGCTGCTGCGGCAGGTTGAGCGCGCGGCGGAACGGCATGTTGGTGAAGCGGTAGCGCTCCTCGCGATCCACATAGGCGATCAGCACCGGCACGTTGTCAGTGTAGATGCGGATGGCGCGTTCGGAATCGCGCAGGGCTTCGGCGGCGCGGACACGTTCGCTGACATCGGTGCAGGTGGCGACGAAGCCGCCGTCGGGCATCGGATCGACGCGGATTTCGATCACGCGCCCGTCGGGGCGGCGTCGTTCGTGAATGCGCGATCCGCTGGCGCCCGAGGCCAGCATGGCGGCGAGATCGGAAGCATTGTCGCCCATCAGGGTGGCGAGCGGCACGCCGTTCTCGGCCAGATTGGCCGGCAGGCCGAGCAGGTCGAAGAAGCGGTCGTTCCAGGCGGCCAGTCGCTGCGCCCGGTCGAACACGCCCAGGCCCTGGCTGATATGGTCGAGCGTGGTGCGCAAAAGGTCGAGATTGTGGCGGATGGCTTCCGAGGCCTCGCCCAGCATGGCGCGCGCCGCGCGCGGACTGAGCAGGTTCTTGCCCTGCGCCGAGGCCATCACGATGCGGGCCGAGGCCGCACCGATCGCGCCGCCGAGCAGATGCTCGGTGAAGGCCATCGCCTCGGCAGCGTTCATGCGGCGGCCGGCGAAGGCGCGCTCGGCGCGTTCGGGACCGATGAAGCGCGCAGCCAATGCGCGCAACTCGTCGATGCGCGGATCATGGCCGATACTGTCGATATCGGCGGCGGGCAGGCTCTGGCCGCCGGACACGAAGATTTCGGCCTGCTGTTCGTCATGGCCGCGCGGGCGCGACAGCAGTGACACGCCGACCAGCAGCAGGGTATTGGCCAGCACACCGACGACGAAACCCTGCAGGATGAAGTCGAAGCCGTCGATCGGCGCGGGCAGCCAGGCGGTCATCGGCGCCACGACGGGATGGCCGTTGGCGGCGCCGCGGATCGAAGGCAGCAGCAGGGCATAGATCCAGACGGCGAAACCGGCGACTAGGCCGGCGATCACGCCATGGCGATGGGCGCGGCGCCAGTACAGGCCGAGCAGCAGCGGTGGCGCGAAATTCGCCACCGCGCAGAAGGAGATCATGCCGATGGAGGCGAGCGGCAGATAGCCGGCGATCCAGGTGTGGTAGATATAGGCGGCGATCAGGATCAGCACGACGGCGGCGCGGCGCACGTTCAGCACGATCTGGCCGACCTCGCCCGAGCCACCGGCGCGCGAGCGCAGCAGGAAGGGCGTCACCAGCTCGTTCGACACCATGATGGACAGCGCCATGCAGGCGACGATCACCATCGAGGTCGCCGCCGACAGGCCGCCGATGAAGACGAAGACCGACAGCGCCATCTGGTCGGCCATCATCGGCAGGGTCAGCACGAAGAAGTCGGGATTGGTGCCGGTCTGGGTCAGCAGCAGGCCGGCGGCGGCGATCGGCACCACGAACAGGTTGATGACCACCAGATAGACCGGGAACAGCCAGCGCGCCGCCTTGAGCTGGCTGGGATGACCGCTCTCGACCACCGCCACGTGGAACTGGCGCGGCAGGCAGAGGAAGGCGAAGCCCGACAGCAGGGTCATGAAGATCCAGTTGCTGCCCAGGCCGCTGCCCAGCCGCTCGGCCAGATGCGGTGCGGCCTGCACGCGCTGCAGCAGGTCGGCACCGGACTCGAATATCCCGTAGACCACGAAGAGTCCGACGCCCAGGAAGGCGGCCAGCTTGACCAGGGACTCGAAGGCGATGGCCAGCATCATGCCGCGATGCTGCTCGGTCGCCTGCACATGGCGCACGCCGAACAGGATGGTGAACAGTCCCATGATGCCGGCGACGAACATCGCGGTGTCGCGCCAGGGTGGCGGCAGGCTGGCATTCAGCAGCTGTGCCATGTCACTGCCGACCAGCACCTCGAAGGTGACGCTGACCGCCTGCATCTGCAGCGAGATATAGGGCAGCACGCCGATCACCGCGATCAGCGTGACCAGCACGGATACCGCGCGGCTCTTGCCGTAGCGCGAGCCGATGAAGTCGGCGATGGAGGTGACGTTCTGGTGCTTGGCGATGCCGACCATCTTGGCCATCGCCGGATAGGCCAGCGTGATCGCCAGGATCGGGCCGACATAGATCAGGATGAAGTCGGGACCGGACAGGGCGGCGCGGCCGACCGAGCCGTAGAAGGTCCAGGAGGTGCAGTAGATCGCCAGCGAGAGGGCGTAGATCGTCGCCCCGCTGCGGCCGGAATACCAACGGGGGCCGAGTCGGTCGCCAAGATGCGCGATGGCGAACAGCAGCCCAAGGTAGCCGAGCGACAGAAGCAGTATGGCACTGCCTTGCAGCATGAAACGTTTTCTCCCCGTTCCGGCCAGTTAATCCCGCGCCGGGCCGGCTGTCCACTCGGTTGGGCGGCTGCCAGCCATTGTCATTCCGCCGGATTCCACGATTTGCTGATGCCATGCTGAGACTGCTGCGCCGCCTGCTGCTGTTCACCCTGGCCGCCCTGGCCCTGTTCTGGGGCGGCGGGCTGCTGCTGTTCCGGTTCATCGACCCGCCGGCCACGCCGCTGATGCTGATCCGCAGCGCCGAACGGGGTACTGCCGTACGCTACCGGCCGCTGCCGCTGTCGGCCCAGTCGCCGGCCCTGGTGCGGGCGGTGATCGTGTCGGAGGACAGCCGCTTCTGCCTGCATAACGGCATAGACCTGGGGGCGGTGCAGGACGCCCTGGATGACTATGAGGAAACCGGCCGCCTGCGCGGGGCCAGCACGATTCCCATGCAGGTGGCCCGCAACCTGTTCCTGTGGCCGGGCGGCGGTTTCGTGCGCAAGGGGCTGGAAGCGCCGCTGGCGCTCGCCCTGGATGCGCTGTGGCCCAAGCGGCGGATCATCGAGGTTTACCTGAATATCGCTGAAATGGGCCCGGGCCTGTTCGGGGCGGGGGTGGCGGCCGAGGTCCATTTCGGCCAGCCGGCCGGGCGGTTGGGCGAAACCCAGGCGGCCCGGTTGGCCGCCGTGCTGCCCAATCCCAACCGCTGGAGCGCCGGCAGCCCCACGGCCTATATCCAGCGCCGGACCGGCACGATCCAGGCCCGTATGGCCCAGCTCGGCCCCGCCCAGCTCGCCTGCATCAATTGACGCAGGCGCGGGCCCGGGGCTGTATCCCGTGCCGGCCTGTGGGATAATCGGGCATGGTGTCGCCGCTCTTCGCCGCCCCGTCCACCGCCCTTGACCCTGCCGAGACGCCGGCGGGCCGCACGCTGGCGCAGTCGGTGGCGGCGGTGCTGCTGACCCTCGTGGTCGCGGGCATCGCTTACCTGCTCAGCGAGGAGATTCATTTCTCCGCCTCGATCCTGTTCGTGCCGGTGATCCTGGCCATGGCGATCTTCGGTGGCATCGTGCCGTCGCTGGTGGCCGCGCTGGCCGCCCTCGTGGCCTGTTCCTTCCTGTTCTACGAGCCGTTCACGCTGCCGGTCAGCGATCCGCAGGAATATGCCGACCTGGTCGTCTTCGCCGGCGTCGCCATCGTGTCGAGCCAGCTGGCCGATTTCGCCCGCCGCGCTGCCGCCGCCTCGCGCCACCGCGAGGCGATGATCGAATTCCTGCTCGCCTTCAACCGCCGCATCGGCGCCGTCGTCGATCCGAGCGACACGCCGCGTGTGCTGGCCGAGGAACTGGCCAAAGGCATCGAGCATGCCGTGGCGCTGTATGTCGAACAGCAGGGCGCACTGGTTGAGATCGCGCGGTCGGGCGATTTCGCTGCCGATCCGGCTGAGAGCGCCCGCGCCGTCTGGCGGCAGGCGCGCGACGGCCGCGCGGAAACCGTGGACCAGCCGACCTGCTATGTGCTGCGCAGCGGCGGCACGCCGCTCGGCGTCGTAGCCCTGGCGGCGCCCGCCTCGGCGCGGATCGATCCGCTGACCATCGCGGCCATGATGGAGCAGGCCGGGTCGGCGCTGGCGCGCATGCAGCTGGCGCTCAGCGTCGAAGAAGCACGGTTGTCGGCCAAGGCGGAAGACCTACGCGAGGCGGTGCTTGGCTCGATCAGCCATGATCTGCACACGCCACTCGCCTCGATCCTGGGCTCGGTGACGACGCTGGAGAAATTCGGCCCACTTTGTGATGACATCACCCGCACCGAACTGCAGTCCACCATCCGCGAGGAGGCCGAGCGGCTGGAACGCTATATCCGCCGCATGCTGGACCTGACCCGCATCCGCGCCGGCCGCCTGATGCCGCAGATGCAGGCCGTCGATGTCGCCGATATCGCCAATGCCGCGCTGCGCCAGACGCAGAAGTCGCTGGCGCGCCACCGGGTCGAGACCCGCGGCCTGCTGGAACTGCCGATGGTGGAGACCGATCCGGTGCTGATCGAGCAGGCGCTGGTCAACATCCTGGAGAATGCCGCGAAATACTCGCAGCCGGGCACGCTGATCCGCTTGCAGGGCGCAGCCGGCGACGGTCGTGTGGTGCTGAGCGTGCAGGATGCAGGCATCGGCCTGCAGGAAAACGAGGTCGACCGCATCTTCGCGCCGTTCTACCGCGCCGATGCAAGTTCGGGCCAGGTGGCCGGCAACGGCCTGGGCCTGATGGTGAGCAAGGCCTTCGTGGAAGCGACAGGCTGTGAAATCTGGGCGGAAAGCCGCGGTGTGGGAGAGGGAACCATCTTCCGCATCGGCATGCCGCCGGCGAAAACTCTTATGGTTGCTGATGAAGGGGAGGCCGCATGACGGACCCACGCAGAATTCTCATTGTCGATGACGAAACCCAGATCCGGCGTTTCCTGCGCACCGCGCTGGCGCTGCATGATTTCGAGGTGATCGAGGCGGCCAACGGCGCCGAGGCGCTGGAACTGCTGACCAAGACCGATGTCAGCCTCGTCGTGCTGGACATGCAGCTCGGCGACCAGGACGGCCTTGATGTGCTGCGACGGCTTCGCGAATGGAGCTGGCTGCCGGTGATCGTGCTGACCGTGCGCAATCGCGAAATGGACAAGGTGCGCGCCTTTGAATGCGGCGCCGACGACTATCTGACCAAGCCGTTCAGCATCGCCGAATTCCTCGCCCGCCTGAACGCCGTGCTGCGTCGCGCGCCGCTGGCCGCCAGCGAGCCATTGTTCGAGGTCGGCGGCCTGGCCGTTGATCTCGCCCGCCGCCGCGTGGTGGTGGAAGGCTCGGAAGTGAAGCTGACACCCAAGCAGTATGGCCTGCTGCAGCATCTGGCACGCCATGCCGGCAAGGTGGTGACGCATGAACAGCTGCTGCGCGAGGTCTGGGGCGACGAGCATGCCGAGGATGTGCATTACCTGCGCATCTTCATGCGCAAGCTGCGCCAGCGCATCGAGCGCGATCCGGCCCGCCCGACCTATATCCAGACCGAGCTGGGCGTCGGTTACCGCCTGCTGGCACAGGACCAGCTTGAGGCCGTTGCCTCTTAAGGCCGATTAAAACGCATTGAACAAGCCCCTCCGAGGCCGGAGGGGCTTGCGCTGGCAGGGGCCGGCGGCGATTAATATTGCGGTTCCGATCGCAACTTAAAAACGCCGCAGGAAATGTCCGAGAATCTGTTCAGCCTGATCCGCGCCCGGGTGACCGACCCGGCCAAGACCTTCATCGAGACCGGCGACGGCCGGATCTTCTCCTACGCCGATACGTTTGCGCTGGCCGGCCGCATGGCCAATGCGCTGATCGCGCTGGGGCTGCAGCCGGGCGACCGGGTCGCCGTGCAGGTCGACAAGTCGGCCGAGGCGCTGATCCTGTATCTCGGCGTGGTGGCCGCCGGCGGCGTCTACCTGCCGCTCAATGTCGGCTACACCCTGGCCGAACTGGAATATTTCATCGGCGATTCCGAGCCGCGCGTGGTGGTCTGCCGCCCGTCGGTGGAAAAGGACATGGCCGCGCTCTGCGCCAAGCTGAAGGTGCCGCATTGCGTCACGCTGGGCGGCAAGGGCGATGGCAGCCTGATGGACAAGGCCAAGGCCGCGTCCGCCGAGTTCACGCCGGTGTCGCGCAAGGCCGATGATCTGGCCGCGATCCTCTATACCTCGGGCACCACCGGCCGCTCCAAGGGCGCGATGCTCAGCCATCGCAATCTCTACTCCAATGCCGCCACGCTGGTCGACTACTGGCGCTTCACGGCCAACGATGTGCTGCTGCATGCACTGCCGATCTTCCATACGCACGGGCTCTTCGTCGCCAGCAATGTGACGCTTCTGGCCGGCGCCTCGATGATCTTCCTGTCGAAATTCGATGGTGACGAGGTGATCGGCCATCTGCCGCGCGCCACCAGCATGATGGGCGTGCCGACCTTCTATGTGCGCCTGCTGCAGAGCCCGGCGCTGACCAAGGACCTGGTCAGGCATATCCGTCTTTTCGTCTCCGGCTCGGCGCCCCTGCTGGCCGATACGCATCGTGAGTGGGAGGCACGCACCGGCCATCGCATTCTCGAACGCTATGGCATGACCGAGACCAATATGAATACCTCCAATCCTTACGATGGCGAGCGCATCGCCGGCACGGTGGGCTTCCCGCTGCCGGGTGTCGAGACGCGCATCGCCGATCCGGAAAGTGGCAAGCTGCTCGGTCCGGACGAGATCGGCATGATCGAGGTCAAGGGCCCGAACGTGTTCCAGGGCTATTGGCGCATGCCGGAGAAGACGGCGGCCGAGTTCAAGCCGGACGGCTTCTTCATCACCGGCGATCTCGGCAAGATCGATCCGCGTGGCTATGTGCATATCGTCGGCCGCGGCAAGGACCTGATCATCTCGGGCGGCTACAATGTCTATCCGAAGGAAGTCGAGACCGAGCTGGACGCAATGCCGGGCGTGATCGAATCCGCCGTGATCGGCCTGCAGCATCCGGATTTCGGCGAGGGCGTCACTGCCGTGATCGTGGCCGAGAAGGGGCACAGCCTCACCGAGGCCGGCGTGCTCAAGGCGCTGGATGGCCGTCTGGCCAAGTTCAAGCTGCCCAAGCGCGTGTTTTTCGTCGACGACCTGCCGCGCAACACGATGGGCAAGGTGCAGAAGAATCTGCTCCGCGATCAGTACAAGGGCCTCTACGGGGCCTGACGACTCGACGCTTCGGCGTTGATCTGGGGCTCGGATCGTTGGACAATCGTCCCGGCGGCACTGGGCCGTTGGATAAGTGCGACGACGCCGATGCGGACATTCGACGGCATCACGATCCGGATGCAGGTAGCCCTGGCTACGGCCGGCCTGGTGATCCTGCTGGTGCTCGGCGCCACGCTAAGCGCAGCCTGGCTCGGCCGAGGCCTGGTTTCCACCATGGTGCGGGCCGAACTGGCCGAACTGGCGGTGGTGATGGCGACCCGGCTGGACCGCGGCATGGCCGAGCGTTATCGCGAGATCGGCACCATCGCCCGCCTCGATGTCCTGCGCGACGTCTGGGAGAAGGACCCCGCCGCGCTGCAGCGCATCCTCGATGGCCTGCAGGAAAGCTTTCCCGACTATGCCTGGATCGGTTTCGCGCGCGCGGACGGCACTGTGGTCGCCGCCACCAAGGGCATGCTGGAAGGTCAGTCGGTGGCGCAGCGGCCCTGGTTCACGGCGGGCATCCAGAAACCTTTCGTCGGCGACGTGCACGAAGCCGTGCTGCTGGCCAAGCTGCTCGGGCCCCGCACCGATGCGGAACCCTTCCGTTTCGTCGATGTCGCCTATCCGGTGCGCAATGCGGTCGGTGATATCATCGGCGTGCTGGGCGCGCATCTGAGCTGGGACTGGGCGACCGATATCCGCCGCTCGCTGCTCTCACCCGAAAGCCATTTCGCCCAGGCCGATGTCAGCATCCTCGACGAGAAGGGCAAGGTGCTGCTGGGCCGCGGCCTCAACACCGTGATGCTGACGCCGGACCAGCTTGCCGCGATCCGAGCCAAACCCACCGGGTCCGGCCTGGCTTATGGCACCGATGCCGATGAATGGCTGACCGGCTATGCGCTCGGCCGCGGTTTCCGCGACTATCCCGGTCTGGGCTGGATCATCGTCGCCCGCCTGCCCACCGATGCCGCCAATGCGCCGGTGCGCGACCTGATCAGTTCGATCCTGGTCGTGGGCATCGGACTTGGTGTTCTGGGCATGGTCTTCGCCTGGTGGCTGGCCAGCCGTCTGACCCGGCCGATCCACCGGATCACCGTGGAAGCCGACAGGATCGGCCGCGAGGCCGGCGCCAATACTCTGCCGCTGGTCGGCGGAGCGCTGGAGGTGGTGCATCTGTCGCAGGCGCTGCGGTCGCTGCTGCGGCGCGTAGGTCAGGCCGAGCGTGAGGCCGAGAGCCATGCGGCGGAGAGCCGGGAGCTGTCGCTCGACGTCGAGCGTTTGCGGCATCTGTCGGAGACCGATCCGCTGACCGGCCTGCTGAACCGGCGCGCCTTCGTCGGCAGTGCCGAACGCCAGGTCGCCTTCGCCCGGCGCTATGGCCGCGGTCTGGCCGTCGTGGTCGCCGATATCGACCATTTCAAGAAGGTGAACGACACCCACGGCCATGCGGCCGGCGACGCCGTGATCAAGGCCGTCGCCGCGCGGCTGCAGGCGGCGGCGCGCGACACCGACCTGGTCGCCCGCTTCGGCGGCGAGGAATTCGTCGTGCTGCTGATGGAAAGCGACATCGCCGCGGCCACGGCCTATGCCGAACGCGTGCGCAGCATCATCCAGGACAATCCGGTCGCGTTGGAAGACAGTCGCACCATCCCGGTGACGCTCAGCCTGGGCTGCACCATCCTGCATGGCGAGGATCGCGATGTGCAGGATGCCATCGACCGCGCCGATGGCGCGCTCTATGCCGCCAAGACCTCGGGCCGCAACCGCGTGCGCGCAGGATTGCCGGCATCATCGGCAGCGGCCGGCGACTGACCATGACATCAACAATCCGTCTGCTGTTTCTGGGTTTTCTGGCCATCGCGCCGGCGGCTCTGGCGCAACCCGCCCAGAAGAATTTCGAGAGCATCGCGCCGGAAGTGGCATCCGGGCGCAGCGAAAAGCAGGCGGTGCGCACCAACCAGTATATGGCTGCCGCCGCCAATCCGCTGGCCGCCGAGGCCGGCGCGGCGATTTTGGCGCGAGGCGGTTCGGCGGTGGATTCCGCCATCGCGACGGCGCTGGTGCTCAATCTCGTCGAACCACAATCGGCCGGCATCGGCGGCGGTGGTTTCATGCTGGTCTGGGATGCGGTGCAGAAGAAGCTGCGCGCCTTCGATGGCCGCGAGACCGCGCCGGCCGGTGTGAACCGGCGGCTGTTCTACATGGAAGACGGCCGCAAACGCAGCTTCATGGAAGCCGTGGTCGGTGGCG
>Ga0209675_1002185_pt1 | contig 10259 bp, 12 predicted proteins | sample AraplaCol_mLB_r2_2_FD_184280 | JGI IMG/M metagenome (GOLD analysis project Ga0209675, IMG submission 184280) | Arabidopsis root microbial communities from North Carolina, USA - plate scrape MF_Col_mLB_r2 (SPAdes) (version 3) | ecosystem: Host-associated > Plants > Roots > Endosphere | place... | reverse complement strand
GCATCTCACCGTGCTGGAAAACCTGACGCTCGGTCCGATCTGGGTGCTGCGCCAGCCGAAGGCGGAAGCCGAGGCGACCGCAATGAAGTACCTGAACCGTGTGCGTATCCCCGAACAGGCCAACAAGTATCCGGGCCAGCTCTCGGGCGGCCAGCAGCAGCGCGTGGCGATTGCCCGCTCGCTCTGCATGAACCCGAAGATCATGCTGTTCGATGAGCCGACCTCGGCGCTCGATCCGGAAATGGTCAAGGAAGTGCTGGACGTCATGGTCGGCCTGGCCCAGGAAGGCGGCATGACCATGCTTTGCGTCACCCATGAAATGGGCTTCGCCCGCAAGGTGGCGGATCGCGTGATCTTCATGGATCGCGGCGAGATCATCGAGCAGAACACGCCCGACGAGTTCTTCTCGAACCCTCAGAACGAGCGCACCAAGCTGTTCCTGAGCCAGATCCTGCACTGAGATTTCGTAAAATCATGATAAGCTCCTCCCCTTGATAAAAGGGGAGGAGCGTCATGCATCGCATTGCCCTCGTTCTTTTCGCGGCTGTCTTCGCTGCCCCGGCAGCGGCCCAGCTGCCCACAATCGATCCGGCCGGGCAGTACCGCCTGATCGGTCCCTCGGCCCGCAGCGACAGCCGCTGCATCGGCCGGCCTGAAACCCCGCTCTGCGCCGTCGAGACCCTGCTGGCCTGCTTCGCCCGCCGTGACACGGATCTGTGCCGCATCGTCTGGAGCATCGGCCCGGCTGGCCTCGGCTTCGAGACGACCCAGCACTGGCGCTATTGGTGGGGCTATCGCGTCGCCGCCGCCGAGCAGGTTTCGGCCGACGAGGCCGTGATCGCCATTGCCGGCCGCAGTTGTGGCCTGCAGCTCTCGGAGCCCGATTGCGGCAGCACGGCGGCCGCGCCGCCCACGCGCTATCGCGTGCGCCAGGTGGCCGGCGGTAATTGGCAGGTGCTGGACTGGCAGTCGCAGCCGGGTGATCCCACGCCCATACGCTGATGGTCAAGCCGCTGAACGGAACTGCGTGGTTTCCCGCACCGTTATAGGATGGTTCCCCGCCATCCGAGTCCCGGTCCGTGCCCGCGAAACCCGCATCTTCTATCCCCGATACCCTGCGCCATCTTTCCGCCGGCTGGCGCCTGCTGATCTGTCTCGCGCTAGGCGCTGGTATCTTCCTCTGGCCGTTCCAGCCGGATGATCCGATGGTGCATGCTGGCGCCGCCTGGACAGCCGGCGTGGTGCTTTTCCTGAGCTGGACGGCCTATGCCGTGAGCTGCATCTCGACCGCGCAGTTGCGCAAGCGGGCGCGCGAGCTGGACGACCGCGCCTGGGTGATCTCGCTGCTGGTGATCGTCGCGGCGGTGATCAGCCTGCTGGCGCTTAGCTTGATGATCTATGGCAAGAGCGAGGCGAAAGGCCTGCTGCTCGGTTTGCAGCTCGGCTTCGGCGCCACCAGCATGATCTGCGCCTGGCTGCTGATCCATACCGTGATGGCGCTGCATTACGCGCATCTGTTCTATGGCGATGTCGAGGGCGACGGGAAGGACGAGGACCGTCGCGGTCTAGATTTCCCCGGCAAGGGCGATCCGGACTACTGGGACTTCTTCTACTATTCCTTCGTGATCGGCATGACTTGCCAGGTTTCGGATGTGTCGATCTCGGCGCGCGGCATGCGACGGCTGACGCTGGTGCACAGCGTCGTGTCCTTCTTCTTCAACACCACGGTGATCGCGCTGACGGTCAACCTGATCGCCAGCAACAACTGATCGTCAGAGCGCCATGAAATGGCGCAGGCCGATCGCGATCACCATGCCGATCAGGATGGCGGTCATCGACTTGCGCAGGACAAGCATGACGGTCACGGCGGCGGCCAGGCCGGCCCACATGGCCGGATCGCCCTTCATCACGGCAGCGGTGACGATGGCCACCAGAACGCCGCCAGCGGTATGGCGCAGGAAACGCTCCAGCCGCGGCGAGACGGTGACATAGCTCATCATCCAGAAGCCGCCGATGCGGGTGAGCAGCGTGGCGATGGCCATGCCGACGATGGCGATGACGGCAACCGTGTTGAACTCAGTCATGGCGGCTGCTCCACAAGCCGGCCAGGCCGGCACAGAGCCCGCCGATCAGGATGTACCAGTTACCCGGAATCCAGAGCAGGGCAGCGGCCGTGCCGGCAGCGGCGGCGACCCACGGCAGGATGTCGCTCTTGCCGCGATACAGTCCGACGACCGAGGTGGCGAAGACGCCGGCGATCAGCACGTCCAGGCCCCAGCGTTTCACATCCAGACCGCCGCTGCTGGCCAGCGCGCCGATGGCCGTGCCGCCGAGCCAGACCGGCCATTGCATGATCACGGTGCCGAGCAGGATGCCGAGATCGCGCCGGCCGGCGCTCATCGCCTGCAGCGTGATCGCCCAGCCTGCATCGGTCATGCCGACCGAGACCGGCAGCACCCAGCGGCGCGGCAGGTTGGCGACGAAGGGGTGCATGGCGGCACCCATCACGATATGGCGGGCATTGACCAGGAAGCTGGTCAGCACGATCGCGACCACGGGCAGGGGCGTCACCCACAGGCTCAGCACGGCGAACTGCGCGCTGCCGGCAAAGGTGATGGCGCTCATCAGGATGGCTTCACCGGGCGACATCGGCGTGCCCAGTGCGGCTGCGCCGAAGGCGATGCCGAAGGGCAACGCGCTGATGCTGTAGGGCGCGGTCAGCTTCATCCCGTGCCAGACGCCGTCGCGGGTGAAGACCGCCGGCGCGGGGGAGTCCGGAGTCTGGAGAGTCATGAGGCCGGAAACTAGGGATTGGCGTACGGCCAGTCAACCGGTATGATGGTTATATGGGGCATAATCATCGCATCCTCGACCTCAGCCTGCTGGGTGGCCATCCGGCGCTGGATTTCGTCAATACGCTGGACTGGCGCGACCGGCCGGTGGAAGAGGGCGGTCCGAACGAGACGCTGGACTCTTACGCGGCGCTGCTCGCCTGGTGCCGGCGTCTGGGCATCATCGGCAGTCCGACGCTGACGGCGCTGGAAGCACTGGCAACTGCGCCGGCCAAGGCTGAAGCGGTGCTGGCCGAGGCGATTGCGCTGCGCGAGGCGCTGAACCGGCTCGCCCGGGCGCGCGAGCAGGGCAAGGCTGGTCGCCCCGCCGATCTCGAGGTGCTGAACCGCTGCCTATTGCGCTATCCTGAAGGCCGTACGCTGGCCCCGGCGAGTGGCGGTTTTGCCTGGAAGTCGCATGGCGACGGATTGCAACTGGGGTCACCGCTTGGTGCTATCGCGCGGCTTGGCGCGGAACTTCTGGTGACGGCGGAGCCCGGCAGTATCCGCTGCTGCGCCGGGCCCGATTGCGGCTGGCTGTTCCATGACAGCAGCCCCAACAAGCGTCGCCGCTGGTGCTCGATGGAAAGCTGTGGCAACCGCGCCAAGGCGCGGCGGCATTACCAGCGCGTGAAGGCGACGGTCTGATCTAAGTCTCTCTACCTCTAAATTTCCCGATCTAAATCCGCTGCCAAGCTTCGCCAAGGCAGGAACTTTGCGGTTCAGGTTCCATTTGGAATCATTCCAGGAAGACCGGCAGCAGAGGTGACATCATGGCGAAGGCAGCAGCCCCCTCCAAAAAGGCGGGCGTGAAAACTGTTGCGGGCAAGGGTGGCGAAACCCACCAGCAGGCAACAGCGGCAGACGGCAGCGACCGTCTGACCACCAATCAGGGCACGGCGATTGCCGACAACCAGAATTCACTCAAATCCGGCGCGCGCGGCCCCACGTTGCTGGAAGACTTCATCCTGCGTGAGAAGATCACGCATTTCGATCATGAACGGATTCCTGAGCGCATCGTGCATGCGCGCGGTTCGGCGGCACATGGCTATTTCCAGGTCTACAAGGACCAGAGCGCCATCACCAAGGCGGCTTTCCTGCGCAATCCGCGCGAGAAGACCCGTGTCTTCGTGCGCTTCTCCACCGTCGCCGGCGGCGCGGGCTCGGCCGATACCGTGCGCGACGTGCGCGGCTTTGCGGTGAAGTTCTATACCTCGGAAGGCAATTTCGATCTGGTCGGCAACAACATCCCGGTCTTCTTCATCCAGGATGCGATGAAGTTCCCCGACCTGGTGCATTCCGTGAAGATGGAGCCTGACCGTGCCTTCCCGCAGGCGGCCTCGGCCCACGATACTTTTTGGGACTTCGTGTCGCTGATGCCGGAAAGCACCCATATGTTGATGTGGGCGATGTCGGATCGCGGCATCCCGCGCAGCTACCGCATGATGGAGGGCTTTGGCGTCCACACTTTCCGCTTCGTAAATGAGAAGGGAAAATCTACCTTCGTGAAATTCCACTGGCGGCCCACGATAGGCGCGCAGTCGCTGATCTGGGACGAGGCCGTGAAGCTGGCCGGCGCCGATTACGACTTCCATCGCCGTGACCTGTGGAATGCCATCAACGCCGGCGACTATCCGGAATTCGAGCTCGGAATCCAGGCTTTCGATGAGAAGACCGCCGACAAACTCGGCTTCGATGTGCTGGACCCGACCAAGGTGATCCCGGAAGAGATGGTTCCGCTGCAGATGATCGGCAAGCTGGTGCTAGACCGCAATCCGGACAACTTCTTTGCTGAGACCGAGCAATCGGCCTTCCATCCCGGCCATGTCGTGCCCGGCATCGACTTCACCAACGATCCGCTGCTGCAGGGCCGGTTGTTCTCATACACCGACACGCAGCTGAGCCGCTTGGGCGGCCCGAATTTCCATGAGATACCGATCAACCGCCCGGTCTGTCCGATGCGTAATTTCCAGCGCGACGGCATCCATCGTATGGCGGTGCCCAAGGGACGTGTCGCTTACGAGCCCAACACGCTCGATCCAGACAGCCCGCGCGAACACCCCACCGCCGGCTTCAATACCTTCCCGGAACCGCCCGAGGGCGGCAAGCTGCGCCAGCGTCCCGAAAGCTTTGCCGACCATTACAGTCATGCGCGGCTGTTCTGGCTCTCCATGACGCCGCCAGAGCAGACCCATATCGTCAGCGCCTTCGCCTTTGAACTGGCTAAGGTGGAAACCATCGCGATCCGCCGCCGCATGCTCGGCCGGCTCAAGCTGGTGCACAAGGACCTTTGCGCCGGTGTCGAGGCGGCGCTGGGCATGGAAGGGCAGGCAGAGGAGCTGACGCCCGCCGTACCGGCCAAGACGATGAAGCCGTCGCCGGCGCTGAGCATTATCGCCAAGGCACCGCCCACCATCAAAGGCCGCAAGATCGGCGTGCTGCTCACCGATGGCGCCGACGCCAAGGTTCTCGCCGCCGTGCAGAAGGTAGCCGAGGACGAGGGCGCGGTGGTTGAGATCGTGGCGCCGAAGATCGGCGGCGCGAAACTGAGCGATGGCAAGACGCTGCCGGCGCATCACACCATATCGGGCGGGCCGTCGGTGCTGTTCGATGCCGTGGTGCTGCTGCCGTCCGCCGAGGGCGTGAAGGCGTTGGTGCGCGAGGCCGGCGCAGTGGCCTGGGTGCATGATGCCTTCAGCCACCTGAAGATCATCGGTTATGCAGCCGAGGCGAAACCGCTGATGGACAAGGCCGGCGTGGAGAAGGATGACGGCGTGGTGCCGCTGGCGAAGGCCGCTGATGTGAAGGCCTTCGTCACCGTTGCCCAGCAGCAGCGCATCTGGGCGCGCGAGCCGAAGCTGCGCAGCCCTGGCTAGTCAGCGGCGTGGATCGAAAAGCGCTTCGCGCGTCTGGTAGGGCCGGAAGCCGGTTTTCTGGTACAGCGGCAGGGCGGCCGGGTGGTCGAGGTTGCAGGTATTCACCAGCAGCCGCTGGGTGCCATAGGAAAACGCCTGTCGTATGCCGGCGCGCAGCAGCCACGGCCCCAGGCCGCGACCGAAGAATTCCGGCGTCAGGCCGAAATAGGCGATGTTGATCGGTTTGCGCGGATCGGAGTTTTCCTCGCGACGGTCGAGCTCGATATAGCCGGCCGGCACGCCGCCGACATAGGGCACCCAGATTTCCACCAGCGGGTCGTAGATGATGCTGCCCAGCGCCAGATCGCTCAGGCGATGGCGGTCGACCCAGTACCAAGCGCTGCCCACGGTGTCATAGAGGTAGCGGTAGAAACCGACGGTGGGCTTGTCCAGCCGCAGCAGCGCCAGCTTGGGCACCAGCGGCGACCGGTCGCCGCCCTCGGGCGGGGCCTTCAGCATTTCCAGATAGACGACGGTGACGTTGAAGCGTCCGTCGGGCAGCTGCTCAGCCGTCGGCAGCCGGAAAATCGCCGGCGCGACCGTGGTGTCGGTATCGCGGGCCTCGGCCATGGCGCGCCGGGTTACTTGGCCAGTTCGGCGGGCAGGTCGGCGCGGCCGCCCCATTCGGTCCAGGAGCCATCATAGACGGCGGTCTGGCGATGGCCGAGCAGATGCAGGCCCAGCATCAGGATGCAGGCCGAGACGCCGGAGCCGCAGCTGGTGGTCACCGGCTTGCCCAGATCGACGCCGGCCTTGGTGAAGATGTCCTTCAGCGCATCGGCCGACTGGAATTGACCGGTCTTCGGATCGGTCATCATCGAGGAGGGCACATTCAGCGAGCCGGGGATATGGCCACCGCGCAGACCGACGCGCGGTTCCGGCTCGGTACCGTCGAAACGGCCCTTGCTGCGGGCATCCACCACCTGCTCGCGCGGGCTGCTCATATTGGCGCGCATCTGGTCGACGTCGCGCACCAGCATGTCATTGCGGCGCGCGGTGAAATGCCGTTCGCGCGGCAGCGGTGGCAGGTCTTCCACCGGGCGGCCCTCGGCTTTCCATTTCTTGAAGCCGCCGTTCAGCACGGCGACATCGGTATGGCCAAAGACGCGGAACATCCACCAGGCGCGCGGAGCGGAGAGATGCACGTCCGAGCCGTCGTAGACCACGATGCGGTTGCCGTCGCCGATGCCGAGCCGGCGCATGCGCGAGGCGAATTTCTCCGGGCTGGGCAGCATATGCGGCAGCGGCACATCGGTGTCGGCAATCTCGTCGATGTCGAAGTACACCGCGCCCGGGATATGGGCGTCGGCATATTCGGCCTTGCCGTCACGGCTCATGGTCGGCAGGTACCAGGAAGCATCCACGATGCGCAGGTCCGGCGCCTTCAGATGTTCGGCCAGCCATTCGGTCGAGACCAGCGCTTCCGGATTAACGTAATTCATCATCGCCTCCCTGTTGCGGTCTTCAGGCCGCGAATTCGATATTGACGCGCCGGTTCTGCCGGCCCTTGTTCTCGATCTTGCGCACCACCACCGGACCGATCTCGCCGGTCTGCTTCACATGCGTGCCGCCGCAGGCCTGCAGATCGAGATGGCGGTCGACGCCTTTCACTTCAATCAACCGCACCTTGCCCAGGCCCATCGGCGGCTTCACCGCCATGGTCTTCACCAGTTCGGGGTTGCCCAGCAGTTCCTCATCGGTGATCCAGCGCGCTTCGACCGCATGGTCGCCAGTGATGAGCGCGTTCAGCTTCTCGGTCAGCGTATCCTTGTCCGGGATGGCGTCGGCCATGTCGAAGTCGAGGCGACCCTTACCGTCACTGACCTGGCCGCCGGTGACCGGGTAGGGGACAAGGGCGGAGAGCAGATGCAGGCAGGTATGCATGCGCATCAGGCGATGGCGCCGCGCCCAGTCGAGCTCCAGCTTGCCCTTCGCGCCTACTTTCAGCGCGGCCGAGCCGCCAGCCGGCACATGCAAGATGCCGTCCGGACCGTCACCCTTCTTGGTGTCGGCGATCTCGACGATCTCGCCGCCCTCCAGCACCAGCCGGCCAGTATCGCCGGGCTGGCCACCGCCGAGCGGATAGAAGATCGTCTTGTCGGTCTGGAAGCCGCGCTCGTCGATCGCGGTGATCACCGCATCGCAGCTAGTGAGGTAGGCGTTGTCGCGGAACAGGAACTGGGTCATGGGGTCACATCCAAGCCGGAACCGGCAGGTTCTTGCTGCGCAGGAATTCCGGATTGAACAGCTTGCTCTGATAGCGCGCGCCGCCATCGCACAGAATGGTGACGATGGTGTGGCCCGGACCCATCTTCTTGGCGAGACGGATCGCGGCGGCCACGTTGATGCCAGTCGAACCGCCCAGCACCAGACCTTCATGCTGCAGCAGGTCGAAGATCACCGGCAACGCTTCCTCATCGGGAATCTGGAAGGCGTCGTCGGGTGTAATGCCTTCCAGGTTGGCGGTGATGCGGCCCTGGCCGATGCCCTCGGTGATCGAGCTGCCCTCGGCCTTCAGTTCGCCATGCTTGTAGAAGTTATACAGCGCCGCGCCCATCGGATCGGCCAGCGCTACCTGCACCTTCGGATTGCGCTCTTTCAGCGCCATCAGGATGCCGGCCAGCGTGCCGCCCGAGCCCACCGCGCAGGTGAAGCCGTCGACCTTGCCCTCGGTCTGCTCCCAGATTTCCGGACCGGTCGTGTGGTAATGCGCTGCGCGGTTGGCGATGTTGTCGAACTGGTTGGCCCAGATCGCGCCGTTCGGCTCGGTTTTGGCCATCTCTTCGGCCAGGCGGCCGGAATATTTCACGTAGTTGTTCGGGTCCTTGTAGGGCACCGCCGGTACCAGCCGCAGGTCGGCGCCGCACAGCCGCAGGAAGTCCTTCTTCTCCTGGCTCTGGGTCTCGGGCATCACGATCACCGTCTTGAAGCCCATGGCGTTGCCGACTAGGGCGAGGCCGATGCCGGTATTGCCGGCCGTGCCTTCGACGATAGTGCCGCCGGGCTTCAGCGCGCCACGCTTGATCGCATCCTGCACGATATAGAGGGCGGCGCGGTCCTTCACCGAACCGCCGGGATTCATGAATTCGGCCTTGCCGTAGATATTGCAGCCGGTGAGGTCGGAAGCGGCCTTCAGGCGGATCAGCGGCGTCTTGCCGATGCTGTCGATAAAGTCTTTGCGGATGTCCATCACGAGCTCGGAAAAGAGGGGTCTCGGGCTGATATAGGGCCCCTGGACCTCATCCTATACCGAGGGGGGGTTAGGGTCGCAACCCGCGGGGATCGGCCCAGCGTTTCCGCAGCTTTTCGCGGTGCAATGCGAGCCAGAGCAGGCCGATCGTGGCCGGCGAATTGGGTATTTTCCCAGCTTCCCACTGGGCAAAGGCCTCGGCGAAGGGCAGGGCGAAGACCCGGATATCCTCGTGTTCCTCATCCAGCCCGTGGATGCCGCTGGCGCGGGTCGCGTCGACCCGGGCGCAGAGCACGTGGAACCGTTCGCAGCAGAAGCCGGGCGAGGCATAGACCATGCTGACCGGGATCATCATGCCGACCGGCTCCAGCCCGCTTTCTTCCAGCAGTTCCCGCCGGGCGACCTCCTCGATGCTCTCGCCCTCTTCAACCAGGCCGGCCACCGCCTCGATCATCCAGGCGCGGTCGTTGTTGAACAGGGCCGAGGTGCGGAACTGTTCGATTAGCACCACCTCGTCGAGATCGGGATCGTAGGGCAGCACGCAGACCGCGTCGCGACGCCACAGCACCTCGCGGTCGAACTGCTCGGTCATGCCGCCGTCAAACTTGCCGTGCCGCAGATACAGCTTGTCGACCTTCAGATGGCCGCGGAAGACCGGCTCCTGCTTGATCACCTCGACGGGGAACGGCTGGCTGCTGGTGTCTATCGGCTTGCGCATGGCATCGGGCCCTGGTCGAGAAGCGAACGGAGGAAGGCGGATTTGTAACGGCGCTGCCAGTCGGTCAGTGCCCAGTCCGCCTTGGCTGGAGCCAAGGCAAATCCCTGGGCCGGGCCGGCAGGCAGGAAGACCCGTGCGCGCTGGCTGCCGGCACTGCCATCCGCCACTTGAACGGGGAGATGCCGGGTCAGGTATTCCGGTCCTTCATAGCTGGCGAGACGCGCCGCGTCGGTCGGCCGAGCGGGCCGGAACAGCAGGCCGTCGACCTGGCCGCCGGGCGCGCGGATCAGCACCGGATAACTGCGGCCCTGGGCCTGCTTGCGGCGGAAACCGTTCAGGATGGCGGGGCGCAGCTGCTGCGGGCGGGGGCGATACCCCAGGATCAGCGCCTGGATATCGGGATCGCAAAGGGTCCCGTAAAAGAAATACAGCATGGACGGCTGGCTTGACCGGGGAGGGGATTGATCCACATTGCGGTGGTTTGCGTACATCCAGATGTAGTCCAGGAACCGAATTTTCGCAAAGATCATGTCTGTGACCGACTCCGTTTCCGCGAACGCCGGCCAGGTTGCGCCGGAGCATCATATTCCCGCTGAGTTGCTGCT
>Ga0209675_1002181_pt1 | contig 10277 bp, 10 predicted proteins | sample AraplaCol_mLB_r2_2_FD_184280 | JGI IMG/M metagenome (GOLD analysis project Ga0209675, IMG submission 184280) | Arabidopsis root microbial communities from North Carolina, USA - plate scrape MF_Col_mLB_r2 (SPAdes) (version 3) | ecosystem: Host-associated > Plants > Roots > Endosphere | place... | reverse complement strand
GCATGCCGGACCGGCGGAGCTCGCTGCGATCCAGGCGGCGCACCTCAAGCGCTGGGAGATGCCGATCAAGAACTCGGGCTTCAAGGCAGAAACATAAGCTCGCCCCCAGGATTCGCGCACTTCGTGTCGCTGCTCCTTCCCCCTACCGGGGGCAACACCTAAGGCCCGGCGAAGCCGGTTCCTTGGTGTTCTTGGTTCGCCCCCAGGATGCGCGGCACTTCGTGTCCGCTTCTCCTTCCCCTACCGGGGGCAACACCTAAGGCCCGGCGAAGCCGGTTCCTTGGTGTTCACGGCTCGCCCCCAGGATGCGCGCACTTCGTGTCGCTTCTCCTTCCCCCTGCCGGGGGCAACACCGGAGGCCCGGCAGAGCCGGTTCGTCGGTGTTTCTGGCCAGGACTGGGCAAGCCGATCAGACCTGCCCGCTGAGCTCCTTCGCCGCGGCGCGCACGGGGTCGACATAAGCCTCGTCGTACCGGTGCGTGGGCATCGTCAGCGTGACTGCCGCGGCAAGGCTGCCGTCCGCATGGAACACCGGCGCCGAGATGCCCGCGAGCTCGGCCGTGCGGTCGCCGACCAACGCGCACCAGCCCTGCGCGCGGATGCCGTCGTACAGCTTGCGCTCCTTGGCGCCGCGCGGCAGCTCGGCTTCCGGGCCGAAGGCGATCAGCACGCGCGCGCCGGCGCCGCGGTCGTTGGGCAGGAGGTCGCCCGCGCGCACGTGGTCGCGCACCACATGCGACGAATCGACGCGGAACTGGCACAGCCGCACCCAGCTGTCGCCCTGCGCCTGCCGCACGTGGTACGCCGCGCTCTCGCCGGTGGCCGCGACGAGCGCGCGCAGCACCGGCAGCACGATGCGGTCCAGCGACTGCGACGCGGCATAGAGCCCATGCAGCCGCGCGATCTCCATGCCCAGCGCATAGCGCCCGTCGTCCTGCCGGCGGATCAGCCGCGCATGCTCGAGCGAGGCGAGCAGCCGCAGCACGGTGCTCTTGTACAGCTGCGTGCGCTCGGCGAACTGCGCGAGCGTCAGCGCCTCGTCCCCCGGCTGGAAGGCCGACAGCAGGCTCAGGGCGCGATCGACCGCGGCGGCGCCGCCGGGCGCGGCGTTGAGATCGGACACGGATTCGGTCTGGGCTTTGCGGGGCATGGGACGGGCCTTGGGTTGACAGCCGGCGGGATCGACGGTCTAATTCTGTTCATTGGAATTTAGTTCTGTCAGATAGAACTGTCAAGCGAAGCATCCGAGCTTCGTCCCAGGAGACACCCTCGATGACATTCCCCGACGTCCTCATCAGCGAGGTGGGCCCGCGCGACGGCCTGCAATCGGTGAAGGCGACCATGCCCACCGCCGACAAGCTGCGCTGGATCGACGCGCTCCACGCCGCCGGCGTGCGCGAGATCGAGGTCGCGTCCTTCGTGCCCGCCCGGCTGCTGCCGCAGATGGCCGATGCCGCCGAGGTGGTGCGCCACGCGGTCACGCTGCCCGGCCTCACGGTGATGGCGCTGGTGCCCAACCGCAAGGGCGCGCTGGCGGCACTCGAGGCCGGCGTGCACAAGCTCACCATGCCGGTGTCTGCCAGCGTGGCGCATTCGCTGGCCAACGTGCGCAAGACGCCGACCGAGATGGTGGAGGAGGTGCGCGCCATCTCCGACCTGCGCCGCGCCATCGCGCCGCAGGTGAAGCTCGAGGCGGGCATCTCCACCGCCTTCGGCTGCACGCTGCAGGGGCTGGTGCCCGAGGACGATGTGATTCGCCTCGCGGCCCGGTGCATCGAGGCGGGCGCCGACGAGTCGGGCCTGTCCGACACCGTGGGCTACGCCAATCCCGCGCAGGTGCGCCGCCTGTTCAAGCGCCTGCGCGCCGAGATCGGCTCGCACGCAGGTGCCGCCCACATGCACAACACGCGCGGCCTCGGCATCGCCAACTGCCTGGCCGCATGGGACGAGGGCGTGCGCACCTTCGACGCCTCGCTCGGCGGACTCGGCGGCTGCCCCTATGCGCCCGGCGCCTCGGGCAATGCGGTCACCGAAGACCTCGTGTTCATGTTCGAGGCCATGGGCGTGCGCACCGGCATCGACATCCAGAAGCTCATTGCGGCGCGCGCGCCGCTCATGGCCGGCCTGCCCGGCGAACCGGTCTACGGCATGACGCCCGAGGCCGGCCTGCCGAAAGGCTTTGTCCAGGAAACCGCTGCCCATGTCTGACACCCGCCCTTCGTCGAATCCGCTGCCGTACGCCGGCATCCGCGTCGTCGAGTTCACCCACATGGTCATGGGCCCGACCTGCGGCCTGCTGCTGGCCGACCTCGGCGCCGAGGTCATCAAGGTCGAACCGATCGAGGGCGACAACACGCGCCGACTGCTGGGTTCCGGCGCGGGCTTCTTCCCGACCTTCAACCGCAACAAGAAGAGCATCGCGCTCGACCTGAAGAAGCCCGAAGGCGTGGAGGCCGCGCTGCGCCTGATCGCCACCGCCGACATCGTGAGCGAGAACTTCAAGCCCGGCGCGATGAAGAAGCTGGGGCTCGACCACGAGACGCTGAGCAAGCTCAACCCGCGCCTGATCTACGTGAGCCACAAGGGCTTCCTGCCCGGTCCCTACGACCACCGCACCGCGCTCGACGAGGTCGTGCAGATGATGGGCGGCCTCGCCTACATGACCGGCCGCGCCGGCGACCCGCTGCGCGCGGGCACCAGCGTGAACGACATCATGGGCGGCATGTTCGGCGCCATCGGCGCGATGGCCGCGCTGCGCCAGCGCGAGCTCACCGGCAAGGGCTGCGAGGTGCAGTCGGCGCTGTTCGAGAACAACGTGTTCCTCGTGGCGCAACACATGATGCAGTTCGCCGCCACCGGCAAGGCCGCCGACCCGATGCCCAGCCGCATCTCGGCCTGGGCGGTGTACGACGTGTTCACCGTGAAGGACGGCGAGCAGATCTTCCTGGCGGCGGTGAGCGACAAGCAGTGGGCCATCTTCTGCAAGGCCTTCGGCCTGGAGGACATGCTGGCCGACCCGCGCCTGAAGACCAACAACGACCGCGTGCGGGCGCGCGAATGGATGATGCCCATCCTGCGCTCGCACCTGGCGAACCACAGTGCGGCCGAGCTCGCGTCGGTGTTCGAGCAGAACGAACTGCCGTTCGCGCCCATCACCAAGCCGCAGGAGCTGTTCGACGATCCGCACCTGAACGCCACCGGCGGCCTCGCGCCGGTGCGCATGAACGACGGCAGCATGGCCAAGGTGCCGCTGGCGCCGTTCACGCTGGACGGCGAACGCCCGGGCATCCGGCTGCAGCCGCCGCACATCGGCGAGCACAGCCGCGAGCTGCTGAAAGAAGTGGGCTACAGCGATGAAGAGATCGCTGCGCTCGAGACACACCACATCACCCTCGGAGACTGACCCCATGAATTCCATCTCACGGCGCGCCTTGCTGGCGTGCGCCGCGGCTGCCGCATGCCTGAACGCCGCGCCCGCCCTCGCCGACGGCGCCTGGCCCGACAAGCCGGTGCGCCTGGTCGTGCCCTACACGCCCGGCGGCGCCACCGACATCGTGGCGCGGCTGATCGCGCAGAAGGTGATCGACGACACGAAGTGGACCTTCATCGTCGACAACCGCGCGGGCGGCAACGGCAACATCGGCATGGACGTGGTCGCCAAGTCCAAGCCCGACGGCTACACCATCGGCCTCGGCCAGACCGCCAACCTGGCGATCAACCCGACGCTGTTTCCCAAGATGCCCTACGACGCGCTGAAGGACCTGGTGCCCGTGGCCGTGGTGGCGTCGCAGCCGGTGGTGCTGGTGGTGCGCGCGGACGCGCCCTACAAGTCGCTGGCCGACCTGATCGCGGCCGCCAAGGCCCATCCGGGCGAGATCAAGCAGGCGCTCGCGGGCACCGGCACGCTGGGCCACATGGCCGGCGAGGTGCTGGCCAAGCGCGCGGGCTTCAAGGTGCTGAACGTGCCCTACAAGGGTGCCGCGCCCGCCATCACCGACCTGCTGGGCGGCCAGACCGACTGCATGTTCGCCACGCCGCAGGGCGCGCTGGCGATGGTGAAGGGCGGCAAGCTGCGCGCGCTGGCCGTCACCTCGGCCAAGCGCCTGCCGGTGATGCCCGAGGTGCCGACCGTGGCCGAGAGCTACAAGGGCTTCGAGGCGGTGGACTGGAAGGCGCTCGTGGTGCCGGCCGGCACGCCCGTCGACATCGTGAAGAAGCTCAACGCCGCCGTCGACAAGGCGCTGGCCAAGCCAGCCACCATCTCGCAGCTGCTGGCCGAAGGCAGCACGCCCGTGGGCGGCAGCCCGGAGCAGGCGGCGCAGTACGTCAAGTCGGAGCATGCGCGCTGGGGCGCGGCGGTGCGCGACGCGGGCGTGCGGCCCGAATAAGAAAGAGCACGCAAGCAGAAGCAGATCCGCGGCCCGCAAAGCCGCCAGGTCCGACAGGGCGCGATGTAAAAGAAGCTTTACATCGCGCTTTTTTTGTCCCGACAATGTCAAGCATGCTTTACATCGAAGGAAGGACGACATGAAGCGGTACGCATGGGAACTGGGCGCCTCGCTGGCCCTCTACGGCCTTGTGCTCACGGCCTCGCTGCTGGCGCTGCGCGGCGATGCGATCGGCCACGAAGGGTTGCGCCTCGCGATCTCGCTGGCGCCCATGGTGCCGTGCGGGCTCACCTGCTGGGCGCTGCTGCGGCAGATGCGCCGCCTCGACGAACTCGGCCTGCGCATCCAGTTCGAGGCCGTCGGCTTTGCCTTCGCCGCCACCGCCATGCTCACCTTCGGCTACGGCTTCCTCGAAAACGTCGGCTTTCCGCGCCTGTCGCTGTTCGTGGTCTGGCCGCTGATGGCCGGCTGCTGGGGCGCGGGGCTGGCCCTCTCGACGTGGCGCTACCGTTGAAGAACCGGCTCAAGGAACTGCGCGCGCAGCGCGGCTGGTCGCAGGTCGAGCTGGCCGAGCGGCTCGCGGTGTCGCGCCAGACCGTCAACGCCATCGAGAACGGCCGCTACGACCCGAGCCTGCCGCTGGCCTTCGCGATCGCGCGCACCTTCGGCCTGCCGATCGAGGCGATCTTCAGCGAGCAGGCCTGAGCCGCGGCCACCCCGACGCTATAGTTTCCCGCCCATGGACCGCCTCAAGCAGCTCGAATCCTTCGTCTCGGTCGCCACGCGGGGCGGGCTCACCGCCGCGGCCAAGGCGGAAGGCGTGGCGCCGGCCATCATGGGGCGGCGGCTCGATGCGCTCGAGGAGCGCCTGGGCGTGAAGCTGATGGTGCGCACCACGCGGCGCATCACGCTCACGCACGAGGGCAGCGCCTTTCTCGAGGACTGCCAGCGCCTGCTCACCGAGTTCGCCAACGCCGAAGCCAGCGTCAGCGCGGGCGGCGTCAAGGCCAGCGGCCACCTGCGCGTGACGGCGCCGGCCGGCTTCGGGCGCCGCCACGTCGCGCCGCTGGTGCCGCGCTTCCACGCGTTGCACCCCGAAGTGACGATCTCGCTGAACCTCAGCGACCGCGTGGTCGACGTCACCGGCGAGAGCTTCGACTGCGCGGTGCGCGTGGGTGACCTGCCAGACTCCTCGCTGGTGAGCGTGCGGCTGGCCGACAACCGCCGCCGCTGCGTGGCCACGCCCGAGTTCGTGCGGCGGCACGGCAAGCCGAAGCATCCGGGCGAGCTGTCGCGCTTCGCCTGCCTCACGCTGTCGAGCGACGCCTCGCAGACGCGCGGCTGGGCCTTTCGCATCACCGCCGAGAGCGGCGCGCAGGAGCTGATCCACCTGCGCCCCAGCGGTCCGCTCGACTGCTCCGACGGCCAGGTGCTGCACGACTGGTGCCTGGCCGGCCACGGCATCGCGTGGCGCAGCACCTGGGAGGTCGAGGCCGAGATCGACGCCGGCCTGCTGGTGCCCCTGCTCGACGAGTTCGCCGCCCCGCCCAACGGCATCTACGCCGTGTTCGCCGGCGCCAAGCACCTGCCGCTGCGCGTGCGACTGTGGCTTGATTTCCTCAAGGAGCAGTACGGCAACCCGGAATTCTGGGGCGGAAGGGTGTAGACACAGTAGACGCTGCGTCACAATCTGCCCACATTCCAAAATTCCATAGTCGCACCCTACGACGACGGCGCCCGAGTCTTTTCGCAGAACACCGAGGAACCGGTTTTGCCGGGCCTCGGGTGTTGCCCCCGGCAGGGGGTCGGAGAAGCGACACGAGGTGCGCGAAGCCTGGGGCGAGCCCATCCCGATGACCCTCGAAGCCATCCTCGCCTACCTTCACCTGCTGGCCATCCTCACGATGGTCGTGTTCATCTCCAGCGAAGCGGCGCTGTGCCGCGTGCAGTGGCTCAATGCAGCGGTGGTGGAGCGGCTGGCCAGGGTCGACATGGTCTACGGCATCGCCGCCATCGCGGTGCTCGCCACCGGCATCGCGCGCACCTGGTGGGGCGTGAAGGGCACGGCCTGGTACTGGACCAACCCGCTGCTGCACGTGAAGCTGGGGCTCTTCATCATCGTCGGCGTGGTGTCGATCTTTCCGACGCTCACCTACTTCCGCTGGCGCAAGACGCTGCGCGCCACCGGCAAGCTGCCCGCCGAGGACGACGTGAAGAAGACGCGCAAGCTGGTGATGATCCAGGCGCACCTGATCGCGCTGATTCCGCTGGTGGCCGTGTTCCTGGCCCGCGGCTTCGGCAAGTAGGCACGCGCCGCCGTCATGCGACACCCCGGCATCCAGTTCCTGTTTGCCGGCACCATCTTCAGCAGCGCGTTCCTGCTGTTCCTGGTCCAGCCGCTGATCGCGAAGCAGATCCTGCCGTGGTTCGGCGGTTCGGCCGCCGTGTGGTCGATCTGCATGGTGTTCTTCCAGGTCGTGCTGCTGGGCGGTTACGCGTACGCCGACTGGGTCACACGCCGCCTGCGCCTGCGCGCGCAGGCCATGCTGCACGTGGCGCTGCTGCTCGCCAGCCTGGCGTTCCTGCCGATCGTGGTGGGCGCGCAGTGGAAGCCGGCGGGCACCGAAGACCCGGCCTGGCGCATCCTGGGCCTGCTCTTCGGCACCATCGGCCTGCCGTACTTCCTGCTGTCGACCACCGGGCCGCTGGTGCAGTCGTGGGTGGCGCGCACGCCGTGGGGCGCGCAGGTGTACCGCTACTTCTCGCTGTCGAACCTGGCCTCGCTGCTGTCGCTGCTGAGCTATCCGGTGCTGATCGAGCCGCGCAGCTCGCTGCTGCAGCAGGCGCATGGATGGTCGTGGGGCTACGCGGCGTTCGTGCTGCTGTGCGCCGGCACCACGCTGTACATGGCCCGCCAGTGGTCCGCCGACGAGACGCCCCCGCCTTCGCCCACGACGCCCACGACGTCCGCGCCGGGCCAGTCCGCCATGGCCGGCACGCCGCCCCGCGTCGCCGACCAACTGCTGTGGCTCGCGCTGCCGGCGCTGGCGTCATGGCTGCTGCTGGCCGTGACGAACCACATCACCCAGAACGTGGCCGCGGTGCCGTTCCTGTGGGTGCTGCCGCTGTCGCTGTACCTGCTGACCTTCGTGCTGTGCTTCGAGAGCGACCGCTGGTACCGCCGCGGCGTGTTCCTGCCGCTGGCCGCCGCCATGCTGCTGCTGTGCGCGTTCGGGCTGCAGAACCGCATCGGCGCCGAAGTGCATGTGGCCCTGCCGCTCTACGTGTCGGGCCTGTTCGTGCTGTGCATGTTCCTGCATGGCGAGACCGCGAAGCTGCGGCCGGGCCCGCGCTACCTGACGCGCTTCTACCTGATGCTGTCGCTCGGTGGCGCGCTGGGCGGGGTCGCGGTGGGGCTGGTCGCGCCGCACGTGCTGGCCGCGTACTACGAACTGGGCCTCGGCCTAATGCTGACCGCGCTCGCGGCGGTCGCCGTGCTGCGGCAGCGGGCGTGGCTGCGCGGCTGCTGCATGGCGCTCGCGGCCTGCTGCACGCTCTTCCTGCTGCTGCAGGTCGGCAGCGACCGCGCCGGTGCGCGCAGCCTGCAGCGCAATTTCTACGGCTCGCTGCTGGCGTACGACACCGCGCGCGATCCGCCGTCCGACAGCGTGCGCGAGCTGGCGCACGGTTCGGTGAAGCACGGCGCGCAGTTCCTCGACCCGGCACGGCGGCGCGCGCCGACCACCTACTACGGCGAGACCTCCGGCATCGGCCGCGCGATCGCCGCCGCGCCGGACGGGCCGCGTCGCGTGGGCCTGATCGGCCTGGGCACCGGCACGCTTGCAACCTACGGCCGCCGCGGCGACGTCTACCGGGTCTACGAGATCAACCCGCAGGTGTTCGCGCTGGCGGACGAGGAGTTCACCTTCCTGCGCGACAGCGCCGCCCGGATCGAGCGAGTGCTCGGCGACGCCCGGCTGGCGCTGGAGCGCGAACCGGTGCAGGGTTTTGACGTGCTGGCGGTCGACGCCTTCTCGGGCGATTCGGTGCCGGTGCACCTGCTCACGGCCGAGGCGATGGACACCTACCTGCGGCACATGCGGCCCGATGGCGTGATCGCCTTCCACGTGACCAATCGGTTCCTGGCCCTGGCGCCGGTGATCGCGAAGGTGGCCGAGACGCGCGGGCTTCACGCGGTGCTGGTGCACGACGAGGCCGAGCAGGCCGAATGGCTGCGTCGCACCGACTGGGTGCTGGTGGCGCGAAACCCGCAGGTGCTGTCGCGCGAACCGGTGGGCGCGGCAGCGACGCCGATCGCGACCGAGGCGGACCAGCGCCCCTGGACCGACGACTTCAACAACCTGCTGGGCGCGCTGAAATAGACGTACGGACGTCCGGGACAGGCGCGGTCCCCCAAAAAAAAGAGCCCGCATGCAGCGGGCGTCTTTTCACAAGTGTCAGCAGCTGCGCGGGCTCAGCCCTTGGCGGCGTCGGCTTCGCACTTCTTCATGAAGCTGTTCTTGGCGGCACCGGCCAGGGCCTTGCCGTTCTTGTCCACGGCATTGGCGGCGCAGGCGGGCGCGGCGGCGGACTTGTTGTCCTTCTCGCACTTCTTGACGAAGCTGGCCTTGGCGGCGCCGGCGAGGGCCTTGCCGTTCTTGTCGACGGCCTTGGCGTCACAGGTGGCGCCGGCAGCCGGTGCGGCCATGGCGGGCGCTGCCGCGGGCGCGGCGGCCTTGTCCTGGGCGTAGGCGCTGAAAGACAGGCAGGCGCCGAGGGCGACGGTGGAGGCGACCAGGGAAAGGAGCTTCTTCATGATGGGATGTGTCCTTGCAAGGTTGGTTGTGACAGTTGCCCCGCCCCGGGGCCGACCACCTCAACGGGCGAAGTTGCCGGTTGGATGACGATCGTTAACTGGCCCCGGGTTTGCCCCCGGTAAAATTTGCGCATGCTATTGGTCAAACAGGAGCTGCTCGCGGCGCTCGCGAACACGCTCGAATCCCTCTCGCCCGGCGCCGGCTCCAAGGCCGCGTTCGAGTCGCCCAAGGTGGCTGCCCATGGCGATTTCGCCAGCACGGCCGCCATGCAGCTCGCCAAACCGCTGGGCCAGAAGCCCCGCGAACTGGCCGAGCGACTGAGCACCGCGCTGCTCGCCACCCCCGCCTTCGCCCAATGGGTCGAGGCGATCGAGATCGCCGGTCCCGGTTTTCTCAACATCCGTCTCAAGACGGCCGCCAAGCAGCAGATCGTGCGCGAGGTGCTGTCGGCGGGCGAGGCCTTCGGCCAGCAGCCGGCCACGGGCGAGAAGGTGCTGGTGGAATTCGTCTCCGCCAACCCGACCGGCCCGCTGCACGTGGGCCACGGCCGCCAGGCCGCGCTGGGCGACGCCATCTGCAACCTGCGCGCCTCGCAGGGCGAGAGCGTGTGGCGCGAGTACTACTACAACGACGCCGGCGTGCAGATCCAGACGCTGGCCAACAGCACGCAGCTGCGTGCCCGCGGCTTCAAGCCCGGCGACGCCGAATGGCCCAGCGGCGAGAAGGCGCCGGCATACAACGGCGACTACATCGCCGAGATCGCCGCCGACTTCAAGGCGAAGAAGACCGTCAAGTCGGAAGACCGCGAAGTCACCGCGACCGGCGACATCGAGGACATCGAGGCCATCCGCGAATTCGCCGTGGCCTACCTGCGCCGCGAGCAGGACCTGGACCTGCAGGCCTTCCGCGTGCGTTTCGACCAGTACTACCTGGAGTCGAGCCTCTACACCAGCGGCCGCGTCGACGCCGCGGTGCGCAAGCTCGTGGCTGCCGGCAAGACCTACGAGCAGGACGGCGCGCTGTGGCTGAAGTCGACCGACTACGGCGACGACAAGGACCGCGTGATGAAGAA
>Ga0209675_1002178_pt1 | contig 10285 bp, 11 predicted proteins | sample AraplaCol_mLB_r2_2_FD_184280 | JGI IMG/M metagenome (GOLD analysis project Ga0209675, IMG submission 184280) | Arabidopsis root microbial communities from North Carolina, USA - plate scrape MF_Col_mLB_r2 (SPAdes) (version 3) | ecosystem: Host-associated > Plants > Roots > Endosphere | place... | reverse complement strand
TCGATTCGGCACGATGAGATGCTGGGAGGCGAAGTATGAAGCCCGTTACGCCATCATCAGAACCGAAATCCCCGCTGGATACGGAGTTAATCCGGGGACGGTACAAGCGAATGGCTACATGGTTGTTCATCATCGTTGTGCTTATCCTCTGCTCCATACATATCGGTGCCACGCCCTACAAGCTGATGGTTGGGTTGCCCCAGATGGGCAGCCTTCTGCAAGAAATGGTGCCCCCCGATTGGAGTTACTTGCCGACCATTTGGCAGCCGATGATGGAGACCATTCAGATTGCGATCGTAGGCACGACGTTAGGCGGTATCCTCGCAATTCCCGTCGCCATCTTATGTGCTTATAACCTGATGCCGAACAAATGGATTTCCATGCCGATGCGCGTCATCTTGAACTTGGTCCGTACGATACCCGATCTGCTCTTCGCATCGATATTCGTCGCGATGTTCGGCATTGGTCCTTTCGCTGGTATGCTCGCCCTTCTCTTCTTCTCGTTCGGGATTATTGCGAAGCTGACGTTCGAATCCATCGAAGCGATCGATCCTGGTCCGCTGGAAGCAATGACTGCTGTTGGCGCGAACCGATGGCAGGTGATTAGGTTCGGGGTGGTACCGCAAGCGCTTCCTTATTTCGTGTCATATTTCCTCTATACGTTCGAGGTGAATATCCGCGCAGCATCTGTGCTTGGGTTAGTTGGCGCCGGTGGAATTGGCATCCTGCTTGATCGGGCTTTAGGTCTTTTTCGATACGACCGCGCATCGATCATTATTTTATTTACGCTTGTGATTGTGCTTATCATTGATTACGGGAGTACGAGAATTCGGAGGAGTCTGCTATGAGGGATACACGAGCTCATAAACCGATAAGTGTTCGGATTCGCTTCTGGCTCATCGTTGTTGCCGTGCTGGCCGTTTATTATTGGGCGTTCCAAGGCATGCAATTTGACGGCGTACAATCGACGACGAGAACGGTCATGCTCTCCATTATCGATGGCTTCTTGCATCCAGATTGGTCTTATGTGTATATTCCAGATGGAGAAGATTTACTGCGTGGATTATTAGATACGTTAGTCATTTCGATCCTCGGTACCTTTGTATCTGCGATTTTATGTATTCCATTTGCCTTCTGGTCTTCGACAAATATGAGCAAACGCCTCGCAGTATCCGGCAGCGGTAAAATTCTGCTCAGCTTCATCCGTGTATTTCCGGAAATTATCGTCGCGATCTTGTTCATCAAGGCGGTAGGACCCGGCGCATTCGCAGGCGTGCTCGCACTCGGCATTCATTCGATCGGGATGCTCGCGAAGTTATATTCCGAAACAATCGAGAGCATTGATCGGGGGCCGCAAGAGGCACTGCTTGCCAGTGGAGCCAATCGCCTGCAAGTGCTGCGATATGCGGTCATCCCGCAGGTGATCCCGCAATTCCTGTCCTACTCGCTCTATCGCTTCGAGATTAACATCCGTTCAGCGACAACGCTTGGTCTTGTTGGAGCAGGCGGGATCGGAACCCCGCTCCTATTTGCCCTCCAAGTGCGGAATTGGAATCGCGTCGGTGTCATCCTGCTCGGAGTCGTTCTCCTCATTACGCTGACCGATATCATTTCCGGAAAATTACGGAAGCGCATTATTTAATATTTCTACTTTTCGAAGAAAGCCTTTGCATACTCCACCGTACCATGGATACCCTCTAGCCCGCCTTCAACCAGCTCTAGCGCCATGAAATTTTCGTCAGCAACGTCGAATGGCGCTCGAATGCCGTGTTGACTGGCTTTCTGGTAACCAAACTTCGGATAGTACTTCGCATGGCCAAGGACAACGGAACCCTTATACCCAAGTCGTGCAGCCATTTGATGGCCTTCTGTTATCAGCATTTTTCCGATGCTCTTGCTCTGCATTTCAGGTGCAACAGCTACAGGGGCAAGTGTGATCAGGGTATGATCACCGACTTTAATTTCAGTGAACATGATATGACCTACGATCCGATCTCCATCTACGGCAACAAGAGACAGTTCAGGGATAAAGTTATCGCTCTTACGAAGCCTGTTCACCAAGTTGTGCTCATCATGGTCGGAATGTTCACCTTTACGGAAAGCATTCTCTACAACACGGTATACAGCATCAAAATCTTGATTTTTTTCTTGTCGGATGATGATAGACATCTCGAATTAACCACCTTATTTTTGATTTTGGTATGATCAGTCGGGGTGACATGACATTTCTAAAATGCTCTGCAAAGAAAAAGTGGGTATAGTCCTAGACTATACCCACTTCTATGCGCAATAAGGCATCTATTAGGCATACTCTACTCTGCAAAGCATTTTAAGGACAACAAAAGAAGCCATTATCACAATCGCTACTTCGATCACCTAAAATTACAAATGCTTATGAGAGAGCAATAGCCAAACAGACACCACCTTTTCTTCTTAGATTTTCACATTGTAATTGATCAATGATGTGAAGTCAAATTCACTAGCGATTCTCAATCAATCCAGTCCCTGACTGCTTCCGGCTTCGTTCAGATATATACGACCCCACAAGCGTCAACAAGGTCCCTACATAGGTAGCCCAGGTGAGCTGTTCATGCAGAATGACCGCCGATGCAGCAACCGTGATGACCGGCACGATGTAGATATAGATGCTTGTTTTAATCGCGCCAAGAATACCTACCGCTCGATTCCAGGTTACGAAGCATAATGCGGATGCACCTAATCCGAGGAATAAGAAGTTCAATGCATTCGTCAGATCATAGAATCGATCGAGTCCGAGCCGGAAATCGAACAGGAACAGCGCGGGCACCATAAATAGCAGTCCATAGAAGAATACTTTCCGAGTGCTTCCGACCGTATGGTATCCGAGTCCGCTAATTTTGCGCATCAAGACGGAATAGATCGCCCAGACAATGGGAGCCAAAAAGGCAAGGATGTCACCAACAGGATTTAGTTCGAGCAATACGCTGCCGTTAAAGCCAATGGCGATAATTCCAGCCAGCGCGATGATGAAGCCGATCATAAACCGAATATTCAACCTCTCGCCTTCGAGGAAGAAATGTGCGAATAACGCCGTGAAGAACGGCGCAATCGTCACAATAACGCCAACGTTGGATGCTAAAGTATAGATCAGTGCTGTGTTCTCTAACAAGAAATATAAGGTTACCCCGCATAACGCGAATAGATGAGGCATAACACCAAATATCCGATCATAAACCGGAAAAACAATATTTCTATCGGTGTGAAATCGACCAGTAATACCTTCGTCGAGATAAAGGTCGTTCCCCAGATGATGATTGTCATGAAGGCCAATAGATGTCCTACGGTCAAATTGCGATTATCCTCCCATGGTGTATCAACCGCCTTGATCCTGGTTCGTTCGCGAATACCCTCATGTATTGTTTTGGCGTTAAACCGATCATCTTTTTGAAAAATTTCGTAAAATGACTCTGATCGCTAAATCCACATTGAAAAGCAACTTCACTAGGCGTTGTGCCCTTCTCCAGTAGTTTCTTGGCGTTATTAATCCGTATCGTCTCCAAGTAACTATACGGTGAGATGCCCATCTCTCGCGTAAAACAACGTACCAGATGATATTTACTCAACCCCGTTATTTGACTGAGCTGGTCCAATTTGATGTTCGCCATATAATGCTTGTCTATGTAATCACTCACCGCAATGATGTCGGTGCTAAGCTCCCTCGGGAAACCCAAAGGCTCCACGTCAGAGTAATCGAATAATAATTGCTCGATTAACAGCATCATTAGCTCTTCTTTCTTGAAATCGGGCTGCTCATCGCATATCATCCGGTGCAATTTCATGCGGATTGAAGATCACCACATCTCCGCTGTTAACGATAAATTCTTCAAATCTCACGTAATTCACGCGACAAAATCGCTACACCTTCTCTCCATTCCATGTGCTCTCCATTATATTGCATAATCGCCCAGAATCTTGTATGATGTTGCGCTGATCAGCTTCGCTTAAGAACCATAAGGTGCGTCGAATTCAATGATATGATGATCCACGTCCAGGATATAGATCTGAGCGAATCCTGCTACACTCTCAGGTCTTGCTTCATAGGGAATGCCCTTTAGTTCAAGCCATGCGATGGTATCCTGATAACTCTTCACCCAGATTGCGAAGTGGCTGTCTTGTGTATGGATCGGCCCTTCGCGCAGCGACTCCCCAGCAGGACATTCGATCAGATGAAGCTGCTGGATGCCAATGGCGTACCATACCCCTTTGGATTGGAACGGTGGTCGAGGTATTTCTTGCAGCTGTAAGACTTCCGAATAAAATTGCTTGGCTTGTGCCAAATCACGTACAGCAAGGCTCACGTGATGAATGTTCAGATAATCAATCATTATTTATTCTCCATTCTTAGGCATTATTTTATACAGCGTCTTTTCGATCTTACCCCGATTCGCAATCGTTTACAACGGATTTCGCGATGCATTCCCACGCCAAATGGAATGATTTCACAGATGTTGGAGCACATTAACACCATCTTTGAATGTGAGGAGTTCACCATGAAAGCTGGCACGAAATCCCTAACCTTTTTTCAAGCCTGTATGATTATGATCTTATCGACCGGATTGCTTAATCACGTTAACATTATACCTCTCTTGCTCCAGAGTGCGGGGAATGATGGCTGGATTAGTATTCTATTGTCCTTATGCATTGCTCTGATATGGATTCCTGTATTCCTCTATGTCATGAACCGTAAAGGGACACGACCTATCTACTCCTGGCTGAAAGAACAGTCCGGCTCCTTCGTTGCCTGGACCATTGTAAGCATATTGCTCATATATTTGTTCTCCGTTGCATTCGTTACGTTAAAAGATACGACGAATTGGACGAACACATCCTATCTGACGAAAACGCCTGTTTACATGATCGCCACCATCTTGACCATTATCTGTTCTCTCGCTGCGATGGCGGGGATTCGTTCGATTGCGATTTGTGCAGGGGCTCTGCTGCCAATTGTCCTCATTCTTGGTTATTTCGTCATGGGGTTGAACTTTCAATATAAAGATTACAGCTTGATCACACCCGTTCTTGAGAATGGCTTCTCTCCTGTCTTGCGAGGCATCATATACCCTGGCGCCGGTATGGTTGAGCTGTTCATGTTCTTCTTGCTGCAGCATCATCTCTCCACACGAGCAAGTTATCGGGGCTTAGCCATTCTGGCCATTTGTCTAGCTGGTCTAACCGTCGGCCCATATCTCGGTTCCATCGCGAATTTTGGCCGTGAGATTGCCATCGATCTTCGGTTTCCTGTCTTTGAACAATGGCGGCTGGTTACCATCGGCAAATATATCAACCATCTAGATTTTCTATCGATCTATCAGTGGCTGTCCGGTGCATTTATTCGAATTTCCCTTGCCATTTTCTTCGTCTATGATCTAACACCGATTCGAAGCAAGCTTCCGAAATTTATTTTTTGCGTATCGGTATCTGTCGCTCTAATCCTTATTGTGCAATTCAGCATGAGTGATATGGCGTTCATGAATTGGTTGTATTGGTACTACTATCCAATAATTTGTATCGGTATCATCAGCTTGTCCTTCATCCTATATCTGCTGACCCGGTTTCATCATGCGCACAGGAGGATTAAACACCATGACCCAACAACACGTTAAACCAAAAGATTCATCAGATCCCTTGAACCCTACACCTGGCATGCCGTTAACCTATGCGAATCTGCAGGAGCGACTATCCAATTGCGCAGACATTGAGTACCATTCCCTCGTCTTCGGAACGGATGCTGCCGTGATGGAGATTCATTTGGTATGGTGCGTCGGCATTACGGATCGTACCCAGATCAATCAATTTATCATCCCGAAACTTCAGCAGATGATGAAGGATCATGATTGGACAGAGGAATTCGGACACAACCCGCTGCTAGCGATCAATACCATAGATGTTTCCATAGGCGTACATGAGGCAATATCCAAAATATTCAACGGATTTTTGCTAATTTGTGTCCCGCTCCAAAATGTGTTCTATACGCTGGATATATCCCATGCACCGAATCGTACACCAGAAGAATCAAGCACCGAAATATCCATTAAGGGTCCGAAAGACGGGTTTACTGAGAGCTTGACGACCAATCTGGGCTTAATCCGCAAACGCTTAAAGACCGAATCATTGAAGATCGAACTTCGTATCATCGGTACACGATCCCAGACGAATATCGCCTTACTCTACGTTGAAGACGTGGCGAACAAGAAGATGGTCGGTACGGTAAAAGAACGGTTATCGAAATTGGATATAGATTCGGTCGTAAGCAGCTCGCAGCTAGGCGAAGCGATAGGTGATTCGAAATATTCCTTGTTCCCGCTGCTTGATTATATCGGGAGACCGGATTATGTGGTCCAAGCTCTGGTGCGAGGCAGATTTGCCATTATTGTCGATACCGTACCTATGGTACTGATTGGACCTGCGGACCTATTGCTCGAACTAAAATCCCCGGAGGATGTCCATTTCCCTTATTTTTTCGTTACTTTTCAGCGCATATTACGCATCATTGGGCTGATCATATCGATCTTCATCCCTGGTTTTTGGTTAGCCTTATGCGCATTTAACGTAGAACAACTTCCACTTCCGCTATTGGCAACGGTAACGAATGCCAGATTAGGGCTCCCTTTCACCGCGGCGATGGAATTAATTCTGATGCTTGGCTTATTCGAGATCTTCCGAGAGGCTGGTGCGCGCTTGCCCAAAGCTGTGGGGCAGACCGTTGCCGTCGTTGGGGGTTTAATTGTTGGAGATGCCGCGATTCGTGCTGGACTCGGTTCGCCGACGATGTTAGTTGTGGCAGCCGTAAATGCTGTGGCTACGTTCACACTCGTCAATCAATCGTTAAGTGGGACCGTGAGTATTCTGAAATTTGGGGTGCTGATCATGTCCAATTTCTTTGGTATGTTCGGATTTTTTATTTCCATGCTCGGGATCCTGCTATACCTATCGACCCTGGAATCATTCGGCATTCCCTATTTGTCACCCATCTCTCCGCCGACTTTCCGTGATATGTTCAAATCGATTGCAGCCATTCCCCCTTCCCAGAATGGGAAACGCCCCCATTATATTCACCCAATCGACGAGACGCGGCAAGGGGATGAGACATGATGTGGGCAAGACGCATTCGAAACACATCTATGATAGGAATTTTATTATTCCTTACCCTCGTTATGACCGGATGCTGGGATAAGAAGAACATTCAAGATATGAACTACATTACAGCACTTGGTATTGATTATGTGAATAACAAGTATGTCGTCTATACGCAATCCTTGGACTTTACGAACGTGTCCAAGCAAGAAAGTACGAAGAGCAAGGAACATGTACCGGTATGGATTGGCCGAGGAGAAGGCGAGACGCTCGACTCCGCTGTGAATGATATTTATAGGGCCGCACAGCTGCCTATTATTTGGGAGCATATCAGTGCGATCGTCTTCCATGAACGTGCTCTGAAGCAGGATTTGCGGAGATTGACCGATACGCTGCTGCGATATCATGAGATTCGGTTCACGCCATGGGTGTACGGCACACGGGATTCCGTCAAAGATCTGTTCGCAGCCCCGAACACCTTTAATTTATCTCCGCTAAATTCGATTCTCCATCAACCTGAGGACGTCTATATGCAGCTATCCTACATCCATCCGATGACACTTAGAGAAATGTTCATACGCTGGTTACGTCCGGGCTCTACACTCCTTCTTCCTTCAATATCAGTCAACAAGGATCAATGGTTTGAAGATCTAGAGCCGAAGGGCGCCTATCAGATTGATGGTCTCTTCACACTGAAAAAGGAGCAGTATCAAGGCTGGTGGGCCAAAAAAGATATCACTGGAATACGATGGGCATCTAGAAATGTGGTTCAAACTGCACTTCAGCTCGAGCCCCATAAGAAGACCGTAGCCATGTTATCCTTGAATGTACCAGAGAGTAACATTTCTATCAAACTGCGGGGCCAGCAGCAGACGCCGATGGTCAGGATTCAATTATTAATCGATGGTTCAATTGATGAAACTCTCTCCGAAATGCAGCCGCATGAAATGGAGAAGCTTGCTGAACGGAAAATTCGTAGTGAAATTCTACAGACATTCCAAGATGGTGTTCATAAGGACGTCGATCTATTCTCCATCCGGAAAGAGATTTACGAACAGCATGTGACATATTGGAATCAGCATCAGAAAGGTCAGACTGTCCGGCTTCGACCAGATATGATCGAACATATCGATGTCCATGTGAAGCTGAAAAATGCGGGAATGACGAAGCTGAGAAAACTATGATCTTCCACCAAAAAAAGACTTCTGGCAAGTTTACCAGAAGTCTTTCTCTTTATTTACGCAGCTCATACAGGATCACTTCAACGTTATGGAAATCGAACTTATCTTGATTGAAATTCGTATATTTGCGATCGATAATGAATCCGCATTGTTCAGCAATCGTATCGAACGCATTCGGCTGATACATTCTAATATTAAAATCTTCAACTTCTGAACGAACGTAACGACCATCCATGTACAGCTCGTATGTCAATGTTGAATATTGAATATGCTGATCTCGATCATATGTCGATTCTCCTGATAACACGACTTCGATTGGTCCTTTGCTGACTTTACCGCCTACTTGATCCGCACCTGATTCAAGCCTCTTCGTCTCATCGACTTCCGTGGTGCTGCGATACTGCTTGTCGGTGAGCACGCTGAGAACAATTCGTCCGGTTGACGTGAGTGCTTGCTTCATGACTTGTAAGGCTTGAATGATCGCGGCAGGGTCTGTTAGCAATGAAAAAGATCCTGCTGCGATAAAAATGAGATCATAAGGCTCTCTATTCAGATCAAAAGCAGCAAAATCGCATACATCAATCCGCGGTGAAGCACTCAAAGGTCGTAATTTTTCTCGGCACCTTGTAATCATGTCTTTCGATAGATCAAATCCATCGATCTGGAATCCACGCTCCACAAACGGAATGATAAATCTACCTGAACCACACATTGGTTCTAAGATCCTCATGTTGGGGCTCGCAAATGAAAGTAGATAGGCCAATTCATCTGTCGGCGCAGTCGGTTTGTCTATATCGTAATACAATGAGCATAAGTCGCCATAATACGGTTTATCCATATCATCATCCTCTTTCTACCCGCTGCTTGATCGGAACATAAATATCCATGACTGCATCTTGCAATCCGTGACAGCGTTCATCGTAAAATTCAAAATCAAGCTTGGACTCGTCGTAGACATAATCACTATTCGGGAACCATTCCTCGAAAATGTATTTCCAGGTCGCTTTTACCGCCATGGATAGCGGGTCTACATCATAAGAGGATGCAGAATCCACATGATCAACGGGAGGTGTGGTAAAGACGGCATAGTTCGCTTCTGGAACATCCCATGTCATCATGTCTGGTGTTACCTTGGAATAATCCTCAACAATAACGCCGAATAAATAAATGACATTGCCATCGTCGGATGAAGGAATACAGATCCCCACCTCACCATGTGCTGGCGGATTTAACGCTGTATACATTTTGTTCTCTAAATTCTCACCGATATACGTATCCCAGTAGGCTGCAATATCTTTCGTATAACCGCTTGTGACATTGGTTCGGATGCCATATCCTGCGATGTGGAAGGCAGGCTTGAACACGATCATCGGATTCATTCGATAACCTCCATGATTCAATATAGAATGGCTTGTACTGAAACTGCTGATCTTGGCGATATATACCGTGGGACTGTAACCATATTCTTTACGAAAGGCTTTAGAGAAGCCGCTAGCCGTCTCAAACCCGTATTCTAAGGCAATATCAATGATTTTGCGTCCGAAGAGCAGCTCCCGCCTGGCTTGGTGCAATCGCTTCTTACGGACGAAGTCCATTAGCGGCACACCTTGAATCGAACTGAACACTCTACAAAAATGATAAACTGAATATCCAATATGATCTGCGATCTCATTAGCGTTAAGGTCTTTTTTCAAATTCAAATCGATATATGCGATACTTCGCCTTATATCTTCTGAGTAATTCAATGCATCATCTTTCCTTTCTCCGCGCGGTGATGTCATTGATTCTTATTATAGCGGTCATGTTGGGAATCCGCTGTTCCAATTTTGCTAAAAAAAGAAAAGCTTGAATGATCAAGCTTTTCGAACTTTTCGTTATGGATATAACCCAATCTCCGCAATCTGCAGTTCTGCCCCACCATTATTTGCAGTCACATTCAAGCGATAATACTTGTAGGCGGATGTACTACTAACCGTATAAGTCTTCGTCAT
>Ga0209675_1002168_pt1 | contig 10342 bp, 11 predicted proteins | sample AraplaCol_mLB_r2_2_FD_184280 | JGI IMG/M metagenome (GOLD analysis project Ga0209675, IMG submission 184280) | Arabidopsis root microbial communities from North Carolina, USA - plate scrape MF_Col_mLB_r2 (SPAdes) (version 3) | ecosystem: Host-associated > Plants > Roots > Endosphere | place... | reverse complement strand
GGCCGCAGCCGTATCGCCGTGCTCGAAGCCCACATGAACGAAGTGCTTCCGCTCTACGCGCAGGCCATGAGCATGCCGATGGACAAGCTGCCGATGCACCAGCCCAACATGGCCAACCTGGGCGGCGCCCCGGTGGATGCTGGCGACGAGGATCAGCGCAGTCCGCTGAAAAAGTAGGGCTCGGCCGCGCTCCATCGCCTGCGGCCACCCATGAAAAAACCGGCTCCTGGGAGCCGGTTTTTCTTTGCGCTGACGCCGTAGCGTCGACGGCTTCGTCAGGCTTTCAGGCCAGCGGCCTCGTCGGCACCGAGTCGCACGTTCATGCACTGCACCGCCGCGCCGGCGGCACCCTTGCCCAGGTTGTCCAGGCGGGCCACCAGGTTCAGGTTGTTCTCGTTGCCGAACACGAACAGGTCCACGCGGTTCGTGTCGTTGCTCGCCTGCACGTCGAAAAAGCCGTGGTCGAGGTTCTCGTCGGCATTGAACGGATGCACGCGAACGAACTGCTCGCCTTCATAGTGCTTGCGGTAGATGTCGAGAATCGCCTCGGCATCGACCTTGCGCGACAGCAGCGACGGGAACACCGGCACCGTGACCGACAGGCCCTTGAGGAAGTTGCCGACGATCGGATTGAAGATCGGGGCCTGGGCCAGTCCGGCCTGCACGCGCATCTCGGGGAGATGCTTGTGCGAGAGACCCAGCGCGTACGGACGCGGGCTCATCAGCTTCGGGTTACCGCCCGCCTCGAACTCCGCAATCATCGACTTGCCGCCGCCGCTGTAGCCCGTCAGCGAGAATGCCGTGGCCGGGTAGTTGGCCGGCATCAGGCCCGCTTCCACCAGCGGACGCACCGCCATCACAAACGCGCTGGCGTGGCAGCCCGGCACCGCAATGCGGTTGCTGGCGCGGATCTTCTCGCGCTGCCCACGGGTCAGTTCGGGCAGGCCATAGGCCCAATTGTCGGCCGTGCGGAACGCCGTGCTGGCGTCGATCACGCAGGTATTGGGATTGGTCACCAGCGACACGGCCTCACGCGAGGCCACGTCCGGCAGGCAGAGGAACGACACGTCCGAGGCATTCAGAAAGCGTGCTCGTTCCTGCGGATCCTTGCGCTTGTCATCGGCAATGCGCAGCAGCTCGACATCGCTGCGACCCGAGAGATAGTCAAGCAGCCGGAGACCGGTGGTGCCTTCCTGACCATCGACGAACACTTTGAAAACCATGGCGGACTCACTCTGAAAAATGCAAATGCGAAAAGTCTCACATCCCTGGGGGGCGAGATATCCCGCATTGTAACGAGGTTGGAGGCGGGTCGCAGGGTTTTCGCCGAATTGGGACGGCGGGCCTATGCGGGCTAGTCTTGTTGAAAAATAACCAAGTAGGTTAATATCGCATGGAGAAGTTGACAGCGCATTACAAGCTGGCCCGGGTGAAGGCCTTGATAGAGGAGGGGCGCGTTGTTTTTACTACTGTGGCGTCTCAGGGTTACCGTGCGATGTCCATGTCGCGGAGTGAGGCTGTGGAGATCATCGCTGGGCTATGCCAGGCGGATTTCTACAAGAGCATGACTACCTACATCGATCACACCGTCTGGCAGGATGTCTATCACCCCATGACACTCGCTGGCAGCCTCTATGTGAAGCTGACCGTAAAGGACGAGTTGCTCGTCGTTTCGTTCAAGCTTCGGTAGCTGGCGGCCTGATCGGCCGAAAGGAAAAACGCATATGAAATGTCCCGAATGTGGCGGCGCTGAACTGGTCACCGGGCGCCGCGATTTGCCGTACACCTACCGCGGAGAGTCCACGGTATTCGAGGATGTGCAGGGCCAATGGTGCCCGTTGTGTGGCGAAGGAGTGTTGTCCAAGGAAGAAGATGAGCGCCTCGACGAGATCGCGTTCGCCTTCAACAAGGAAGTGAACGCTGCCCTCGTAGACCCGACGTTCATCGTCGCGGTGCGCAAGAAGCTTCATCTCGACCAGAAAGAGGCGGCTCAGCTCTTCGGCGGGGGCGTCAACGCGTTCTCCCGCTACGAAACCGGTCGAACCAAGCCGCCGCTATCGCTGGTGCAACTGCTGCGACTGCTCGACCGTCATCCGGATCTACTCGAAGAGTTGCGCGCCGACGGAAGCAAGGTCACCTTCTGACGCGCCCTTCACATCACAACGGAAAGTCGTAGTCGATCGACAGTGGTGCGTGGTCGCTGAACTTCTCGTCCTTGTAGATCGCGCAGCCCTTGGCGGTGGCGGCAATCTTCGCGGTGGTCAGGTGGTAATCGATACGCCACCCGACGTTCTTGGCGTAGGCCTGTCCGCGGTTGCTCCACCATGTGTACTGGTCGGGCCGGGGGTCGAGCTGGCGGAAGACGTCCACATAGCCGTGGCTGTCGAATAGAGCACCGATCCACGCGCGTTCTTCGGGCAGGAAGCCTGAGTTCTTCAGGTTGCCCTTCCAGTTCTTGATGTCGATTTCCTTGTGCGCGATGTTGACGTCGCCGCACAGCACGATCTCGCGTCCGGTGGCCTTCAGCGCCAGCAGGTGGGGCAGGAAGGCTTCCATGAAGCGGAATTTCGCGAGCTGGCGCTCCTCGCCGCTGGAGCCGGATGGCACATAGACCGAAATCACGGCCAGGTGCGGATACTGCACCTCGACGTAGCGGCCTTCGGCATCGAATTCGGCGCAGCCGAATCCCGTGACGATCCGCTCGGGCTTGTGGCGCGTGTAGAGGCCCACGCCGCTATAGCCCTTCTTCTCCGCATAGTGGAAGAAGCCGTGGTAGCCGTGTGGCGCCAGGAACGCCTCGGTCATGTCGGCTTCCTGGGCCTTGAGTTCCTGCACGCAGACCATGTCTGCGTCCTGCTTGCCCATCCACTCGAAGAAGCCTTTCTTGGAGGCCGAGCGGATGCCGTTGAGGTTGGCGCTGATAATCCGTAACATCTCGGGAAATTTTGAAAATCAGAGAGAAAAGAATGACGCAGCAGACCACGCCGGACGACCTCAGCCAGTCCTTTATCCGCTTTGCACTGGATGCGGGCGTGCTGTCCTTCGGCGAATTCGTGACCAAGGCCGGACGCAAGTCGCCGTATTTCTTCAACGCCGGCCTGTTCAACCAGGGCGCCATGCTGGGTCAGGTGGCGCAATTCTACGCGAAGACCCTGTTGGACTCGGGCGTGGAGTTCGACGTGCTGTTCGGACCGGCCTACAAGGGCATCACGCTGGCCTCGGCCACGGCGGTGGCGCTGGCCGGTATGGGACGTGACGTCGGGTTTGCCTACAACCGCAAGGAAGCCAAGGACCATGGCGAGGGCGGCACGCTGGTGGGCGCCAAGCTGCGCGGCAAGGTGGTGATCGTGGACGATGTGATCTCGGCGGGCACCTCGGTGCGCGAGTCGATGCAGATGATCCGTGCGGCCGGCGCCGAGCCCGCTGCCGTGCTGATCGCACTGGACCGCATGGAAAAGAGCGGCACCGCCGACAACATCGGCACGCATTCCGCCGTGCAGGACGTACAGCGCGAATTCGGTGTGCCGGTGATCAACATCGCCTCGCTCAAGGACCTGCTGGCCTATCTGGATGCGTCGCAAGACCCCGCGCTCGGGAACTCCCGGGCCGCGGTGGCTGCCTACCGTGAGAAGTACGGCGTCTGACAGCACACAATACGACGGCCCCGCTTGGGGCCGTTTTCATTTCCAGGGATTCCAGGGAGCATCGGCGTGGCGAAGAATCGGCGGCAGGACGTGGCAGCGGTCAAGAAGCAGGTCGGCGCGCAGGGCGCACCCCCGCAGGATTCTTCCCCTGATGCCGCCACGCCGGCCAAGGCGAAACGCAGTGCAGCCAAAAGCGAATCGCTGCCGTTCACGCATTGCGCCCCCGATGCGCCGCCGCACACCGGCCCGGCCCACGAAGCCTATGCCATCCGCGCGCTGGTGCTGCAGGGTGGCGGGGCGCTCGGCTCGTATCAGGCGGGCGTCTACCAGGGACTGTCGGAAGGCGGCATCCATCCGAACTGGGTGGCGGGAATTTCCATCGGCGCACTGAATGCGGCCGTGATCGCCGGCAATCCGCCTGAAACACGTGTGGCGCAACTGCGCGCGTTCTGGGAGTACATCTGCGCCCAGCCGTGGTTGCCCGGTTTGCCGCTCGATCTGCTGACCGAGGCCGCGCCGATGTGGCCCGAGCCGATGCGTATCTGGTTCGATAGCGTCAACGCAGCGCGGGCATTGGTGGAGGGGCAACGCGGCTTCTTCACACCACGCGCCGTGACGGACCTCTGGGCGCGCCGCGACGATCCGGGCAGTGCCAGCTACTACGACACCGCGCCGCTCAAGGCCACGCTGGAGCGCTTTGTCGATTTCGACCGCGTGAACCGCTCGAAAGAGATGCGTGTCTCCGTGGGCGCGGTCAACGTGAAGACCGGCAACTTCGCCTACTTCGACAACACGCGCATGACGCTGCGGGCCGAGCATTTCATGGCGTCGGGAGCCTTGCCGCCGGGCTTTCCGGCCGTGGAGATCGATGGCGAGTACTACTGGGATGGCGGGCTGGTGTCGAATACGCCCTTGCAGGAAGTGCTGGTGGCCCAGCCGCGCAAGGATGCGCTGATCTTTCAGGTCGATCTGTGGAGCGCGCGCGGCAAGCTGCCGCACAACCTGCTGGACGTGGCCGAGCGCCAGAAGGACATCCAGTATTCCAGCCGCACGCGGGCGATCACCGACGTCATGCGCGAGCAGCAGAACTATCGCCGCATGTTGAGCGAGGTGATGGCGCTGGTGCCACCTTCGAAGCGCGACGATCCGTGGTTCAAACGCGCGGCCGATCATGCCTGCGACGCGCGCCGCAACGTGATCCAGCTGATCTATCGCGACAAATCGTTCGAGGGCAGCGCCAAGGATTACCAGTTCGGTGTGCTGACGATGCACGAGCACTGGTCGAGCGGCCTCGACGATATCCGCGACACGCTCAAGCATCCGCACTGGCTCGCGATGCCGGGGCCGGAACGGCCCTTCGTCACCCATGACGTGCATCGCGGGAACGGAGATACCTGAGCGTCGGGCTTACTCCACCACGAGCTTGGCCAGTTCCGGCTTCGGCGGCGGATACTCCGGCTTGAGCTGGGCGAAGACCGCGCGCAGGATCTCTGCCACCATCAGGTTACGGTGCGTCTTGGAATTGGCCGGCACGATGTACCACGGATTGGCGGGTGTGGCCGTGGCGGCGATGGCCGCTTCATAGACGCGCTGGTACTCATTCCAGAACTTGCGTTCGGCCAGGTCCTGCGCGTCGAATTTCCAGTGCTTCTGCGGATCGCCGATACGCTGCTCCAACCGATCCTTCTGCTCGTCCTTCGATATGTGGAGAAAGCACTTGACGATGGTCGTGCCGGTCTCCGTGAGCATCTGCTCGAACGCGCGGATCTGCTGATAGCGCCGCGCGCATTCGGCATCGTCGATCCAGCCGTGCACGCGCGTGATCAGCACGTCCTCGTAATGGCTGCGGTTGAAGACGACGATTTCGCCCTTGCGCGGCACCTGCGCATGCACGCGCCACAGGTAGTCGCGCGCCAGTTCCTCGGCAGTCGGCGCCTTGAAGCTGACCACGCGTAGCCCAAGCGGATCGAAGCTGCGGAAGACACCGCGCACAGTGCCATCCTTGCCACTGGTATCCATGCCTTGCAGGATGACCAGCAGCTTGCGCGAGTGCTCGGCGTAGAAGATGTCCTGCTGCTTGTCGAGCCAGTCCGAGATTTCGGTTACACGCGCCTGGTCGATGGCCTTGGTGCTGCCAGAGAGTGGCTTGGACTTGGGATCGAAGGATTCCAGCTTGAAAGACTTGCCGGAGGTAATGCGGAAATCGTCCAGATTCATGGGCTCTCCGAGAACGGGGCCGGGCGGCCCCGCGTTCCTCATGACCTCCCGGACCGTGCGGGAGGCAAGCCCTCATGGTCAGGCAGGCAGCATGGCCAGGTCAATAGACCCTTCGAATACCGTCGTGGCCGGACCGGTCATCTGCACCGGCTGGCCCACGCCATCCCAGGCGATGGTCAGGTCGCCGCCATGCGTATGGACCTTGACCGGAGAGTCGAGCAGGCCACGATGGATGCCCGCCACCACCGCCGCGCAGGCGCCGGTGCCGCAGGCCAGCGTTTCACCGGCGCCGCGTTCGAATACGCGCAGCCGGATGGTCTGGCGGTTCACGATCTGCATGAAGCCGGCATTGACGCGGTTCGGGAAGGTCTTGTGATGCTCGATCACGGGGCCATCCTGCAGCACCGGGAACTGTTCCACATCCTCGACGACCTGCACCGCATGCGGATTGCCCATCGATACGGCGGAGATCCATGCCGTACGGCCGTTGACCTCCAGGCCGTAGAGCGTGTCGCTGCCCTCGGTGCGCGTGGGCAGGCCGGCTGGCACGAACGGCACGCGGGCAGGCGTCAGTTCGGGCGCGCCCATGTCCACGGTCACCTGGCCGTCATCCTGCAGCGTCAGCGTGATGATGCCGTTCATGACTTCCACGCGCACCGTGCGCTTGTCGGTCATGCCCTTCTCGCTGACAAATCGCACGAAGCAGCGCGCGCCGTTGCCGCAGTGCTCCACCTCGCCGCCATCGTTATTGAAGATGCGGTAGCGGAAATCGACATCGTCGCGCTCGGATTTCTCGACGATCAGGATCTGGTCCGCGCCGATGCCGAAATGCCGGCTGGCCAGCGCGCGCCACTGGGCGTCGGTCAGGTCGAGCTTCTGGTGGATGCCGTCCAGCACGATGAAATCGTTGCCGGCGCCATGCATTTTGGTGAACTGGAGTTTCATGCTCGGCATTGTAATCAGTAGATGTCAGGTTCGCCGGGCGGCCGGTGCTTGAAGCGTTTGTGCACCCAGTAGTAATCCGCCACACGCGGGCGGATCGCGTCCTCGAAGAACTGGTTCATGCGGCGCGTATCTTCCGTGACGCTCTCGCCGGGATAGTTGTCCCAGGCCGGCAGAATGTGCAGCACATAGCCCTTGTAGTCGGGCAACTGCTCCGTGTAGATCGGCACCACCTGTGCGCCGGAGGCGCGGGCCAGGCGTGATACCACGGTCAGCGTCAGCGCCGGCGCGCCGAAAAACGGGATGAATTCGGAGTCGCGCGGGCCGAAATCCATGTCGGAGATCAGTTGAAGCGCCTCGCCTTGCTTGAGCACGCGCAGGATGCTACGCGCGCTGTCATTGCGCGAAATCATGTTGGCGCCAAAGCGCCCCCGCGCGACCTTGAGGAAGTTGTCGAACAGTTCGTTCTTCTGCACCGTGTACAGCGAGGCACCCGAGCGGCCCACAGTGTCGCGCAGATGCATCGTCAGGCGGATGGCACCGGCTTCGAGGCCGGATAGATGCGGCGTGACAAGAATGTGCGGCGTGCCGTCGAGCGCGGGAAGGTTGGCCTGATCGTCGATCTGCACGAGGCGGCGCATCTTGTCCTCTCCGCACGTCCAGAAAATGCCGCCTTCGGCCAGGCTGCGAAACACCTTGCGGAAGGTTTCGTGCGACATGGCTTCGATTTCCGCAGCAGATTTTTCCGGAAAGCACAGGCGCAGGTTGGCGCGTACGACCTCGCGGCGCGAACTGGGAATCCGGTACAGCAGGCTGCCCAGCGCCTCGCCGAAACGGGCGACAAAGGAATACGGAAGCTTGCCCAGCAAGGTCAGCAGACCGATACCGAGCGAGGTAAATATGCGGCTCATCAATGATTTTGGGTCGTGGTGTCGGGCGAAACTGGCGCGGAGGCCATCGTTGCCGGTGGCGGTTCGGCGCCACCTGGTTGCTTGTAGCGGTTATAGCCCCACAGGTACTGGGTCGGATCGATCTCGATCAAGTCTTCGATGGCGGCGTTGATCGTGGCCGATGCGGCGGCGGGGTCGTCGGGCAGCCTGCCGTTGTCGCCGAGCACGCGCACATGGCCGCGATAACCCTGCCCGTGCGGCAGCCGTTGCGCATAGATCATGACCGCCGGTGCGCCGGTCAGTTGCTGCAAACGATGGACCAGCGTCATCGAATAAGCCGGCTTGCCATAGAACGGCGCCCAGGTGCCCTCGCCACCACTCGGTACCTGATCGGGAAGAATGCCGAGGGCCTCGCCGCGCTTGAGCGCCTTGACCAGCATGCGCACGCCGCGCGGAGTGGCGGGCGCCATGGCCAGGTTGGGCCGGGTGCGCATGCGTTCGACAAACTCGCGCAGCCAGGGCTGGTGCGGCGGCTTGAACAGGCAGGTAATGGGACGGAGCCGGGCGTGCGAGAGCGGCAGGATCTCGAAACAGCCCAGGTGCGGCGTGGTGAGAATCAGGCCGTTGCCCTGACTCTGGAGCCGGTCCATCTCGGGCCAGAGGTGATCGTCGAAGCAATCGGTCCGCACGGTGATCGACTTGCGGCTCCAGAAATACGGCATCTCGACGATGAGGCGGCCAGTATGGCGCGCGGCCTCCGCGATCATGGCATCGGTGGCGTCGGGGTAGGCGTGGCGGAAGTTCTCCACGAGCCGCCGCCCATAGCGGCCGGGGAGCCGGGCCGCCAGCAGTCCCAGCGCGCCGCCAATGGCGTGCAGGACGCGCAGGGGCAAGCGGGAAATGAGCCAGAAGATAAAGGTCATGAGGGAGAAAGGGGAAATCGATCCCGGGATGAATCTTGTGTAATCGTCTCGTACATCACGTCGCGTGATCGGCAGGGCGCTGCCAAACTTCAGCCCTGAATCGAGCCGAATAACGTCCGGTATGGGCGCCTGCTTGCTCGATTGGACCCGATGCAGCATCCCCGGTCGCGGCGTATAATACCGCCCATCGCCGAGTTAACTGACAACTTGCGGGGCGATACCGCTCGATAAGAGTGGCCTAAATACCGCTAAAGCGTCGCCGCACGGTTTTCAGGGTGGCGCGCAATAGCCACATAGCCAACCTGGAGAACCTAGATCGTGTCGAACGATTTCCTCTTTACTTCGGAATCTGTCTCCGAAGGCCATCCCGATAAAGTAGCCGACCAGATTTCGGACGCCATCCTGGACGCCATCCTGGCTCAGGACAAGTATTCGCGTGTGGCTGCCGAGACGCTTTGCAACACCGGTCTGGTCGTGCTGGCAGGTGAAATCACCACGACTGCGAACGTCGACTACATCCAGGTCGCACGCGACACCATCAAGCGCATCGGCTACGACAACACCGACTACGGCATCGACTACAAGGGCTGCGCCGTGCTGGTGGCCTATGACAAGCAATCCCCGGACATCGCCCAGGGCGTGGATCGCGCCTCGGACGACTACCTGAACCAGGGTGCTGGCGACCAGGGCCTGATGTTCGGCTACGCCTGCGACGAGACCCCGGAACTGATGCCGTTCCCGATCTATTACTCGCACCGCCTGGTCGAGCGCCAGTCGCAACTGCGCCGTGACGGCCGCCTGCCCTGGCTGCGTCCGGATGCCAAGTCGCAAGTGACGGTGCGCTACGTGGACGGCCGTCCGCACAGCGTGGACACCGTGGTGCTGTCGACCCAGCATCACCCGGACGTCACGCAAGCCCAGATCCGCGAAGCCGTGATCGAGGAAATCATCAAGCCGGTGCTGCCGGCCGAGATGCTCAAGGAAACCAAGTTCCTGGTGAACCCGACCGGCCGTTTCGTGATTGGCGGCCCGCAAGGCGATTGCGGTCTGACCGGCCGCAAGATCATCGTCGATACGTACGGTGGTGCTTCGCCGCACGGCGGCGGCGCGTTCTCGGGCAAGGACCCGTCGAAGGTTGACCGCTCGGCGGCCTACGCTGCCCGCTACGTGGCCAAGAACATCGTGGCCGCGGGCATTGCGCGCCAGTGCCAGGTGCAGGTCAGCTACGCCATCGGCGTGGCGCGTCCGATCAACGTGACCGTGTACACGGAAGGCACCGGCAAGATCTCCGACGAGAAGATTGCCGAACTGGTGCAGGAACACTTCGACCTGCGTCCGAAGGGCATCGTCCAGATGCTGGACCTGCTGCGCCCGATCTACGAGAAGACCGCTGCCTACGGCCACTTTGGCCGCGAAGAGCCGGAATTCTCGTGGGAAGCGACCGACAAGGCCGCCATCCTGCGCGCTGCCGCCGGCCTGTAAGTCTCCGGGCTCCGGCCCCATGAAAGAACCCCGCCGGTCCTTGCGGATCGCGCGGGGTTTTTTGTTGGTCTCGCATCACATGTTGGTGGGGCGTCAGGCGAGTTAGAATCCGGCCATCCCAAGAGAAACCGATCAAGCGGAATTGCCATGTCCCTGGACCTGATCCGTACCCAGCCCTATACCGAGTGGTCGCCCGAGGTGTCGCCGGAAACGCGTGCGACGCTGCGCCGCGAGCTGGAGCAGG
>Ga0209675_1002164_pt1 | contig 10352 bp, 10 predicted proteins | sample AraplaCol_mLB_r2_2_FD_184280 | JGI IMG/M metagenome (GOLD analysis project Ga0209675, IMG submission 184280) | Arabidopsis root microbial communities from North Carolina, USA - plate scrape MF_Col_mLB_r2 (SPAdes) (version 3) | ecosystem: Host-associated > Plants > Roots > Endosphere | place... | reverse complement strand
ATCGGCACGAAGCGACCCGCGAAAGAACCTGTGCGCCCCATCATGGTTGCAGCGCGCGCGGTACAGCGGCTGTCATCGCAGGCGCCCGCCGCCTAGCTCCTAGAGCGCGCCAAGGTCCGGCACCGGCGAGCCCGACCAATGGGACGCGCGATGTCTGCGCCTTCGTCAGCGCGCAACACGGTAAAGATGAAACACCTTCCGCGTTTCGAAGCCTAGACGTTGATAGAGACCGATGGCGGATGCGTTGTCGTCGCGGACGTGCAAAAAAGGTGTCTCGCCGCGCTCCCGCATCTCACGGCGCAGCGCGTTCATGAGGTGCGCGGCGAATCCCCTGCCACGGTACCCCTCCTCCACACAGACAGCGCTGATCTCGGTGAAGCCGTCGAGCCGCATCCGTTCGCCAGCCATCGCGACGAGGCGGCCGTTGTCGCGGATGCCGATGTAGTTGCCCATCTCGTGCGTGCGAGCACCGAAGGGACCGGGCTGCGTCGCACGGGCCAACTCGAGCATGTCCGACGCGTCGCTTGCGCCCAGGCGTCTCACGTCATGCCCGGTTCCGCTTGATGGCGAGTGCTCGTCCACCATCTGGCGAATGAGAAAACGGTGCTCCGCACGCAGCCCCTCCATCGGCGGCAGCGGCTCGACGTTCAGGATCAATGCATACCCGCCCGGCACAACGAGTGTTGCGAGTTCCAGAAGTGCGTCGCAGGCCGTGTGCGCCACTCCGGCGAAAGGCGCGATGTCCGGAAAGTAGCGCGCCGCCGTGCTCGTGGCACAGCCCAGAGCGGTCTGCCGGGTCGTCAGAGCCGCCCACACAGGGTTGTCGAGGCTGCTTCGATCCTGATGCGTGACCTGGTTCATTGGTTGTCTGTCCTGCTCGATGATGAACGGTCAGTCTAGGCACGACCGGCGGCGCACCCAACGGTCGTAAACGACATCTTCAAGATGATTTGCGACACGGAGCAGGCCTACTGCGGCGACCTGCTTGCCACCTTCACAGCTCATCTTCTCGATTGCCGAGCCTGTGCGACAAGCTCCTGCCAAGCCTCGGCGCGAGCAGGAGCTACCAAGGCCAGCGACGACGCGGCCCGCGCACGGTCGCGCGGCTGATCACTGAAAGTCCAAGGTGTGCTTGATCTTGAACAGTCCGTTGTTCGAGGTGACACCCAGTTTGCGGAACGCCGCGGCTTTCTGCGTGCTGATGGTCTTGATGCTGCGATTGAATTTTTCCGCGATCTCGGTGACCGTCATGCCGGCAAGATAGCAACGGATGACTTCCTGCTCTCGCGCCGTCAGTGAAGCGCTCTTGAGCGCACTGGCGTTGTTCGCGTCGTTGACCGCGTCGATGGCGGCCTCCGGGACGCGATAGGACATGTCCGAGTTCAGGTAGACGGCACCTGTAGCTACGGTTCGTATCGCCTTGATCAGCTCGGCCATGCCCTCGCCTTTGCCAACGAACCCGCGAGCGCCGACGCGGAGCGCCAGCGCAACGGTTGCAGGATCGTGGTGTGCCGACAGCACGAGGATGCGGCATTCAGGAAACTTTGCCCGCAGTGCGCGAATGAGCGAAACACCATCCAGTTCGTTGGCGCCCAGCGCGAAGTCCAGAAGCAGGAGCTCGGCAGGGGTTTCCGCCAGTCCGCGCACCGCCTCGCCGCTCGTCCCGAAAACGCCGACGACCAGGAAGTCAGGCTCGTCCTGAAGCCGACTGACGAGCCCGTGTCGCACGATCGCATGATCGTCCAATAAAGCAATGCGTAAGCGTTTCATAGGCACTGGACCACCCCGCGCAACGTTCGAAACATGGTTTCAGCGGGCAGTATAGGTCGATCTCCGAATCTGTTGCGCTTCATATCTCCAAAGCCGGTTGCCCCGAAAAATCGGCTCGCTGAAACGATCCGCGTGATTGAACTGTTTCCGCCGTATCGGACCCGGCGAGGGAATTGAGCGGGATCAGGAGATAGCCCCTTCGATAAATTGAACGCAGCACCAACCCGTTTTCCTCACGCAACTCGAGCTTCCGCCGGACATTGGCCGCGCAGACGTCTATGGCGCGCGATTTTCCCTGAGGCGGCTCACCCAATGAATGCAGGAAATCGTCGCGCGAAACCAATTCACCCATGTTTTTAAAAAGCATCAAAGCAAAAAGAAATTGTCGTTCCTGAAGGCGAACCTCTCGCCCTTTGTCAAACACGACAGCGCGCGAGCCATTGATGAATCGATAGCCGCCCCAGGTGAAGTCGATTGTCTCTGCGCAAAACCCGGCCGACGCGCTGCGCAAAAGCAGGGTCTGAACTCGCCACGACAACTCCCCTGGATTCAAATTCTGAAAGGCAATGACTTCCATCCACGGGAAAGGAAGCTCGGGGGCGGTCAAGATTTCCCATTGCCCACGATGAGTCAGGAAAATTACAGGAATCTTCACTGCGGCGCATATTTTGGGCAGGAACTTCAAGTCGGCTTCGTCCTCGCTCGACACCAGGATCAACGAATATTTCTTGTTGCCTGCAAGTTGTACCACCACATCCACTGAATTGGCAAAGGTACAGACTTCGTAACCTGCGCTGGTCAATTCCTCGGCCAATCGTTGATCACGGTCCCGCTTCCCGATGAAGCAGATCGACGCGAATTGCGAGCGCGGCGTCATTTCGAAGCCTCCGACTCAAGATCTACAGATTTTTCAGCACGGTAGATCAGTACGAATAAATTCGGCAAATCGAATGATTTATCTTTTGGAGAAATTGAGTTAATGGTGGTCATCGGCAGGTCCTTTAAGACAAATTTACCGATGCATACGTTCAAACAAAATAAGACCAGGACTAAATTGAACGAATCCGCCGCAGACGTGAATTTTTTCCTCACTTCCGCAATTTCGTAAGAAATTTGGGAGTGATCCTATTTCTTTATCCACGCTGCACGAACAGGCACTCTGTGTTGCAACACGGGCCGCACATCAGGCGTTGCACAGACAAAAAAGCATCGCTCGACGCTCAAGCCCGCATTCAGAACTCAGCGCAACGCCTACAGCGGGATATGGTTTGTGAAGAGCCGCAGACCGGGCTCCTGGCGCCCGAACCTTGAAAGCCCAGCGGAGCGCTGACGGATGGGTCGGCTGCGCGAAGAGCAGCCGAACCCACGTGAACACGTTCGAGCGTCGGCAACATGTGATGAGCCGCCAGCGATGCCGAGGCGATTCATCGATCACAGGGATGTTGCTCATCATGAGCAACCATCGGCTGCAGTGCGCTGCAGAAACGGGCAAGGCGAAGGGGGCAAAGTCGCCCCTGCGGACCGCAGGCGGTCGACAGCAGGCGTAGGGCTGCCGGGACATCGCAGAGGCCCCGGCGTCATGCGATCAAAACTTGCCGGCTGACCGTTTGTCGCGCTGCAGGAACCCAGGCAGCAGTGCCAGGTCGCCGGGTATTCAGTTGCCCGACATGCGCACCGTCTTGTCGAGGAACTCGTTCGTGAACAGCGTTGCAGGGTCGTAAGCCTTGTCGATGCCGACGAGCGAAGAGACAAGGTCATAGTCGCTCTTCACGCGCTGGCCATCGAACGCGCCGAGCGCCACCTTGGTGGTGGTGTCGTCGCGCATCAGCTGCTTGATGCGGTTCCACTGGTCGCGCTGGTTGTCGGGCGTGAGGCCGCTCACACTCGCCTGCAGCGCTTGCAGGCAAGGTTCGAAGTCCTTCACGCAGGCCTCGTAGGCACGTTGCGTCACGGCCACGAACTTCTTCACCTGCGCCGGGTTCTTCGCGAGGTAGGGGCCGTTCACGATCAGCGAGTTGCCGTAGACGTTCACGCCCACGTCGCGCCATGGCTGGAAGCCGAGATCCGCGCCGAACTCGCGCGCCTTCAGGTCGTGCTCGTTGTAGAAGTCGCTGATAACGTCCACCGACTTGCTCTTCAGCGCGGCCACCTTGGCCTGCGGGCTCACGTTCACGAATGTAACGCTTGCCGGATCGAGTCCCACCTTCTTGGCGAAGGCCGGCCACATGAGGCGGGCCGCGTCGCCGGGCGGGTTGCCGATCTTGCGGCCCGCGAAGTCCTTCGGGCCGGCAATGCCCGATGACTTCAGCCAGTAGAAGCCCTGCGGGCTGTTGGCGTAGATGACCATCACCGCCTTCACGTCGGCGCCCTTGCCTTTGGCCTGGATGGTGGTGGGCAAGTCGGCGATGCCGAGGTCGCTGCCGCCCGTGCCCACGCGCTGTGCAGACACGGCCGAGCCCTTGCCCGCCTCGATGCTCAGGTCGATCCCTGCCTCGCCGTACCAGCCTTTCGACTTGGCGTAGTACAGCGGCGCATGGTCGGCGGTGGGCGTCCAGTTGAGCACCAGGCTCATGGCATCGGCCGCGAAGGCCGTCGGAGCGCTGGCGGCCGAGGCCATCAGCAAGGCAGCGGCACCGGCGGCCGACAACAGCTTTTTCATGCGGGTCACTCCAAAAGAAGGTACAAACAGAACCTGAAATTCATATTACCAACTGTTTGGTTGACACGCAATCGACGCGATCCCCTGGGCTCGCGCCTTGCCTCGACAGGGACCATCCGCCATGCCCGCATCCACTTCTTCCGCCGCAGCCGCATCGACCACCAAGCGCGAACGCGACCCCGCCGCCGCCAAGCAGGCGCTCATCGCCGCCGCTGTCGCGGAGTTCGCAACCAAGGGCTTCGCAGGTGCGCGCGTCGATGTGATCGCGGCCGAGGCCGGGGTGAACAAGCAGCTCGTCTATCACTACTTCGACAGCAAGCAGGGTCTGTACCTGGTGGCGCTCGAGTCGGTCTATGCAGAGATCCGCGAGAAGGAACAGCGGCTCACGCTCGGCGAGCTCGCGCCGCTCGAGGCCATGAAGCAGCTGGTGGCCTTCTCCTTCGACTACCTGGCCGAGCACCCCGAATTCATCGCGCTGCTGACCGACGAGAACCGCAACCACGGCACGCACCTGCGCGAGTCCGAGCGGCTGCGCAAGATGCACTCGCCCTTCATCGAGATGCTAGAGGCCACGCTGGAGCGCGGCGTGGCCGCGGGCGTGTTCCGGCCCGACTTCGACGCGATCAACCTCTACATCTCGATCGCGGGCATCTCGTACTTCTTCTTCTCCAACAACCACACGCTGTCGGCCATCTTCGGCAAGCCGCTCGACGCGCGCGGCGCGCTGCTGCAGCGGCGCCGCCATGTCATCGAGTTCGCGCTGAACGCACTGCGACCCTGACGCAAAAAAATTTATCAACTGGTTGGTTGACTCGGGTGGCCGTGAATCCTAAGATTCACGGCATCGCTTCCTCACACCCGGGAACAGACATGACGGCACCCGAAGGCGCACTGGCGCCTCCTGCAATCGCAACGGCAGTCGCACGCAACGACAACGCGGGCCACGCCAGCGGCGAACGCCCTGAATGGCACCGCTGGGCGCTCGTGGCCGCGGTGCACCTCGCAGGTCTGTTGCTCTGGGAAGCAGTGGTCCGGGTCTTTGCGATCCAGCCGTTCATCCTGCCCGCGCCGTCCAAGGTGCTCGCCACGCTGGCCAACCCGAACTACAGCTGGCTGAAGAACACCGGCGTCACTGCGCTCGAGGTGTTCGGCGGCTACGCGCTGGGCCTGGTGCTGGGCATCCTTTGTGCGCTGCTGTTCATCACCAGCCGCCGGCTCATGCTGCTGGTCTTTCCGCTGCTGGTGACGCTCAACATGATTCCCAAGGTGGCGATGGGGCCGCTGGTGATCGTGTGGTTCAGCTACGGCATCGGGCCGAACATCCTCATCACGTTCAGCCTGTGCTTCTTCCCGATCCTGCTGACGACCATCCGCGGGCTCAACGAGACAGAGCCCGAACTGCTCGACCTAGTGCGCGCGCTCAAGGGCTCGCGCTGGCAGCTCTTTCGCTACATCCAGCTGCCGGGGTCGCTGCCCTATGTGTTCTCGGGCATGAAGGTCGCGACCATCCTCGCCGTGGCGGGCGCAGTGGTGGGCGAGTTCATTGCTTCCGAACGCGGCCTGGGCTATCTGATGATCCAGGTCCAGGCCTCCCTCGACACGCCCGCGGTCTTCATGGCCGTGCTGCTCATCACCGGCCTGGGCGTTCTGCTCTATCTGCTGGTGCTGCTGCTGGAGCGCCTCTTCATCACCCAGGACGCAAGAATCCAATGACAACCCCTGCTGCGCTCGACGACCTGCCCTTTCCCGACCGTTTCGAGACCGAAGCCGCGCTCGAAGACTATCTCGCCACGCCCTCGCGCGACCTCGTGCGCGACATGGCGCGCCTCGACGGCGACCTGATGATCCTCGGCGTCGGCGGCAAGATGGGCCCGACGCTCGCACGTCTGGCGAAGAACGCCATGCCCGGCCGCCGCGTGATCGCTGTCGCGCGCTTCAGCGAAGCCGGCGTGCGCGAGGCCCTGCAGGCGCACGGCATCGAGACCATCGCCTGCGACCTGCTCGACCGACAGGCCATCGCCGCGCTGCCGCAGTGCGCCAACGTGGTGTTCATGGCGGGGCGCAAGTTCGGCGCCGACGCCAACAACCCGCTGACCTGGGCCATGAACGCGCACGTGCCCGCACTGGTGGCGCAGCACTTCCGGGGCTCGCGCATCGTCGCCTTCTCGACTGCGTGTGTGTACCCCTTCGTTCCCGTGACCAGCCAGGGCGCCAGCGAGAGCGACGCCCCCAATCCGCCAGGCGAGTACGCCAATTCCTGCGTGGGGCGCGAGCGCATGTTCGAGTACTTCTCGCAGCAGCACGGCACGCCGGGCCGCCTGTTCCGCCTGAGCTACGCCATCGACCTGCGCTATGGCGTGCTGGCCGACGTGGCCCTGAAGGTGTGGCGCGGCGAGCCGGTGGACGTGACCATGGGCCACGTCAACGTGATCTGGCAGGGCGATGCCAATTCGCAGGCACTGCGCTGCCTCGCGGCCGCCACCGTGCCGACCTCGCCGCTGAACGTGAGCGGGCCGGAGACCACGTCGATCCGCTGGCTGGCCGAGGAGTTCGCGCGGCAGTTCGGCAAGCCGGTGACCATCGCCGGGCAGGAGGCGCCGACCGCCTGGCTCATGAACACCGGCGAGGCCGAACGCCTCTTCGGCTATCCGCGCGTGCCGCTGGCGCAGCAGATCCGCTGGGTGGCCGACTGGATCTCGCGCGAGCAGCGCCAGTATGGCAAGCCGACCAAGTTCGAGTCGCGCGACGGGAAGTACTGACATCATGGCCGCGCCCGTCGTCGAGACGCTCGCATCGATCACGCCGCAGGTCGCGCCGATGCTCGATGCACTGGTGGCCGCCAGCGGCTGGAACCAGACCGCGCGCGACTGGCAGCTGTTCGCGCGGCTCGGCACGGTGCACGTCGTGCGCGACGGCACGGGCACCGCGATCGCCAGCGGCGCGGTGCTGCCCATGCAGAGAGTGGCCTGGATCGGCATGATCCTTGTGATGCCCGAGGCGCGCGGCCGAGGCCTGGGCCGTGCGGTGTTCGCGCACTGCCTCGATCAGGTGAAACGCGCCGGGCAAGTCGCCATGCTCGACGCCACGCCCCAAGGCGAGCCGCTGTACGCGAGCTTCGGCTTCGTGCCGCTGTGGCGGCTCACGCGCTGGCAACGCGAGCCCGTTGCCGACGCCGTGCACGGACACGACCAGCACCGCGGCGGCCTCGAAGGCCTTGCCGCACTCGACGCGCAGGCCCTCGGCATCGCTCGCCCCGCCGTGCTTGGCGACCTGTTCGAGCGCGAAGGCAGCCGCTGCGTGCGCAACGGCGCTGCGCTCGGGCTCGTGCGCGCCGGCCGCGTCGCCCACCACATCGGGCCGTTGCTGGCGGCCGACGAACGCGCTGCGGCCACGCTGCTCGCCGAGGCTGCGCACTGCACCGCAGGGCGCATCGTCGTCGACGTGCCCGAGGGTCGCCTTGCGATGGCGCGAGCCTTGCGCGACGCGGGCTTCACACCCCGGCGCGGCTTTGTCCGCATGGCCCTGGACACGCGAGCGCAAGGCTACGCAAACGAAGCCGCTCCCACCGGACAACCCGCCTTCATCCACGCCATCGCCGGCCCCGAGTTCGGCTGAGGAACACACCGCCATGCCATTGAACCGATCCGACCTGCCCGCCGATGTTCTTGCGCTGCTGTCGCAAGGAACGGTGATTCCCGCCCATCCGCTCGCGCTCGACGCTTCGCGCCAGCTCGATCGCCGGCGGCAGCGCGCGCTCACGCGCTACTACGTCGACGCCGGTGCCGGCGGACTGGCCGTTGGCGTGCACACCACGCAGTTCGCGATCCGCGAACGCGGTCTGTACGCCACCGTGCTCGAAGCGGCCATGCAGGACCGCCTGGCCTGGAGCGACCGGCCGATGGCGATGATCGCCGGCCTGTGCGGGCCGACCGCGCAGGCGCGCGCCGAGGCGCGCACCGCCGTCTCGCTGGGCTACCACGCGGGGCTGCTGAGCCTCGCCGCGCTCGCGGGGTCGGGCGAGGACGAACTCATCCTGCATTGCGAGGCGGTGGCGCAGGAGATGCCGCTGATCGGCTTCTACCTGCAGACAGTGGTCGGCGGCCCGGTGCTGTCGAGCGACTTCTGGCGCCGCTTCGCCCTCATTCCCAACGCACTGGCCATCAAGGTCGCGCCCTTCAACCGCTACCGCACGATCGACGTGGTGCGCGGGCTGGTGGATGCTCGCGCGGAGGAACGCGTGTTCCTCTACACCGGCAACGACGACCACATCGTGCTCGACCTCGCCCTGCCCTTCGCCGCCGTGCGCGACGGCGCGCCGGTGCAGGTGCGTTTTCGAGGCGGCCTGCTGGGCCATTGGTCGGTGTGGACTTCTAGCGCCGTGGCGCAGCTACGCCGCATCAAGGCCGAGCTCGCCGAAGGCGGCGGCACGCTGAGCCCCGCCCTGCTCGCGCTCGACGCCCGCGTGACGGACTGCAACGCCGCCTTCTTCGACGTGGCGAACAACTTCCACGGCTGCATCGCCGGCTGCCACGAGGTGCTGCGGCGCCAGGGCCTGCTCGAAGGCACATGGTGCCTCGACCCGCACGAAGGCCTGGGCGCGGGGCAGTCGGAGGAAATCGATCGCGTCTACCGGCAGCACGGCGACCTGGCGGACGACGCCTTCGTGCGCGGCAACCTCGCAAGGTGGCAGGCATGAGCGCCGTGCTCGCCCCGCAGATGGCGCCCCCGCTGATCCGCATGCGCCAGCTGCGCAAGGTCTACCGCAAGCGCAACCAGGAATTCCTCGCCGTGTCCGACGTCACGATGGACGTGAACGAGGGCGACATGATCTCGCTGGTCGGGCCCTCGGGTTGCGGCAAGTCGACCTTGCTGAAGATCCTCTCGGGCCTGCACGGCCATGACGGCGGCACGCTCGAGATCGGAGGCCCCGATGGCCGCGGCTTCAACCCGGGCCGCGACGTGGGCATGGTGTTCCAGCAGCCGCTGCTGCTGAAGTGGCGCACCATCCTCGAGAACGTGCTGCTGCCCGCCGACATCCTCGGGCTCGAGCGGCGCGCGGCCACGGCGCGCGCGCACGAGCTGCTCGAGATGGTGGGCCTCGCCGGCTTCGCCGACAAGCTGCCCTACGAGCTTTCCGGCGGCATGCAGCAGCGCGCGGCCATCGCGCGTGCGCTCATCCACGACCCGAAGCTGGTGCTGATGGACGAGCCCTTCGGCGCGCTCGACGCCCTCACGCGCGAGAAGATGAACCTGGAGATGCTGCGCATCTGGACGCAGAGCCGCAAGACCTTCATCGTGGTCACGCACAGCATCCAGGAGGCGGTGTTCCTCGGCTCCCATTGCGCCGTGCTCACGGCCGGACCGGCCCGCATGGCCGACTTCTTCCCGATCGAGCTGCCCGAACCGCGCAAGTTGCACGTCAAGACCAGTCCGGAATTCAGCAGCTACGTGCGCCGCATCTACGACCTGCTGGGCGTCGACTGAGAGTCAGCGCAGCAGTTTCCAGCCGCCGTCGACGACGAACTCGCCCCCGGTGATGTAGCCAGCCTCGTCGGACGCCAGGAACGCGATCAGGTTCGCAACGTCCTGCGGCGTGCCGGCGGCGCCGAGCGGAATGCGCGCGGCAGAAGCTTTCGCTTCGCTGCTGCCCGTATCGGCCGCGCGTTGCGCGCGCTGGGCAACGATGCTTTGCAGCATCGCGGTGTCGGTGCGGCCGGGATGCACGGAGTTGCAGCGGATGCGCTTGCCACCCTGGGTGCCGAACAGCGCCACGGACTTCGTCAACTGCGTGACGCCGCCTTTGCTCGCACCGTAGGCCACGCTCTGCGTGGTTGGGCAATAGGACCCCACCGACGAGACGTTGACGATCGCGCCGCGGCTCTGCCGGGACATCGCCGCCATCGCTTCTCGGCATCCCAGGAAG
>Ga0209675_1002162_pt1 | contig 10356 bp, 8 predicted proteins | sample AraplaCol_mLB_r2_2_FD_184280 | JGI IMG/M metagenome (GOLD analysis project Ga0209675, IMG submission 184280) | Arabidopsis root microbial communities from North Carolina, USA - plate scrape MF_Col_mLB_r2 (SPAdes) (version 3) | ecosystem: Host-associated > Plants > Roots > Endosphere | place: USA... | reverse complement strand
CATGCGCAAGCGCCCGTGCGGGTCGCCCTCCTCGCTGCGCAGTTCCTGCAGCAGCACCTCGTTGTCGCGCAGCATGCGCTGCGCGGTTGCGAGCACGCGCTCGCCCTCGTGCGTGAGGCCGACGTATACGCGTGCCCGCTTGACGATGACCACGCCGAATTCGCTCTCCAGCGCGCGCAGCGCGTTCGACAGCGCCGGCTGCGTGATGTGGCAGGCCTGAGCCGCGCGGCCGAAGTGCTTGTGCTCGTTCAGCGCCACCAGGTAGCGCATCGAGGCGAGCAGGTTCATTCCGCTCGCACTTCAGGTGTTCTTGCTGATCGAGATGGTCGGGAACTTCGAGGAGAAGTCCTTCGCCTTCTCGGCGATGCCCACCGCCACGCGGCGCGCCACGTCCTTGTAGATGCCGGCCACGTCGCCCTCGGGATCGGACACCACGGTGGGGGCGCCGCTGTCGGCCTGCAGTCGGATCCTGATGTCCAGCGGCAGCGCGCCAAGGTATTCCATGCCGTATTCGGCCGCCATCTTCCTGCCGCCGTCGGCGCCGAAGATGTGCTCGGCATGGCCGCAGTTCGAGCAGATGTGCACCGCCATGTTCTCCACGATGCCCAGAATCGGCACGCCGACCTTCTCGAACATCTTGATGCCCTTCTTCGCATCGAGCAGCGCGATGTCCTGCGGCGTGGTGACGATCACCGCGCCCGTCATCGGCACGCGCTGGCTCAGCGTGAGCTGGATGTCGCCGGTGCCCGGTGGCATGTCGACGATCAGGTAGTCGAGGTCCTTCCAGTTGGTCTGGCGCAGCAGCTGCTCCAGCGCCTGCGTGGCCATCGGGCCGCGCCAGATCATGGCCTGGTCGGCATCGACCAGGAAGCCGATCGACATCACCTGCACGCCGTGGCGCTCCATCGGCTCCATGGTCTTGCCGTCGGCGCTGTCGGGGCGGCCCTCGATGCCCATCATCATGGGCTGGCTCGGGCCGTAGATGTCCGCGTCCAGCAGGCCCACGGTGGCGCCTTCCGACGCCAGCGCCAGCGCCAGGTTGGCGGCCGTGGTGCTCTTGCCCACGCCGCCCTTGCCCGAGGCCACCGCGATGATGTTCTTCACGTTGGGCATCAGCTGCACGCCGCGCTGCACCGCGTGGCTGATGACCTTGGTGACGATGTTGACCGACACGTTCTGCACGCCGGGCACCGCCTTGGCGGCCGCCACCAGCGACTTGCGGATGGCCGCGTGCTGGCTGCGGGCGGGGTAGCCGAGCTCGAGGTCGAACGAGACGTCACCCTCGGCGACCTGCAGGTTCCTGAGCGACCCGCTCGCCACGAATTCCTTGCCGGTGTTGGGGTCCGTGACGGCCTTGAGCGCGTCCATGAGCCCTTCTGGGGTGAGTGCCATTGATCAAACTCCTGAATGGCCGGTAGTCTAAGGGGCTCTCCAGGGCCGCATCCGATGGCTGCGCAATAGCCCGACAAGCCCGCCAACCAACAAGAATGAGAATGACAGAGACAAGCCCCGTCACCGGACTGCTGCTCACCGGAGGCGGCGCACGGGCCGCCTACCAGGTCGGCGTGCTGCAGGCCATCGCCGAGATCCGGCGCAGCGCCGGCGCCAGGGTCACCGGCACCGCCAACCCCTTCCACGTGATCACCGGCACCTCCGCCGGCGCCATCAATGCAGCGGCGCTGGCCTGCGGCAGCGACAACTTCGACCGCGTGGTGGCGCACATCGCCGAGGTATGGGGCCAGTTCCGCGCCGAGCAGGTGTACCGCGCCGATTCGCTGTCGGTCATCGGCAGCGGCGCGCGCTGGCGCATGCTGCTCGGCCTCGGGCGCTTCGCGGCGAACTGGATGCGCATCAAGCCGAAGTCGCTGCTCGACAACCGGCCGCTGGCCGAGCTGCTGCAGCGAATGGTGCCGCTGGACCGCCTGCCCAGGCTCATGGGACAGGGCCACGTGCATGCGCTGGCCGTGACGGCCTCGAGCTACAGCTCCGGCGAGCACGTGACCTTCTTCGAGGCGGCCGTGCCGATGGAACCTTGGGTGCGCTCGCAGCGGCTGTCGGTGCGCGACCGCATCACGCACCACCACCTGCTGGCCTCGTCGGCCATTCCCTTCGTGTTCCCGGCCACCGCCCTGCCGATGCAGGGCCACACCGAATACTTCGGCGACGGCTCGATGCGGCAGTCGGCGCCCATTGCCGCGGCCATCCACCTGGGCGCGCAGCGCATCCTGGTGATCGGCGCGGGCCGCATGCACGAGCCGCGAGACACGGCCGCCCCCAACACCCACAGCGGCTACCCGACCATGGCGCAGATCGCGGGCCATGCGCTGTCGAGCATCTTCCTGGACGCGCTCGCGGTCGACATCGAGCGCCTGCGCCGCATCAACCACACGCTGGGGCTGATTCCCGAGGAGGTGCGCGCGTCGAGCTCGCTGCGCCCGCTCGACCTGCTGGTGATCTCGCCGTCGGAACGGCTCGATGTGATCGCCGCGCGCCACGTCGACGCCCTGCCCGGCGCGGTGCGGCACCTGCTGGGAGGCTCGAAGGTGGCGGCCGACGTGAAAGGCGGCGCGCTGGCCAGCTACCTGCTGTTCGAGGCGGCCTATACGCGCGACCTGATGGCGCTCGGGCGCGCCGACGCCATGAAGCAGCGCGACGAGGTGCTGCGCTTCTTCGGCTGGGCGCCGGCCTGACCGCGCCTCAGCGGGCTGCGGGCCACGCGGACACCAGCGACGACATCGTCTGCAGCAGCTTCTCGGCCGCCACCGGCTTGAACAGCACCGGCACGCCCGACTCGCGCACGCGCTGCAGCCGGTGCGGCGCCGTCTCGCCGGTCACGAGCAGCAGCGGCACCCGGCCGTCGAGCCGCTGCTGCAGCCGCAGCCCGGCATCGAGTCCGTCTGCGCCGTCGGCCAGCCGGTAGTCGCACAGCAGCATGTCGAACGGCTGGCGCTCGGCATCGGCGCGCGCCAGTTCCTCCTCCGCGCCGGCTTCGTCGGCCACGGTGCGCACGTCGATCGCATGGAAGTGCAGCAGGCCGGCCATGGCGGCGCGGATGTCGGCTTCGTCGTCGACCAGCAGCACCCGGCGCGGCAAGGCCGCCGGCACGCCGGCGGGCGGCGACTGCGAGGCCGCTTCGCTCGGCACGCTCGCCGCCACGCCCAGCGGCGCTTCGGCGCGCGGCACCACCACGCGGAAATGCGTGCCGCGGCCGAAGCGCGAATGCAGCTCCACCGGATGGCCCAGCAGGCGCGACAGCCGCTGCACGATCGACAGCCCGATGCCCAGCCCACGCGTGCGGTCGCGCCCCGGATTCCCCACCTGGTAGAACTCCTCGAAGATCCGGCCCGACTGCTCCGGCGCGATGCCCATGCCGGTGTCGCGCACCTCGATCCACACCGCGTCGCCGCGCTCGCGCGCCATCACCGTGACACCGCCGCGCGCGGTGTACTTCAGCGCGTTGTCGACCAGGTTCGACAGCATGCGGTGCAGCAGCTCGGGATCGCTGCGCACCCACAGGCGGCTCGCACGCACACGCAGCTGCAGCGCCTTCTGCTCGGCCGACGGCCCGAAGGTGAAGTTCATCCGCAGGAACAGCGCGTCGAGCTGCACCGGACGCACGACGGGCGTGACCACGCCGGCATCGAGGCGCGACACATCGAGCATGGTGTCCAGCGACATGCCCAGCGCATCGACGGCGCGCATCAGCCGCTCGGCGTTGCGGCCCTCGGGCCGGTCGCTCAGCTCGTTGCGCAGCGCCGCACCGAACAGCGCGATGGCGTGCAGCGGCTGCCGCAGGTCATGGCTGGCGGTGCCCAGGAAGCGGGTCTTCTCGGCGCTGGCGCGCTCGGTGGCGGCGATCTGCTCGCCCAGCCGTGCCGCGAGGGCCTCGTGCTCGAAGCGCAGGATCAGCGCGTCGGTGAGGATGCGGTTCTGCTTGATGCCGGTGCGCAGGGTCAGGCCCAGGTGGGCCGCGCCGAAGGCCGCAAGAAAGACGTGCAGCGCATCGCGCTGCCAGGCCAGCGCCGCGATCAGGCCCAGCATCATGGGCAGCCCGTAGCCGAACAGCGCCGGCTTCAGCGGCCACAGCGCCTGCATGGCGCGGGTCCAGCTGCTCATGATGACCACCACCAGCAGCGCGGTGATGGGCAGGTTGTCGTTCGAGATCACGAACATCGGCGCCGGTGCCGTGGCACAGCTCACCATGGTGACCAGCCGCGTGTACTTGCGCGCCCAGTGCCGGCTGTCGGCCGCGGCGATGCCGGCGTGCCAGCCCGGCGTGAACAGGGCGTACAGGTCGACCATCGTGATCAGCGCCAGCCAGAACAGCGCCCACTGCGTGCCGTACTGCCAGTAGAACGCGACGCCCAGCGCCCAGGCGAAGCACAGATGCGCGCTGATGGAGACCCGCCGCGAGGCATACACCGAGGCCACGTGCTCGCGCAGCACGCGCTGGTCGAGATCGCTGTGGATAAAGGGTTCGCCTGCCGCCGGGGTCATGCGCCGATGCTATCGGCGACCCGCTGCGGCGACAGTGCCATTGGTCATGGCCCCCGCGGGGGCTCGTCCGCCAACGCAAGCAGAACGTCGAGCAGCACATTGGCGCCCTGCAACAGGTCCGCCGGCGCAGTGTGTTCCTTCGGGTTGTGGCTGATGCCGCGCACGCTCGGCACGAAAACCATGGCCGCCGGGCAGATGCGGGCCATCATCTGCGCGTCGTGCCCCGCGCCCGAGGTCATGCGCCGGACGGGCAGCCCGCGCGCGTGGGCGGATGCCTCGATCCGGCGCACCAGGCGTTCGTCGAACTTCACGGGCTCGAAGCGGGCCAGCCGGCGGGCCTCGATGGCCACGCCTTCCTGCTGTTCGAGCGCGCGAAGGAAGGCGTCCAGCTCGGCCTCGGCCTGCTTCAGCAGCGCTTCGTCCGCGTTGCGCAGGTCGACCGTGAGCGTGGCGCGCGCCGCGATCACGTTGACGAGGTTGGGATGCAGCCCGATGGCCCCCACGGTCGCGACCTGGCTGCCGCCGTAGCGCTTCGCCAGTTCGCGCACGAACACCGCGACGGCCGCGGCGCAGTAGCCGGCGTCGTGGCGCATCCGCATCGGGGTGGTGCCGGCGTGGTTCGACTGCCCGGCGATCGACAGCTCCTGCCACGAGATGCCCTGCAGGTCCTGCACCGCGCCGATGGCGAGGCCTTCCGCCTCGAGCACCGGGCCCTGCTCGATGTGCAGTTCGACGAAGGCATGCGGCACGATGCTGCCGCATTCCATGTCGCCGGCGTAGCCGATGCGCGCGAGTTCGTCGCCGAGCCGCGCACCGTCGGTGCCGGTGGTGTCGAGCGCCGCGTCGAGCGGGTAGCCGCCGGCATGCACCAGCGAACCCATCATGTCGGGCATGAAGCGCACGCCCTCCTCGTTGGTGAAGGCCGCGACCACGATCGGGCGCAGCGTGCGGCGCTGGCGCGCGTCGAGCCAGCGGATCACCTCCAGGCCGGCCATCACGCCATAGTTGCCGTCGTAACGGCCGCCCGTGGCCACGGTGTCGATGTGGGAGCCCGTCATCACGGGCGCAGCGTCGGTGGTGCCGGCGCGGATGCCGAAGATGTTGCCCAGGCGGTCGACACGCACATCCAGGCCGAGCTCCTTCATCCACCGCACCAGCTGGTCGCGGCCCTGGCGGTCGGCGTCGGTCAGCGCGATCCGGCAGACGCCGCCGCCCTCGATCGCGCCGATGGCGGCATGGGCTTCGATGCGTGCCATCAGGTCGCGCCCGGCGATGCCTTCGCGCCGCAGCCATTCGGCTTGCGCGGCAACGACCTCTTCGCCGCTGCGCCCTGCAATCGCCCGATAGACGCCGGGCGCGGTCGCGCCTTCGGTGCTCAGGAGCAGCACGCGCGCCTCGGCACCGAGGCCGGCCGCATGCCGCGCCTCGGGGTCGGCCGCGAGCGCCTGCAGCGCCGCCAGCCCGGCCGCGCCCGATTCGCCGCTGAGCACCGGCACGTCGCCGGCGTCCCCGCCGGCCAGCGTGCGCACCGCGTGCTCGGCCTGCGCGTCGGTCACCGTCATGAACACGTCGACGGCCGGCTGCAGGAAGCGCCACGCGAGCGGCGAGGTGTCGCCGCAGGCCAGTCCCGCCATTACCGAATCGACCGAGCCGGTCGCCCGGTCGGGCCGGCCGCTGCGCGCGCTCTGCAGCAGGCAGTCGGCCTGCTCGGGCTCCACCACGATGAAGGTGGGACGCGCCGCGCCGTAGCGCTCCCAGAAATGGCTGACCACGCCCGCGGCCAGCCCGCCCACGCCTCCCTGCACGATGACGTGCGTGAACGGACACGGCGCGCCCGCGGGCGAGTCCTCGAGCAGTTCGTCGGCCAAGATGCCGTAGCCCTGCATCACGTCGCGCGGCACGTCCTCGTAGCCTTCGTACGAGGTGTCCGACACCACTTCCCAGTCGTTGGCCCGCGCCAGCCGCGCGGCCTCCTCCACCGACTCGTCGTAGTTGCCGCGGATGCGCACGATCTCCGCGCCCAGTGCGGCGATGGGCGCCTCGCGCTCCTCGCTGACCTGCGCATGCAGCACGATCACGCAGCGGCAGCCGATGCTCTGCGCGGCTGCCGCCAGCGCGCGGCCATGGTTGCCGTCGGTGGCGCTGACCACCACGAAGCCGCGCAACGCGTCCGCATGCCTGCCCGCGAGCAGGTCTGCGGGCGTCCAGCCGCGCTGCGGCCAGCGGCGCAGCACCAGCCGCAGCAGCGCCACCGGCGCGCCCAGCGCCTTGAAGCTGCCGAGCGTGGAGCGCTTCGATTCGTCCTTGACCACCACCTGCGCCACGCCGAGCCGCGCCGCCAGCCGGGGCAACGGCCATGCGGGCGTGGGGTGCGGCGCCAGCCGGCTCCAGCCCGACAGCCAGCGCCGGCTCTCCTGGCCGCGCGCGATGTTCATCACCTCGCTCAACGAGAGGTCGTAGGCGCGCCGCTGCGCGTGTGGATTGGTGAACAGCATGCCCGTCAGTTCCCGTGGTCGGTGCGCCGGGGCAGGCGCAGGCGGACGATTTCCGCGAAGTAACGCGCGCCCGTGTCGAGCACCGCGTCGTTGAAGTCGTAGCTCCCGTTGTGCAGCGGCGTTCCGCCGGGCTCGCCATCGGCGCCGTTGCCGAGGAACACGAAGGCGCCTGGCACGGCCTCGAGGAACGCGCCGAAGTCTTCCGAGATCATCATCGGCGCCACGTCGGCATCGACGTTGCCGGCGCCCACCACCGCCGCGGCGGCCGCCAGCGCGGTGGGCACGCATTCGGCCCAGTTCACGGTGGGCGCGAACTCGTGCGTGTAGCTGAACTCACAGCCCGCGCCGTGCAGGCGGCAGATGCCCTCGCTGATCTCGCGCATGCGCCCGGCCAGCATGCGCTGCACGGCCGGGTCGTAGCTGCGCGTGTCGCCCTTGATGACCACGTTCGAAGGGATCGCGTTGCGGATGCCGTCGGTGATGAACTCGGTGCACGACACCACCGCCTGCGCGCCGGGGTCGAGCGTGCGCGACACCACGGTCTGCAGCGCCAGCACGATCTGTGCGCCGATCACGATCGGGTCGATGCCCATGTGCGGCCGCGCGGCATGCGTGCCGCGGCCCTTCACATGAATCACGAAGTTGTCCTCGCTCGCCATCAGGCCGCCGACGCGCGTGGCGAACGTGCCCGCGCGCATGCCGGGCATGTTGTGCAGCCCGTAGATCTCGTCGACCGGGAAGCGTTCGAACAGGCCGTCGTCCATCATCGCCTTCGCGCCGCGGCCATGCTCCTCGGCCGGCTGGAAGATGAAGCGCACGGTGCCGTCGAAGTCCTGCCGCTCGCGCAGCAGCCGCGCGGCACCGAGCACGATCGACATGTGGCCGTCGTGGCCGCAGGCGTGCATCTTGCCGGGCGTGGCGGAGGCGTAGGGGCGATCGGCCGGCAGCTCGGTGATGTTCAGCGCGTCCATCTCGGCGCGCAGGCCAATCACGCCCGTGCCTTCGCCCACCTTGAGGTTGGCCACGAGGCCGGTGCCGCCGATGCCGGTGTGCACCTCGAGGCCGAGCGCCCTGAGCACGCGCACGACGAAGGCAGAGGTCTTCGCCTCCTCGAAGCCGGTCTCGGGAATGGCGTGCAGCTGGCGGCGCCAGTGGGTCAATGTGTCGCGCAGGGTGGCGTCGGTCGGGTGCATGGCGAGATGCTATTGACAATGGCGCGGGACAGGTGCGCAAAATCCGCGTCCTTGACGCAACGTTTTTGCGTGCACACGGCCCTTCTTTCTTCTTCGCTGCATGACTCCCCTCGATGCCCTCGACCTTCGCCTGCTGGAGCTGATCCAGGCCGACAGCCGCGTGCCGCAGAGCGAACTCGGCGAACGGGTGCACCTCTCGACAGCGGCGGTGAACCGGCGCCTCAAGCGCATGCGCGACGAAGGCGTGATCCAGCGCTACGGCGCGGTGCTGTCGCCCGCGGCGCTGGGCCATCCGCTGACCATCGTGGCCGAGGTGGAAGCGGAGAGCGAGCGGATCGAGCTGCTCGATGCGATGAAACGCAGCTTCAGGGCCTGCCCGCAGGTGCAGCAGTGCTACTACGTGACCGGCGAGTGGGACTTCATCCTGGTCCTCGTGGTGCGCGACATGGCGCAGTACACGGCGCTGACGCGGCAGCTCTTCTTCCAGAGCAACAACGTCAGGCGCTTCCGCACGCTGGTCACCATGGACCCGGTGAAGCTCAGCCTCGACGTGCCGGTGTCCGGGAGCTGAAAGCCGCGCCCCGCGCCTGCGCGCACGGCATCAGCATCGAACGCAGCAGCAGCGCCACCACGCAGACGATGGGTGCGAGCGCCAGCAGCCGGCCGGGCTCGAAGGCCAGCCCGGCGGCGATGCCGACGGCGCAGCCGGTCTTGACCCACGGCGCCACCGCGTCCCAGCCGCGGCGGTGCGTGGCCGCGAACCCGATGAGCGCGGCCCAGCCGTAGAGACCGCCGAACACCGAGGCGATCCAGCTCGACAGGTAGTACACGGTGTCCAGGTCGCGGAACGCGATCGCCGTGCCAAGGCCTTGCCAGGTGTGGCGCCAGCCGTCGAACAGGAAGAAACCGGTGGCCGACGCGGCCCACCAGAAGAAGGCGTACAGGCTCGCGATGCCGGCCAGCACGGCAAGGCACGCGAGCGCACGGCGGGTGACGTCGTCGAAGGGCGTGTGGTCCCGCCACGCGGCGGTGTGTCCGTTGTCCATGCAGGGCTCCAGGTGTTCGCAAAGGAGGCCGACGTTAGGGACGCAATGTGCGGTGAGCGTGAAGACCGCGTGAAATGGTGTGAGCAGATGCCGGCGCGCGCATGCCGGCATGCCCGGCGGCGGCTACTGGAACAGCGCCAGGAAAGCGTAGATGCCGGCCAGCGTCCAGTGCACCTTGCCGGCGAGCGAGGCGGCCTCGGCCGAGATCGGATACATCTTCGCGCGCTTCCAGGCCCGGATGTTCAGCGCCACCGCCAGCACCAGCCCGCTGGCGAAGAAGAGCGCCGAATGCAGCCCGAGCGCGCCGATCAGCGACACCAGCAGGATCACGACGCCCGCGGCCCAGATGCCGCTGTCGGTGCTGGCCAGCACATGCGACAGGCCGCCGCAGACCGTGCATTCGGCCGGCGCCGCGCGGCTGGACCAGCGCTTGGCGAGGGCGCCGATGCCGGGGCGGTTGCAGCGCGGGCAGGTGTGCGTCATGTGCCGCGCAAGATACCGCAGCGCGGGTGCGGCTGGCAATGGCCGCAACGGGGAGTTCAGCCTTCCGCCGATATCCCGAGCTCCGAACACACGCGACCCAGCAGCGCCTTCAACGACGCCACCTCGGCCTCGAGCCGTGCCACGTTGGCCTTCAGCGCGGCCACTTCGCCCAGCGACACGTCGCTCGCGGCGTGGAACGCGTCGGACGATGCGGCGCCCGGCGCGGCGACCTCTTCGGCCGGCGTGCCGCTCAGCAGGTGGGCCCAGCGGCTCTCCCGGGCGCCCGGCAGCCGGGCCAGCTTGGCCACCAGCGCGCCGGCCGGCCGCTCGGCGAGTTCGTTCAGGAAGCCCTCGACCGACGAGATGTCCGCGAAGTTGTGCATGCGGTCGCAGGCGATGCGCAGCTCGCCGGCCGTCTGCGGCCCGCGCAGCATGAGCACCGTGAGCAGGATGACCGACTGCGAAGGGATGCGCAGCACGCGGTCGATGTTGTGCTCGTAGCGGAAGGCGCGCCCGCCGCTGGTCTCGGCGACGAGGCTGTAGCCCTTCAGGCTGTCGACCGTGGCCTGCACCTGCGACTCGGTGAGCTCGAGCACCGGGTTGCGGCTGGTCTTCTGGTTGCAGCCCGACACCAGCGAGTTG
>Ga0209675_1002161_pt1 | contig 10361 bp, 9 predicted proteins | sample AraplaCol_mLB_r2_2_FD_184280 | JGI IMG/M metagenome (GOLD analysis project Ga0209675, IMG submission 184280) | Arabidopsis root microbial communities from North Carolina, USA - plate scrape MF_Col_mLB_r2 (SPAdes) (version 3) | ecosystem: Host-associated > Plants > Roots > Endosphere | place: USA... | reverse complement strand
GTGCCTATTTCGAGAAGCCGCGCACCACCGTGGGCTGGAAGGGCTACATCAACGACCCGCACCTGGACGGCAGCTTCGCCATCAACGAGGGGCTGGAGCGCGCGCGGCGCCTGCTGCTGGAGCTGACCACGCTGGGCCTGCCGACGGGCACGGAATTCCTCGACCTGCTGAGCCCGCAGTTCATCGCCGACCTGATCGCCTGGGGCGCGATCGGCGCGCGCACCACCGAGAGCCAGAGCCATCGGCAGCTGGCGTCGGGCCTGAGCTGCCCGGTCGGGTTCAAGAACGGCACGGACGGCAGCGTGAAGGTGGCGGCCGACGCCATTCTTGCGGCCCGCGCGCCGCATGCCTTCATGGGCATGACCAAGATGGGCATGGCGGCGATCTTCGAGACCCGCGGCAACGACGACTGCCACGTGATCCTGCGCGGCGGCAAGGCGCCCAACTATTCGGCCGCGGACGTCGAGTCCAGCTGCCAGGCGCTGCTGGCGAACGGCCTGCGACCGCAGGTGATGATCGATGTGTCGCACGGCAACAGCAGCAAGCAGCACCAGCGGCAGATCGTGGTGGCCGAGGACGTGGCGGCGCAGATCGCGGCCGGCGATCGCCGCATCACCGGGATCATGATCGAGAGCCACCTCGAGGAAGGGCGCCAGGACCTGAAGCCCGGCGTTGCGCTGAAGCACGGCGTGTCGATCACCGATGCCTGCATCGGCTTCGGGCAGACGGTGCCGGTGCTCGAAGGGCTGGCCTCGGCGGTGAAGGCGCGCCGCCGGCTGTCCAAGGGCTGAATTTCAGGAAAGTACGTGGGCCGGCGGACCTGGGGCGGTCCGCCGGGCGGCGCTCGCCCGGATTGGCCGGCAATGTGGTTTCGTCACCGCTTTGTCACAGATACGAAACGCAAAAAACATAACATAAGTTCACATTTATTCACCCAGATGCCGCCTCCATGCCCGAAACCTCCGAATATTTGAGCGATTTCAGGCCTCGTTTTCGCCAACCCTGCGCCGGGGACCTCTGCACGACGGTGCCCTGCATGACGGTCGAGGAGACGAACGAGAAGGTGATGGAGGTCTTCAACCGGCACCGCGAGCTGGTGACGCTTCCGGTGGTGGAGGGCAACAGGCCGATCGGGCTGATCAACCGGAACATCTTCATGTCGCAGATGAGCAAGCCCTTCCGGGTGGAGCTGTACGGCAAGAAGAGCTGCATCGCCTTCATGGACAAGGACCCGCTGGTGGTCGATGCGGCGCTGGACCTGGAGGCGCTCACATTCAGGACGGTGGAGTACGGCGAGAAAGCACTGTCCGACGGTTTCATCATCACGCGCGATGGCGAGTTCGCGGGGGTCGGCAACGGGCTGCAGCTCATGCGCGTGGTGGCCGACCTGCAGGTGTCGCGCAACCGGGAGATCATGCACAGCATCGAGTACGCCAGCGTGATCCAGCAGTCGACCTTGCGCAGCTCGCTCGACGCATTGGCGCGCGCCTGTCCCGAGGGGCACCTGGTGTGGGAGCCGCGCGACGTGGTGGGCGGCGACTTCTACCAGTTCAGCACGGCACCCGAAGGCTGGTTCGCCACGGTGGCCGACTGCACCGGGCACGGCGTTCCCGGTGCGTTCATGACGCTGATCGCTTCCACCAGCCTGAACCAGGCCATCGAGCAGCACGGCGCGCGCGATCCGGCGCGGCTGCTGGGCAGCGTCAACCGCAGCATCAAGCAGATGCTGGGCCAGATGGGCGAGCAAGACGGCACACCCGGTTCGGACGACGGCATGGATGCGGCCTGCTTCTGGTTCGAACCCGCGCAGGGCCGGCTGGTGTTCGCCGGCGCGCGCCTGTCGCTGTTCGTGCTGCGTCCCGGCGCAGAGGCCGTGGAGCTGATCGAGGGGCAGCGCAAGGGCGTGGGCTACATGGACAGCGAGTTCGACTTCAGCTGGACCAACCAGGAACTGGCACTGCCCGCGGGCAGCCTCGTCTTCGTGAGCACCGACGGGCTGATCGACCAGGTCGGCGGTCCGCGCGCGATCGCGCTGGGCAAGCGGCGCGTGCGCGAACTGCTGCTCGCGCACCGCGAAGAGACGCCGGCGCAGGTGAACCGGGCGGTGCTCGATGCCCTGCAGGCATGGCAGGGAGAGCACCACCGGCGCGACGACCTGACCTTCTTCTGCTTCCGCACCTGACATCCGATACCTGACACGGGAATCCCCCATGCCTTTCCCCCAGATCGCCGACAAGTACGGTTCCTTCTTCAACCTGGCGCGCCAGCACCAGGTCATCTTCTATTACGTGGGCTATTTCTCGCAGCACATCGTGGCGGCCATGTCCGACGCCGTGAAGCTGCAGCTCGAAGTGGCCGGCGTGGCCGGCCCGACGCGGCGCAGGCTGTTCTCTTCGTTCGTCGAGATGGCGCAGAACATCATTCATTACTCGGCCGACTCCCTGACCGCCTCGAGCCTGGACAGCGGCGAGCTGCGCCACGGATCGGTGTGCATCCGCCGCGAGAGCGACGGCGGCTTCCTGCTGCTGTGCGCCAACCCGGTCGAGCCCGAGATCGCCGATGCGCTGCGCGTGAAGCTGGAAGCGCTGCGCAGCATGACGCTCGAAGAGATCAAGCAGGCCTACCGCCAGACGCTGCGCGAAGAAACGCCGGAAGGCAGCAAGGGCGCGGGCATGGGGCTTCTCACGGTCGCCCGCGACGCCCGGGAACCGCTGGAGTTCGACTTCGACGCTGCCGACAGCGCCGGCGGCGCCCCGGTGTTCTACCTGAAGGCTGCCATCTAACCAACCCGCGCAAGCCAGGCCACGAATCGAGATCACAGATGGAAAACCTCTACATCGCCGCGACGCCCAGCTCCCCCCAGGTGGACTTCAGGTTCGACACCCGCACGCTCAGCCTGCGGGGCGAGTCCTATCCCGAGAACGCCGCCGCCTTCTACGGCGAGGTGATCTCGCGCCTGAAGGCGTACCTGGCCGAGCAGAGCGGCAGCCATATCGAGGTCAATATCGCATTGGCCTACTTCAACAGCTCCAGCACCAAGATGCTGTTCAACCTGATCGCCGCGCTCAACGACGCGGTGGAGGCGGGCAACAAGGTGGCCCTGAACTGGTATCACGACGAGGACGACGACACGATCCTCGAATTCGGCCAGGAGCTCAGCGAGGACTTCCCCGCGATCGACTTCGCCAGCCATCCAGTGAAGCCGGCCTGAAATGGACACCGCCGCATCGCCCGATCTGTTCGAGGCCGAGAGCCGGGCGCTGCAAGCCGCCCGCACCGCCTACGACACCTGCGCCACCAGTGCCACCAGTGCCACGAACGAGCCCGCACCCTGCCGCCAGGCGCTGGGCGACCTGCTCGGCGCGTACGAGCGGCTGCTGCGCGAGACACGCCGGCTGGTGCGGCGCAGCGACCGGGCCGAGCTCGAGATGAACCAGCTGAACCTGCGCCTGCAGGACCTGGCGGCCGAACTCGAGTACCGCGCCACGCACGATCCGCTGACGGGCGTGCTCAACCGGGCGGCCATCATCGAACTGGTGAACCGCCACTTCGTGCGCAACGACCTTGCGCTGATCGTGCTGGACATCGACCACTTCAAGCGCATCAACGACAGCTTCGGCCACCCGACGGGCGACCGCGTCATCCAGGGCGTGGTGACCTGCCTGAAGGACGAGGTGCCGGCCGCGGCGCAGATCGGGCGCGTCGGCGGCGAGGAATTCACCGTCGTGCTGCCGGGGCAGGGCGGCGACGCCTGCAGGCAGGTCGCGCATGCCCTGCGGCATGCCATCGAGGCCTACGCGTTCGAGCTGCCCGACGGCAGCAGCGTCACCGCCAGCTTCGGCGTGAGCTGGATGCCCTGCGGCAGCAGCTTCGACGACGCCTACGGCCTGGCCGACGAAGCCCTCTATGTAGCCAAGCGCGGCGGACGCAACCAGGTGGCGCTCGCGTCGGGGCCTGTGCACGCGCAGTCCGCATGAAGCGGGAGAACGAGCTGGACTGGCTGGCCTGCGAGCCCGGCCCGTCCGCCGCGCCCGACTGGCGCGTGCTGGTGGTCGACCGGGACGCCGGCGTGCATGCCGCGGCGCGTGCCGCGCTGCAGGGCCTCACGCTGTTCGACCGGCCGCTGGTGTTCGTGCATGCGTACTCGGGCGAGGAGGCGCGTGCGATCGTGCTGCGAGAGCGCGAGCTCGCCATGGTCATCCTCGACGTGGTGACGGAAAGCGCGAGCGCCGGGCTCGACCTGGTCGACTTCATCCGCCACACGGCCGGCCTGCGCAACACGCGCATCGTGCTGCGCACGGGCGGCCCCGGCCACGTGCCGGCGCTGGACACGCTGCTGCGCTACGACATCAACGACTACCGGACCAAGGCCGAGCTCACGCAGGACCGCCTGCTGGCCATGGTGGTCACGGCGGTGCGCTCGTACAAGCAGCTGTGCGCCATCGAGGCCAACAGCCGCGGGCTGGAGCTCATCGTGCGTTCCAGCGCCTCGCTGCTGGAGGAGACCGACCTGCGCGCCTTCGCCAGCGGCGTCATCACGCAGCTCACCGCGCTGCTGGGCGCGGCGGGCGACGGGCTGGTCTGCGCGCAGGGCCTGCAGCCGGCGCACGGGCACCTCGGCGATCGCGCCGGCCGCGCGAACCACGGCCACCGCGTGCTGGCGGCGGCTGGCCGCTTCGCCCGCCTCATCGACCTGCCGCTGGACGCCGTGCCCGAGGCGCCAGTGCAGCAGCTGCTGCGCCGCGCGCTGGTGGCAGGCGGCAACGTCTACGGCGAGGACGGCGGCCTGGCCCTGCACATCGGCCGCAAGGACGAGCAGGACATGGCGGTCTTCATCGACACCGCCGGACTGCACAGCGACCTCGACCGGCAACTGCTGGACGTGTTCAGCGTCAACCTCGGCACGCTGCTGCACCGTCGGGGCCTGCTGGAGCGGCTGCACGAATCCGCGTACCACGACCCACTGGTGAGCCTGCCCAACCGCACGCACTTCGTCGAGAAGGTCGACGACTGCGCGCGCGAAGGCATGCGCGACCACATCCTGGCGCTCGTCGACATCGACGACTTCAGCGCCACCAACGACGTGATGGGCCACCGCTTCGGCGACCGCCTGCTGCAGACCGTGGCCCGCCGCCTGACCAGCGCATTGCCGGCCGACGTGCTGCTGGCCCGCCTGGGCGCCGACACCTTCGGCGTGCTCGGGCCGATCGGGCAGGTGTCGCCGCAGCAGATGCTGGAATGCGTGCGCCAGCCGCTGGATGTCGACGGCGTGCCGCACAAGGTCTCGCTGACCTGCGGCTACGTGCTGCTTCCCGAAGACCCGCAGGCCGGCATCGACCTCGTCAAGGACGCCACGCTGGCCCTGAAGCGCGCCAAGCGCGACCACCGGGGCCAGCACCTGCAGTACTCGGCCCACATGGGCGCCGAGGCGCGAGCGCGTGCCATCCTGCTGTCCGACTTGCGCGCCGCCATCGACAACGCGCAGCTGTTCCTGGTCTACCAGCCGCAGCTCAACCTGGGCACCCGCGCGCTGGTGGGGCTCGAGGCCCTGCTGCGCTGGCGCGCCGAAGACGGCAGCCTGGTGCCGCCGGACCGGTTCATTCCGGTGGCCGAGCATTCGGGCCTGATCGTGGCGCTGGGGCAATGGGTGCTGTCCACGGCCTGCCGGACCATGCGCGAGCTGCTCGACGCGGACCGCGCACCGCTGCGCATGGCCGTCAACGTCTCGACCGTGCAGCTGCAGGACCCGGGATTCTTCGAGACCGTGCGCGCGGCGCTGTCGCACAGCCGGCTGCAGGGCCATCACCTGGAGCTGGAGATCACCGAGTCGGTGGCCGCGTTGCCCACGCAGCTGCTGGAATCGACGCTGGCGGCGTTGCGCGCGGAAGGCATCTCGATCGCCATCGACGACTTCGGCACCGGCTACTCGTCGCTGAGCTACCTGGAGCGGCTGCCGCTGGACCGCATCAAGATCGACGGCACCTTCGTGCGCCAGCTCGGCGAGACGCAGGGCGCGCGCATCGCCGAGATGATCGCGCAGCTGGGCCGCAAGCTCGGCCTGCACGTGCTGGCCGAGGGCATCGAGGACGCCGCGGCCTGGCAGGCGCTGCAGGCCATGGACTGCGACGAAGGGCAGGGCTACTACATCGCCAGGCCGATGGACAAGGGCAGCCTGCTGCGCTGGCTGCATGAGCGGGCCGAACGCGCCGGAGGCGCCACGGCCTGATCCGCAGGCGGCCTCGCAGCTCAGTGGCCGGCGAACTTCACGATCGCGTCGATGACCGGCGCGCTGTCGCCGCTCCACCAGAAGTGGTCGGCGCCGTCGAGCGGATGCCACACCGCGCCGGGAATCGCCGCGGCCAGGTGCTCGCCCGCTTCGAACCGCACCGCGCGGTCGCCGCGCCGGTGCATCACGAGCGTCGGCACGGCGATGCGCGCCAGCTCCTGTCGCAGGTCGGCATTGCGCAGGCCGTCCAGCACGGCCTTCAGGCCACCGGGAGAGGCAGCATGCCGCACCAGGCGGGCCCACCAGGCGCGCGATGCCGCATCGTCCTGCTCGCTCGGCGCGAATGTCTCGATGCCCACCGGCCCGCCCCATCCGGCCACGAGCCGCGCGAGCCAGACGTCGTAGGCGGCCGCGGGCAGGGCCCACGGGTAGTCCGGCGCGGCGCAGCCCCGCGCCAGCGATCCGAAGAGGCACAGCCCCGCGACGCGGTCCGGCCGGTCCACGGCCAGGCGCATCGCGCCCAGGCCGCCCTCGGACGACCCGAAGAGCCAGGCGCGCGGCACCTTCGCGTCGTCGAGGATGGCGGTGATGTCCTGGGCCAGCGCGGCCGGCGTGCTCGCGGCCCCGAGGCGCTCGGACAGGCCGAGCCCGCGCCGGTCGAACAGGATCACCCGGAAGCGTCGGGCCAGCGCCTGCACGCATGCGCGGAACGGCGGATGCTCCAGGGCGAGTTCGATGTGGCCCACGAACCCCGGGCAGACGACCATGGCCTGCTCGCCCGCACCGAGCACCGTGTACGCAATCGCCCCGGCGGCGCTGTCGGCGAACCGCACGCCCGGCCGCTCGACGGGGTGGGCGGTCGACCGCTGGAGGTCTTGCGTCATGCGCAGGTAGGCCGCTTCGGTCTGCGGGCCGGGACGGATGCCGAACTCCGCGCGCAGCACTTCCGCGCAGCGCGTGTAGGCGGCCTCCACACCCGCGCTGTGGCCCTGCAGGGCGTGCAGCCGCATCAGGAGGACGTGGCTCGGCTCGCGGCAGGCATCGAGCGACAGCAGCGTCTCGGCCAGCTCCAGTGCCGCCGCGAATTCGCCGCGTCGGGCCAGTGCATCGACGACGCGTTCGATCAGCCGCTGCAGCAGATGCTCGTGCTCGATGCCACGGGACTTCAGCCAGTCGTCGAACGTCCCGGATTCGAAGGCGATGCCCTGCAGGAACGGGCGGCGTGCAAGCGAAATCCAGCGCCGGGCCTCGTCGGGCTCGACGTCCGCCGGCGCCTGCGAGGCGACGGCGTGCCGTGCGAACCGGGCGAACTGCAGCGCATCCGTCTCGACCGCTCCGGCAAGCAACGCAAGGCCATCGCCTTCGGAGCCAACCACCTTGCAGCCCAGCGTCGCCTCCAGCGTGTAGACCAGCCTGCGCAGGCGGGCGCGGCCCTGTGCCTGTGCGGCATCCGGCCAGAGCAGCGCGGCCAGGTGCGCCCGCGGCACGGGTCCGTGATGCAACGCCAGGTAGGCCAGCAACGCGAAGGCGCGCTGCAGCGGCAGCTGCACCTCGTGCCCGCGCACCACCGCCGCGGGTGTGCCGAAGAGCTGCAACGCCAGGGTGGGCATCTCATCGGAGGCGGGTCGGTCGCGGCCGGGCATGGCGCGTCTTATAGCCCGGTGCGGTGCCGTTGCACAGGGGACGTTCAAGGGACGCCCTGCGCCTAACGTTGCATGTCCCACTGCAGCAAGGAGTTCACCGTGCGCGCACTGCCTGCATTTCTCTACGGCCTGGCCGCCTACCTGGCGTGCATGGCGACCCTGATGTATTTCGTCGGCTTCAGCGGAAACCTGTTCGTTCCCAAGTCGGTCGATGTCGGCGCGAGCGCCGGCTGGATCGAGGCCGTGGCCACCGACGTGCTGCTGCTGGTGCTGTTCGGCGTCCAGCACAGCGTGATGGCGCGCCGCGGCTTCAAGCGCTGGTGGACGCTGAGGGTGCCGGCGGTGGTGGAGCGCAGCACTTTCGTGGTGGCCACCTACATCGTGCTGGCGCTGATGTTCTGGCTCTGGGTGCCGATCACCGCGCCCGTCGTCTGGCGCGTCCAGAGCCAGGCCGCCACGGCATTGCTGTGGGGCCTGTTCGGTCTCGGGGGCGTCGTGGTGGTCGTCAGCACCTTCCTGATCGACCACTTCGAGCTGTTCGGGCTGCGGCAGGTGGTCGACGGCCTGATGCGACGTCCGGCGCGGCAGGTCGAGTTCCGGACGCCGCTGTTCTATCGGTACGTGCGGCACCCGCTCTACGTGGGCCTGCTGCTGGGGCTCTGGTGCGTGCCGGTGATGACCGCAGGGCGGCTGCTGTTCGCGCTCGGGCTGAGCGTCTACATCCTGGTCGGCATCGCGTTCGAGGAGCGCGACCTGCTTGCGCAGTTCGGCGAGCGCTACCGCAGCTACCGGCGGGAGGTCGGCATGCTGGTCCCGCGTGCGCGGGCGTTCACCCGGGACGACCGCGGCGACCGGCCTGCGACAAGGCCTGCGAGGCCTGGACGAGGGGATCGAACGAAGGCCTGAGCCGGAACCGCAGGCAGCGAATGTGCCAAATAGTTCACAATCGATGTACTGCTTTTGGTTGCAAATCCGTCGATGACGCCCAACACTCGGGGCCGTCACGCATCAGGTGTCCGCAGATCCCGCCCATGAAACCAGCCCGCTACGTCGCCGTTCTTTCCCTTGCCATGGCCGCATCGCCTCTGCTTCAGGCCTCTCCCGCCGTCGAGCGGGCGATGGACGGCTACTGCAGGGAAAGGGCCAGCGAACTGGCCAAGCGCGTATGCAGCGTGCCGACGCTGCGGGCGGCACAGACCGAACTGGCGGAAGCGATGAAGGCGCACATCGACTTCGGCATGGCGCGCGGCCGAAGCTGGGTGGCGGCGGAACTCACGGAGTCGAACGAGCGCTTCGGCGAGGTCCTGCATGCGGGCTGTCCAGGCCTGGACGCCGCCTGCCTCGAGCCCAGGTACCGCGCACGCACCGCGTCCATCGTGGCGTCCACCGCGGCCTTGCAGCGCGAAGAGATGGAACTGCAGGTGAAGCGGGAGCGGACCCGCGTCGAAACGCAGCGCCTGGCGGCGGAGATTGCCGCGATGAACCAGTCCGCACGCGCCAGGCCCGCGCCGCAGGTCCGCTAGCGCGTCCGGTCATTCCTTGTCAGGTCCCGCGTGGCGATGGCCGGGATGGGCGCAACGCGTCCAGCTCGATCCAAGAATCACGGTGCACATGTCGACCCGCCGGAAAGCCGGGTCCTTGAACGCGAGAACGTCGTCGTTGAAGGTGCCGAACGTGGTGTCCGGCCGGTGCTTCATGCCCTCGTAGAAGGCGTCGATGATCCCGTGCTGGAAATCGGACTCCCGCGGAAACGCCGCGACCACGGCCTCGCGCTCGGCGTCGCTGAACTGGTCGTAGCCGCGGCCGGCCACGTCCATGCCGGCACCCGTCTGCAGCAGCGCGATTTCCGCGCGCATGAATTGCGGTATGCCGGGCGTCGTGTGCAGCGCCACGGCGTTCCAGACCGTCTCGACGTCCCGTTCGGAAATTCCATGCGCCCGGAGGAAGTCGCGCGCGGCATTCGCGCCATCCACTTCGAAGCGCAGCCGGCTCTGGCGATGGGCCGCCGTGAGGCCGATGTCGTGGAACATCGAGGCCACGTAGAGCAGTTCGGGGTCGAACTTCAGCGCGGTCCGCTTGCCTGCCAGGGCGCCCCAGCAATAGACGCGGACCGAATGGTGGAAGAGCAGGTCGCCCTCGGTATCGCGCACGAGTTCCGTCGCTTCGCGGGCAAGCCGGCTGTCGGGAATGCGCAGGCCGGTCGTTTCTTCGAGCGTCATGGTGTTCTCCAGGCGGTGGGTTGCGGACCGGTGCCGCCTCAGCCGAAGAGCTTCGCCGCGATGCCGGCCACGTGGCGGCCCTGGAACTGCGCCATGCCCAGTTCCTGGTCGCTGGGCATGCGCTCGCCCTGGCCGCCGGCGATGGTCGCGGCGCCGTAGGGGCTGCCGCCCTTGATCTCGTCGAGGCCCATTTGCCGCTTCTCGGCATAGGGCAGGCCCGTGACGAGCATGCCGTGGTGCAGCAGCGTGGGCAGGAACGTGAGGATCGTGCTT
>Ga0209675_1002156_pt1 | contig 10371 bp, 11 predicted proteins | sample AraplaCol_mLB_r2_2_FD_184280 | JGI IMG/M metagenome (GOLD analysis project Ga0209675, IMG submission 184280) | Arabidopsis root microbial communities from North Carolina, USA - plate scrape MF_Col_mLB_r2 (SPAdes) (version 3) | ecosystem: Host-associated > Plants > Roots > Endosphere | place... | reverse complement strand
CGGCTTGCGGCTTTCACCGCAACGTGACTGGCCCTAGGGTAGGGCCGTGCCTAGTTTGACCCCCATGACGCTGACCCGCCTGTACCGCTTTGGCTTCCTAGCCATGCTTGGCCTCGCCTTCGCCGCGATGACGACGCCCGCGCGTGCGCAGCAGCTCGTGGTGCTGGAACTGTTCACCAGCCAGGGCTGCAACTCCTGTCCGCCGGCCGATGCGCTGATGAGCGACTGGAAGGCGCAGCCCGGCCTGCTGCCGCTGTCGCTGCATGTCGACTACTGGGATTACCTGGGCTGGAAGGACACGCTGAGCCGCAAGGGCCATGGCATCCGCCAGCAGGACTATGCGCGCAACAGCGGCAAGCGCGAAGTCTATACGCCGCAGGTAGTCGTGAACGGCCAGTTCGCCGTGGTCGGCTCCGACAAGGATGCTGTCGCCTATGCCGTGTCGAAGGCCCGCAAGCAGCAGTTCGTGACGATGAAGGCCGAACGCGGCAAGAGCGGCGCTTGGCAGGTCATGGTGCCCAATATCGACAAGGCGATGGTGGAAAAGGGTTGGACCGGCGAGGCCAAGCTGCTGCTCTGCCGCTTCGATTTCCAGCATGACGTCGCTATCGAGCGCGGCGAGAACCATGGCCGCACCCTGAATTACCTGAATGTGGCGCGGCTGTGGGCCGAACTCGGCCGCTGGGACGGCAAGGCCGGGACCTATGAGGTTCCCGCGCTCACCGATATCGACTGGAGCCGCCAGGGCGCCGTTGTGCTGCTGCAGTCGGTCAGCGCCCAGGGCGTCGGCCCGATCATCGGCGCCATCGATCTCAAGGCCCCGCAGCAGTAGCTGCAGCGCAGCATCCAGCCATACTTTTTAGGTCACAGCAGCAGTCGTTGACAGCGCCCTCCGGGCGGCGGAAGCTTTTCGCATGACCGCCAGCCGCCGCATCGAACATCGCCTGCGTCCAGCCGACCGCAACGACCTGACGCGCCTGACCGAGATCGCCCGCGCCGCCTTCGGCGACGACCCCACCCTCAACCTGGCCGAGCTGCAGCGCGATTCCAGCCTGTTCCTGGCCGAATGGCGCACCGCCGTCGACGGCTTCATGGTGCTGCTGCCGCTGCAGTCCAGCGTCCTGATCCATCGCATGGCGGTGGCCGAGGAAGCACGCGGCCAGGGCCTGGGCGCCTGGCTGCTCGACTGCGCCACCCAGCATGCGCGCAGCCAGGATTTCAAGATGGTGGAAATCCAGCGGCCGGTATCCGACCGCGCCGGCATCGACTGGCTGCGCCGGCATGGCTTTGCGCCCGACCCGCATGGCGGCAACCGGATCTACCTGCGCCGTCCGGCATAAACGAAAAACCACGAGGATCGACGAGATGAGTGAACAGAAACCGGCCCTGAAGCCGTCCAGCACCGTGCTGATGATCCGCGATGGCGAGGCCGGGCTGGAAGTCTTCATGGTCAAGCGCAACCACGCCATCGACTTCGCCTCGGGCGCCATGGTGTTTCCGGGCGGCAAGCTGGCCGATGGCGACAGCGATCCGGTGCTGATGGGCCGCCATGCCCGGCCGGGCAGCTTCGATCCGCAACTCACGCCGTTTGCCTTTGGTGCGATCCGTGAAGCCTTCGAGGAATCCGGCCTGCTGCTGGCGCGACAGAAAGGCAGCGGCAAGCTGCTCTCGGCCGAGCAGGTGGAAAAGCTGGGCCACTGGCGCGAGCCGCTGAACCGCGGCGAGAAAACCCTGCGCGACCTGGCCGAGGCCGAGAATCTCGATTATGCGCTGGATGCGCTGGTGCCCTTTGCGCACTGGATCACGCCCGAGGTGATGCCCAAGCGGTTCGACACCTGGTTCTTCCTCGCACGCACGCCAGAAGACCAGATCGGCGCCCATGACGGCAGCGAATCCGTCGAGTCCGAATGGCTCGGCGCGCAGGCCGCGCTGGATGCCTGGGAAACCAAGCAGCGCGTGATCGTGTTTGCCACCCGCATGCAGCTGGTCAAGCTGGCGCGCTCGAAGACCGTGGACGAAGCGCTGAAAGCCTCGGCCAGCGATCCGATCGTCGACGTGATGCCGGTGCTGGACAAGGTGAGCTTCGACGAGCCGCATCTGCGCATCCCGGCCGAAGCCGGCTATGGCGTGACGGAAGTGCCGCTCAGCCGCGTGGGAATGTAGCGCCTAAAAAGAAAGAAGGGCTTCTCAGCCCTTCTTTTCGTCCTTCTTGTCGTCGGGCCTGTCAGCCTCGACAAGGTCCTTCATGCGCCGTGTCAGGTCGCGCGCCACATGATCGGCCACCAGATAGGCCCAGCCATCCAGGCGGCGGATCGCCTCGTTAGCCTGCTTCTCCGCCTCCTCGGCCTTCAGCAGGTCCTTGTTGTCAGTGTTCGGCTTGGCCAGCGCCGCATCATAGGCGACCGACACCGTGATCCAGAATTTCTTGTCCTGGTCCGGTGCCGGGATGGTGCGCACCGTGGCCTTGACGCCGTCCAGCGTCACGATCTCGGTGACGGTGGCCTTGGCGAAATCCAGCTCGGACGCCTTGGTGACATCCTCGAAGCTGGGATAGGCCAGGCCGCCGGCGACGGCATTCACGTCATAGACCGAACTGGCCTTCATGCCCTTCGGAATATTCTGCAGCACGAAATCGATGCCCGACCCATCGGTCTTTTCCGGACCGCGCGTAACCCGCAGCACCTCGCCGTCGGGATGCGTCACGCTGGCCGCGGCGACGCGGCTGCGATCCAGCTTGATCATGTCCTTGACCAGCCACTGCGCCGGATCGGCGGGCGCTTCCAGGATGCCCTGGGCGAGCCAGGCGCGCGCCTCATCGGGCTTGCGCACATGAATCTGGCCCGGCTTGCCGCCGACCGGGAAGCTCTTCGCCTTGCCCAGGATCACGGCCGCCATCGGCTTGGCGTCAGCATCCACCAGCCGCATCAGGATCGGGCCCGGATCGGCCTTGGCGGCTTCGTCGGCCGGCTGATAGAGATCGGGATCGGAAACCTGCAAGCGGTCGTAATATTCCGGCTTGTCGGTGCGCGGCTCCACCGTCTCCAGTCCCGCCACGCCCAGGATGTTCTTGCGCACCAGATCGGCGCGCACCGGATAGTCATGCCGGCTCGGCATGCTCCAGTGATCCGCCGTGGCGCCGCGCTCGATGCGGAACAGCGTCTTCACGGTGGCGACTTCCAGCGAGGCCACCTCGTTGACCTTGCCGGTCAGGCCGGGGAACAGCGGCCGCGGCGTGAAATCGGCCTGCGCGGACTGCTCACGCGAGGTCGCCACCCACCAGCCGGCGGCGCCGAGAATGACGGCGGCGCCGAGCAGGATCGCCCAGCTCTTGTTACGCATCTGCATGACGAACTCCTAACGCTTTAGCCTTCCAGCGCGCGCCGGATACGACGCCGACGCCAGACGATGGCCAGACCGATGGCGACGATGGCGGCCACCAGCGGCATCAGGCCGATATTGATGAACTTCACCAGCAGCTGCAGCGCCTCGATGTCGCGGTTCAGCTCGCGCTGCACGCCGCGCAGCTCGCGCCGGGTCTCCAGCAGCTGGTCACGGAAGGTGGTGATGGCGGCTTCCTGCTCGGCGCTGAGCAGCGCATTCGACTGCTCCTGCGCCTTGGACTGCAGGTCGGCCAGCTGCTTCTGGGTCGTCTCCAGCTTCTGCTCCAGCGCGCGCTGGCGGGCCAGGAACTGCTGGTCGGCGACACGACGCATGTTGTCGATCAACTCGAAGGGCCGCTGCGACTTGCCACGGCTGCGCAGGCCGATCAGGTCACCCGACCCCGACATGTTGTCGATGGCGTTGACCAGGAAATCGGCATTGGCAGCGATCGGCACATACATGCTCTGGCCCATCATCTGCTGCTGGCGCACCCAGAAACGGTCGTCAAGCAGGTCGGCATCGGCCACGAGCAGCACGTTGATCGGCTTGACGCTGTCGACCACCTGGGTGGCGGGCGCAGGCGCACCTTCTTTCTTCTCGGCAGCAGGCGCGCCATTCGGGAAGGCGGTCTTGGCCGCACCGCTGATACGGGCCGCCACAACATAGGTTTCGCCGGTGGCCTTGAACTTCTCGGCCAAGGCCTGCGGGTTCGGGTCGCCCTGCAGGTCGGCAACATCCATCAGCATCGCCTGGTTCGACGAAGTGATCAGCGGCGTCAGCTGGGTGGTGGCACCGTCGATCTTCTTGATCGACCCCATCGAGGCGGCGTTGATCTGCGTCAGGTCGGCCGTCACCACGTCGGCGTGGCTCAGATTCTCGGCCGGGATCGCCAGCCAGGGCACGTAGTCGACGACGGCGGCCGCACCCTGGCGGCCGGTCTGTACGCGCTGCGCCAGGCTGAGGTCGGCGACGAACTTGCCGGGCAGCACTTCCACACCCCAGGCCTTGAACAGCTCGGGCAGCAGCGAGGACTGGTCCATGCCCGGCGGCATCGGCCGGCCCGACATCGGATCGGGCATCGCCGCCATGGTCTCGGAGAAGGGATCGGCGAAGACGATCAGGCGACCGCCCTTCAGCACATACTGGTCGACGGCATACTGCAGCTGCGGCGACAGGTCCTTGGGATGCGCCAGCACCAGCGCGCCGAGCTTCTCATTGATCTCCTCGGGCTTGGAAGGATCGAGCATCTTCACGTCGAAGAACTGCTTGATCTGTTCGAGGATCAGGTAGGGCTGCGACTGGCCGCGCATCGCCGCCATCACGCCGCCCGGACCGTATTCCAGCGGCAGCGCGCCGAAGATGCCGATGGTCGGCTTGGTCGGGTTGCTGAGCGCGTAGACAAGCTTGGTCAGGTCGTATTCGAGGAACTGCTCCTTCTCCGCCTGGAAGAAGGGCACCACCTGCTGCTGGTCCAGCGTGTTGCTGCCGACCAGACCGAAATAGAGCGAGCCGCCGGGCAGCTGCGCGCCCTGCAGGCCGGCCTGCACCGCGCGGTCTTCCGCTTCGGTGAAGGGCTCGGGATCAATCACTTCAAGCCGCAGCTTGCCATTCGACAGGGCCGCATAGCGTTCCAGCAGCTCGCGCACGCGGGTGCCGTACTGCTTGAGCTGCGGCGCGTTGCCGGCCAGCTTGTCGGAGAAGAACAGCCGCAGGGTGATCGGCTCCGGGATCGCCTTCAGCACATTGCGGGTGCCGTCCGACAGCGTGTAGAGCCGCGCCTCGGTCAGGTCGATGCGGGTATCGCGCAGGCCCTGGTTGACCAGGATGTTGAAGCCGAAGAAGGCGGCGAAAGCGGCGACCAGACCGGTGCCGGTGAGAAGGGCTTTGTTGCCGGACTTCATGACTCAACCCGCCTTCTTGAGATCGACGACCACGGCATTGGCATAGAGCCAGACCGCGATGAGCGAGAGGAAGAACACCAGATCGCGCAGGTCAATCACGCCTTCGGTGATGGCGTTGAAATGCGCCAGGAAGCTGAAGGAGGCGATGGTGTCGACGATCAGCGCCGGGGCCCAGCCCTGGAAGAAGCTGAGCACCATCGGCGCGCCCGAAACGGTGAAGATGAAGCAGACCAGAACGCTGACCACGAAGGCAATCACCTGGTTCTTGGTCACCGCCGAGAGGCAGCTGCCGATCGCCAGATAGGCACCGGCCATCAGCAGGCTGCCGATATAGCCAGCCAGGATCACGCCGTTATCGGGCGAGCCAAGCCAGTTGACGGTGAGCCAGAGCGGGAAGGTCAGCAGCAGCGCGATGGCGGCGAAGGCCCAGGCGGCGAGGAACTTGCCTGTTACTGCAGCCCACAATGGAATGGGAAGAGTGAGCAGCAGCTCGATGGTGCCGCTCTTGCGCTCTTCCGCCCAGAGCCGCATGGCGATGGCGGGCAGGAAGAAGAGATAGAGCCAGGGATGGAACAGGAAGAAGGCCTTCAGGTCGGCCTGGCCGCGTTCGAAGAACTGGCCGAGATAGAAGGTGAAGATTCCCGCGGTGAACAGGAACACCACGATGAAGACATAGGCCACGGGGGTGGAGAAATAGCCGCTGAATTCGCGGCGCAGAACGGCAAGCATCGGTTTCATGTCGGTATTCCTGATCAGGCGGCGCGCGCTTGCGTAATCTGGCGGAAGGCTGCGTCCAGCTTGCCCGGCGAGGCCAGGATGTCGCCAATGCGCCAGCCCGCGCTGCCTTCCGGCCGGCCCTCGGCCAGGATGCGGCCGCGGGCGATGACGATGGCGCGGCTGCATACGGCCTCGACCTCTTCCAGGATATGCGTGGAGATGATGATGGCCTTGTCGCGCGACATGGCCTGGATCAGGCCACGCACTTCATGCTTCTGGTTCGGATCGAGGCCGTCGGTCGGCTCGTCGAGCACCAGCACCGGCGGATCGTGCAGGATCGCCTGGGCCAGGCCGACGCGGCGCTTGTAGCCCTTGGACAGCGTGTCGATCGGCTGGTCCAGCACATCCTTGATGTTGACCTGGTCGATCACCTTGTCGAGACGCCACTGGCGGTCCTTGCCGGCCAGGCCGCGCACATCGGCGATGAAATCGAGGAAGCCGCGCCCGGTCATGTCGGCATAGGTGGGCGCGCCTTCGGGCAGGTAGCCGATGGCGGTGCGGGCAGCGAGAGGCGCGGTCTCGACGTCATGGCCGCAGACCGAGATGCTGCCCGAGGTAGGCGTCAGGAAGCCGCAGAGCATTTTCATCGTGGTCGACTTGCCGGCACCGTTCGGGCCGAGGAAGCCCAGGACTTCACCCTTCGCGACCGTGAAACTGACATTGTCGACGGCGGTGAACGGACCGAATTGCTTGACCAGATTCTTTATGTCGATCATCGTTTTAGGGCGTCCCTTACCTGCCTGCTGCGGCCCTGCCCGCACGGCGCCCGCTAGATAAGAGTGTCCACGCCCATGGTTCAAGTCTCCTGCGGCAAAATGCGCCCGATTGCCGCGTCCCGGACTATCTTGGAGGCAGGCCGGAATCCATGACAATCTCGGCCGCGGATATCCCCTCGCCCTGCGTCAGGGTCTGCCAGATCGACCGGAAAACCGGCTGGTGTCTGGGCTGCTGGCGCACCGGGGCCGAGATCGGTGCCTGGCCCACCATGGACGCCCCCGGCCGGCTGGCCCTGCTGGATGCATTGCCGGCGCGTAAACAGGCCTGGGAAACCGGCCGCGAGGAGACACCCTGATGCCCCGCACCATCGGCCTGGATAGCAAGGTTTATGACTATCTGCTGGCGAACTCCCCGCCGGAACATCCCGTGCTGGCGAGCCTGCGCAAGGAAACCGCCAGCCTGCCGCAGAGCGGCATGCAGATCGGCGCCGACCAGGGCGCCTTCTTTCAATTGCTCGTGAGCCTGACCGGGGCGAAACGCTGCCTCGAGGTCGGCGTCTTCACCGGCTATTCCTCGCTGGCCGTGGCGCTCGCCCTGCCGGATGACGGCCATATCACCGCCTGCGACATCAGTGAGGACTGGACTTCCATCGCGCGGCGCTACTGGCAGCAGGCCGGCGTGACGCAGAAGATCGACCTCAAGATCGCGCCCGCCGTGCAGACGCTGGACGCCCTGATCGCCAATGGCGCGGCCGGAACCTACGACTTCGCCTTCGTCGATGCCGACAAAGCGGGCTATGCCGCCTATCACGAGCGCGTGCTGACCCTGCTGCGGCCCGGCGGGCTTGCCGCCTATGACAACGTGCTTTGGGGCGGCGCGGTTGCTGATCCCACAGATACTTCCGGCGATACCGTCGCCTTGCGCAAGTTCAATGCGGCGCTGGCGAAGGACCCGCGCATCCGCCACAGCATGCTGCCCGTCGGCGACGGCGTGACGCTGGCCCTGAAGCTCTGACCGGCCTCTGACGCGCCCCACGACAGATGCCGGCCTTCCTGCTCAAACGCTTCCTCACACTGCTCGCCACGCTGGCGGCCACCTCAGCGATCATCTTCGCGGTGCTGGAAATCCTGCCCGGCGATCCGGCCCTGTTGGTGCTGGGCATCGACGCCAGCGACGAGCAGCTGGCCGTCTTCCGCCAGCAATACGGTCTCGACCGCCCGGCGCTGGACCGCTATCTCGACTGGCTGGCGCATCTGGCCAACGGCGATTTCGGCATCTCCTATGCCTACAAGACGCCGGTCTGGCCGCTGATCGCCGAGCGGCTGGCGCTGACCTATCCGCTGGCGCTGGCCGCCATGGGGCTCACCATTTTGCTGGCGCTCGGCATGGGCGTCTATGCCGCCTCTCAGCACAACAGGCCCGGCGATCTCGCCGTGATGGGCCTGAGCCAGCTGGGCATCTCGATTCCGAATTTCTGGTTCGGCCTGCTGCTGATCCTGCTGTTTGCCGTCAATCTCGGCTGGGTCTCGGCCGGCGGCTTCCCCGGCTGGACCGAACCGGCGGCGGCCCTGAAAAGCATGATCCTGCCCAGCATCTCGCTGGCCGTGGTGCAGGCCGCCATCCTCGCCCGCATCACGCGGTCCTCCGTGCTGGAAGTACTGCGCGAGGATTTCGTGCGCACGGCGCGCGCCAAGGGACTGACGCGGCGCGCCGCGCTCTGGGGCCATGTGCTGCGCAACGCGCTGATCCCGGTCGTCACCGTGATCGGACTTCAGTTTGGCAACCTGCTCACCGGCACCATTGTCGTCGAGCAGGTGTTTGCCCTGCCCGGTCTCGGACGCCTGATCTTCCAGGCGATCAGCAACCGCGACATCGAGGTTGTGAAAGCGGCCGTGATCCTGCTCGCTTTCACCGTGGTGACGGTGAATTTCATCGTCGACATTCTGTATGCGGTGATCGATCCGCGACTGAAGGCGCGCGATGTCTGAGTTCTGGAAGCGCGCATTCAAACATCGCAGCTTCGTGGTCGGCGGGCTGCTCAGCAGTCTGGTGCTGGGCATGGCGCTGCTGTCGCTGGTCTGGACGCCCTACTCACCCACCGCGATCAACATCCGCCGCCGCATGGCGCCACCCTCGGCCGACTACTGGCTCGGCACCGATCCGTTCGGCCGTGACGTCTTCTCGCTGATCCTGGCCGGTGCGCAGAATTCCCTGCTGGTCGGGCTTATCGCGGTCGGCACCGGGCTGATCCTCGGCAGTGCGCTTGGCCTGCTGGCGGCGGCGAAACGCGGCTGGCTGGAAGAACTGGTGATGCGCTTCGCCGATTTCACCTTCGCCTTCCCCGCCATCCTCTCGGCCATCCTGCTCGCCGCCGTCTTCGGCCCCAGCACCTTCAACTCGATCATCGCCATCGCCATTTTTAACATCCCGGTCTTCGCCCGCGTGGTGCGCGGCTCGGCCAATGCGATCTGGGCGCGCGACTTCATTCTGGCTGCGCGCAGCGCCGGCAAGGGCAGCACCCGCATCACGCTGGAACACGTGCTGCCCAATATCCTCAGCGTCATCGTGGTGCAGGCCACCATCCAGTTCGCGCTCGCCATCCTGGCCGAGGCCGCGCTCTCCTATCTCGGACTGGGCACCCAGCCGCCGACGCCGAGCTGGGGCCGCATGCTCAACGAAGCCCAGGCCATGGTCTTCCGCGCGCCGTTTCTCGCGGTCTTCCCCGGCATGGCCATCGCGGTTGCCGTTCTCGGCCTCAACCTGCTCGGCGACGGCCTGCGCGATCTGACCGATCCGCGCCTGTCGCGCCAGCGGTGACGCGATGACCGACGCCCCGCTCCTTTCGGTGCAAGACCTGCGCGTCACGCTGCGGACTGGCCGCGGCGCAGTCGATGCAGTGCGCGGCATCAGCTTCGACCTGAAAAAAGGCGAGACGCTCGGCATCGTCGGCGAAAGCGGCTGTGGCAAGTCTCTCACGGCGCTGGCGCTGATGGGCCTGCTGCCCGATGGCGCCAGAACCGCTGGCGAAGTGCGCTATGGCGGCCAGAATCTCCTGGGGCTGGATGAGGCCGCGCTGTGTTCTTTGCGCGGAAACCGCCTGGCGATGATCTTCCAGGAACCGATGACCTCGCTCAATCCACTGCACCGCATCGGCGAGCAGATCGCCGAGCCGCTGCGGCTGCATCTGGGCCTGAGCCACCGGCAGGCGCAGGACCGCGCCGTGGAGCTGCTCGACCGCGTCGGCATCCCCAATGCGCGCCAGCGGCTGGAGGCACATCCGCACCAGCTCTCGGGTGGTCAGCGCCAGCGCGTCATGATCGCCATGGCGCTCGCCTGCGATCCCGATATCCTGATCGCCGATGAACCGACCACAGCGTTGGACGTCACCATCCAGGGCCAGATCCTCGATCTGATCCGCGGCCTGGTCGATGAGCGCGGCATGGGCCTGGTGCTGATCAGCCACGATCTCGGCGTGATCGCCGAAACCGCCGACCGCGTGCTGGTGATGTATGCCGGCCGCGCGGTGGAAAGCGGCCCGGTGCACGAGGTCTTCGCCCGGCTGGCGCATCCCTATGCACGCGGGCTGTTCGCCGCC
>Ga0209675_1002154_pt1 | contig 10375 bp, 7 predicted proteins | sample AraplaCol_mLB_r2_2_FD_184280 | JGI IMG/M metagenome (GOLD analysis project Ga0209675, IMG submission 184280) | Arabidopsis root microbial communities from North Carolina, USA - plate scrape MF_Col_mLB_r2 (SPAdes) (version 3) | ecosystem: Host-associated > Plants > Roots > Endosphere | place: USA... | reverse complement strand
CCCAGCAGGCGCTGCGCGCCTGCTGGGCATCGGTGGCCGAGCGAAGCAAAGGCCCGTGTGGTTCCCGTCCCCGCCCCCTCTGGCTGCGCCGAGGAGCGCAGTGTTTCGCGGATCAGGGCCGCAGCTGTTTGAGCGAAGCGAGTTCTGCGGACCCCGCGAAACGCGAGCACCGCAGGTTGCCCCGTAGCGCAGCGAAGGGGTCGCAGACAGTGGGGTCGCCTTTTCTTTGCCTACTTTCTTTTGGCGAAGCAAAAGAAAGCAGGTCGGCCGCCGGGCCGAGACCCGGCCTCTGCCCTCCGCAAGGAGAGCAAAAGCCAAGACCAGATCTCTGCCCTAAGCAAGCAGCGCAAAAGCCGAGACCAGATCTCTGCCCTCCGCAAGGAGCGCAGCAATGAACCTCTCCAGACCCTTCGTCCGCCGCCCCATAGGCACAGTACTGCTAACCATAGGCGTAGCCCTCGCCGGCATAGCCGCATTCTTCGTCCTCCCGGTCTCCCCGCTCCCCCAGGTCGACTACCCCGTCATCTCGGTCAGAGCCTCGATCCCCGGCGCAAGCCCGGAAACGATGGCCACCAGCGTCGCAACCCCGCTGGAGCGCCACCTCGGCACCATCGCAGGCGTCAACGAAATGACGTCCACCAGCTCCGTCGGCTCCGCCCGGGTCACGCTGCAGTTCGACCTCAACCGCAACATCGACGGCGCCGCGAGGGAAGTGCAGGCCGCGATCAACGCCAGCCGCGTGGACCTGCCCGCCACGCTCCGCAGCAACCCGACCTACCGCAAGGCCAACCCGGCGGCGTCGCCGGTCATCATCCTGGCCCTCACGTCCAAGACCAAGACCCCCGGCCAGATCTACGACGCGGTGTCGAACATCGTCAGCCAGCGCCTGTCGCAGGTGGACGGGGTGGGCGACGTGGAAATCGGCGGTGGCTCGCTGCCGGCGGTGCGCATCGAGCTGTTGCCGTTCGCGCTCAACCGCTACGGCATCAGCACCGACGACGTGCGCGCCGCGATCCAGGCTTCCAACGCCAACCGGCCCAAGGGTACGGTGCAGGGCGACGGCCGCAAGCTGCAGATCTACACGCAGACGCCGGCGCTGCGTGCGAGCGACTACGCCTCGATGGTCATCGCCTGGCGCAATGGCGCGGCGGTGCGGCTGCAGGACGTTGCCGAAGTGCTCGACGGCGTGGAGGACACGCGCACGCTGGGCCTGTTCAACGGCGAGCCCGCGATCATCGTGCTGATCACGCGGCAGCCTTCGGCCAACATCATCGAGACCGTCGACAGCGTGCGCGCGCTGCTGCCCGAACTGCAGGCGCAACTGCCGCCAGACGTCACGCTGCAGGTGGCGTCGGACAGCACGAACTCCATCCGCGGTTCGCTGCGCGAGGTCGAGCTCACGCTGGTCATCTCGGTGATTCTGGTGGTGCTGGTGGTCAGCCTGTTCCTGCGCAGCGTGCGCGCGACCATCGTGCCGGCGGTGGCCACGGTGGCGGCGCTGCTGGGCACTTTCGGAGTGATGTACCTGCTGGGCTTCAGCCTCAACAACCTGAGCCTGATGGCGCTCACCGTGGCCACGGGCTTCGTGGTGGACGACGCCATCGTGGTTCTCGAGAACACCAGCCGGCACATCGAGTCGGGCATGACGCGCATGAAGGCGGCGCTGCTCGGCGCGAAGGAAGTTGGCTTCACGGTGCTGTCGATCAGCGTGTCGCTGGTGGCGGTGTTCATTCCGCTGCTGTTCATGGGCGGGCAGGTGGGGCGGCTGTTCCGTGAGTTCGCGGTGACCTTGTCGGCGGCGGTGCTGATCTCGCTCGTCATCTCGCTGACCACCACGCCCATGATGTGCGCCTGGATGCTCAAGCGTGGCGGCGAACACGACAAGGACAAGCCGCAGGGCAGGTTCGGGCGCATGGCCGCGCGCAGCTACGACTGGGTGCTCAAGCGCTACGAGACCAGCCTCGACTGGGCGCTCGACAGCAAGGGCTTGGTCATGCTGATCCTGGTGGCGGTGGTCGGGCTGAACGTGTACCTGTTCAGCGCCGCGCCCAAGGGCTTCTTCCCGCAGCAGGACAGCGGGCAGCTCAACGGCGGCCTGCGCGCCGACCAGAGCATTTCGTCCCAGGCGCTGGCCGCCAAGCTGCGACAGGTGGTCGACATCATCCGCAAGGACGAGGCGGTTGACACGGTGGTGGGCTTCACCGGCGCCGGCCGGGCAGGCGGCGGCTTCATGTTCGTCAACCTGAAGCCGGCCAGCCAGCGCAAGGACAGCGGCATGGCCGTCATCGCGCGGCTGCGGCCGCAACTGGCCGAGGTGACCGGCCTGCGCGTTTTCCTGGGTACGGTGCAGGACGTGCGCTCGGGCGGCCGCTCGAGCAATTCCACCTACCAGTACACGCTCAAGAGCGACAGCCTGACCGACCTGCGGACCTGGGCGCTGAAGCTGTCCGACGAACTGAAGCTGCAGCCGGTGCTGACCGACATCGACACCGACCAGGACCAGAACGGCGTGGAGACGGTCGCCAAGGTCGACCCCGACAGCGCGCGCCGGCTCGGCCTGACCTCGACCTCCATCGACAACGCGCTGTACAACGCCTTCGGCCAGCGGCAGGTGGCCACCATCTACACCGAGCTCAACCAGTACCACGTGGTGATGGAGTGGGCGCCGCGCTACACGCGCAGCCCGAACTCGCTGCGCGACATCTATGTGCCGGCCACGAAAACCTCGGTGGTGGCCGGGCAGACGGTGACCACGCAGGTGGCGGCATCGGCCTCGACGGCTTCGACATCGTCGTCCTCGACCGGCAGTTCGAGCGCCGCCAGCACCGCGGTGCCCGTGTCCGCCAACCCTGCGCTGCGCAATGCCTCGTCGGGCAACGTGCTGAGCAACACGGCCACCAACCTGGTGCCGCTGTCGGCGGTGGCGAAGTTCGAGGAACAGTCGGTGGCCACCTCGGTGAGCCATGAAGACGGCGAACTGGCCACGACCATCTCGTTCAACCTGGCCGAGGGCGCGAACCTCGGGGACGCACGCGAGGCCATCGCCAAGGCCGAGGCCAACATCGCCATGCCGACCAACGTGCGCGGTGCGTTCGCCGGCACGGCGGCCAGCGCCCAGCAGTCGCAGAGCCAGCAGCTCATGCTGATCCTGGCGGCGCTGGTGGTGATCTACATCGTGCTTGGCATCCTGTACGAGAGCCTGGTGCATCCGATCACGGTGCTGTCGACGCTGCCGTCGGCCGGCGTGGGCGCGGTGCTGGCACTGCTGATGTTCCGCATGGAGTTCTCCATCATCGCGCTGATCGGCGTGTTCCTGCTGATCGGCATCGTGAAGAAGAACGCCATCCTGATCATCGACTTCGCGCTGGAGGCCGAGCGCTCGCGCGGGCTCACGCCGCTGGAGGCGGTTCGCGAGGCCTGCCTGCTGCGCTTCCGCCCGATCCTGATGACCACGCTGGCGGCCGCGCTGGGTGCGCTGCCGCTGGCCATCGGCTTCGGCGAGGGTGCCGAACTGCGCCGGCCGCTGGGCGTGGCCATCATCGGCGGCCTGATCGCGAGCCAGCTGCTCACGCTGCTGACCACGCCGGTGGTCTACCTGCTGCTCGACAAGCTGCGCCGCCGAGGCAAGAACGAACACGAACTGAGCCGTGCAACGCCCGTCTGAGAACCACACTGCCATGAACGCACTGCTTTCCACTTCCCGTTTTTCGCTTTCGGCACTGGCGCTGGCGGCTGCCCTTGCGGGCTGCGCCGTCGGTCCGCGCTACGAGCAACCCGCGACCGCCGCCTCCGCCGGCTGGAAGGAACAGAAGACCGCCGAGGGTTGGCTGCCGGCTGCGCCGGCCGACGCGCTGGACCGCGGCGAATGGTGGAAGCTGTTCGGCGACGCCACGTTCGACGAACTGGCCGGCCGCGTGCAGGTGTCGAACCAGAACATCGCCGCTGCGGTGGCCAACTACACGCAGGCCCAGGCGCTCGTGCGCGGCGAACGCGCGGCGCTGTTCCCTTCGGTGTCGCTCGACGGTTCGGGCAAGCGCACGGGCACCGTGGGCGGCAATGCAAGCGCCAGTCCGTCGAATGCCTTCGGCGCCACGCTCGGCGCGAGCTGGACGCCCGACGTGTGGGGCCGCCTGCGCGAAGCGGTGAGCAGCGCACAGGCCAGCGCGCAGGCCAGCGAGGCCGACCTGGCCGCTGCGCGCCTGTCGGCCATCGGCGACCTGGCCATCAACTATTTCTCGCTGCGCGAGGCCGACGCCGAGATCGTGCTGCTCGACGAAACCATCCAGGGCTACCAGCGCGCCTTCGAGATCACCAGCAACCGCTACGCGGCGGGCATCTCGGCGCAGACCGACGTGCTGCAGGCGCAGACCCAGCTCGTGAACGCCAAGGCCGAGCGGGTGGGGCTGCAGCGCACGCGCACCACCTACGAGCACGCCATTGCCACGCTGCTGGGCGTGGCACCGGCCGACTTCAGTCTGCAGGCGGCGAAGTGGACACCGGTGGTGCCAGGCGTTCCGCTGGGCGTGCCGTCGACATTGCTGCAGCGCCGGCCCGACATCGCTGCCGCCGAGCGCACCGTGGCCTCGGCGAACGCGCAGATCGGCATTGCCCGCGCGGCGTATTTCCCCAACATCAACCTCACGGCCTCGGTCGGCAGCAATGCCAGCCGGGTGAAGGACCTGTTCGGCTCGGCGAACTCGCTGTGGTCGCTGGGCTTCTCGGTGGCGCAGGTGGTGTTCGACGCGGGAGCCATCGCCGCCAACGTCGACTCCGCCAAGGCTGGCTACGAGTCGAGCGTGGCGCGCTATCGCCAGACGGTGCTCACCGCCTTCCAGGCCGTGGAAGACCAACTCACTGCGAGCGCCGCGCTGGCCGAGCAGGAAGGGCTGCGCCGCGAAGCCTCGCTCGCGGCGGACAAGACCGAGCAGCAACTGCTGAATCGCTACCGCGCGGCGCAGGTGAGCTACACCGACGTGGTCACGGCGCAGGCCGCAGCGCTCAACGCGCGGCGCACGCTGGTGCAGCTGCAGGTGAATCGCCAGACCACCGCCATCGCCCTGATCCAGGCGATGGGCGGTGGCTGGCAGGCGGGGTGGATGGGGGCAGCATCGAACGCGGACCAGGCCACCGCACCCCGCACGCAGTGATCGGCTGATCTTGCGGATGAGCCGCGGGGCTCATCCTTTCGGCCCGGGCGCGCGGCGCCCCGGCCTTCTGGTGTCACGGCGCACCGGTGGTCAATGCGCCGGACGATCGATCGCGTGGCCCAGGTAGTCCTTGTCGGTCACCAGCACCCACAGCGCGAGCACCAGGATCACCGCGGCCACGAGCACCGCGTTGACCAGCGCCGCTTCGACGCCACGGAAGCCGGCGACCCACGGAGAGACCGCGAGCCACGCGGCAAGTGCCACCTCGGTCCATTCTTCCCACTGTCGAGGCACGAAGGTCGCACCCAGCGCCACCGCGCCGAGCACGATACCGGTGGCCACCATGGTCCACATGGCGGGTGTCATGTCCGAAAAGCCCAGGACCCAGGGCGAAACGATCAGCCAGGCGCCGGCGACGGCGTTGACGGGGTCTTGCCAGTGCTTCACTTGCTTCATGGTCATTACCTCCTGTCGCGGCAAGGCGCTGCGACAGGGGTTCGACTCGAGGTCTGGGGCCGGGGTTCCGTGGCTGGAAAACACGGCGCTGGCCGATTGCCTCACCGTTCCGACCTGCAAGCAAATGCCGTTCACCCCTTAGACGCGTTCGGCCGGTCTCGAAAATGCCGTTGGAGACTTGCAACGAAAAGTTGACAACTGTTAACGTAAGTTAGGAAATTTTGCGTATTTTTGCAAAAACTGCCGCTAATCCTATTTTTACGGAAATTGGGTATATGAAGTAACGATACGCCGCCGTACCATCGCCCGCGGCCTCTGTCGGGCCACCCCTGTTTTCCGACCTCGATGAATCCCCCAGATCCCTCCCGGACACGCGCGTTGTCCGTGGCCGAGACGCTGCGCAACCGCATCTTCGACGGCATCTTCGCTCCCGGTTCGCACCTGATGGAGATCACGCTCGCCAACGAGCTCGGCGTGTCGCGCACGCCCGTGCGCGGCGCGATGGCGCGCCTGGCCGACGAGGGGCTGCTGGTGTACGTGCCCAACAAGGGTTTTCAGGTGCGCCGCTTCAACGCCAAGGACGTGTTCGACGCCTTCAGCGTGCGGGCCAACCTCGAGGCGATGGCCTGCCGCCTCATTGCGGAGCACGGCCTGGAGCGCGAGGCGCACGAGTGCCTGCAGGGCATGCTGGATGCGCAGCGCGCAGTGCTGAAGGAAAAGCAGTGGGACGACGACCGCGCGCTGTGCTGGCACGACCTGAACCTGGCGTTTCACCACAAGCTGATGACGCTGGCGGACAACCGCTGGCTGACCGAAGCGGTGCACCGTGCCCGGCAGTTGCCGATCATCTTCGACAGCAACCTGCGTCCGCACAACCGCGAGGCCTCGATGCTGCTCTACCGGCGCGAGCAGGCGCTGCTGGCCTTCGAGGACCACACCCGCCTGGTCGAGGCGCTGGGCCGGTGCGACGCCGCCGAAGCCGAGGCCATCATGCGCGAGCACATCACGTCCAACCGCGACCTGCTGGTGCTGCACCTGCGCAAGAACGCCGATCGCACCCGCACGCTGGCCTGAGCGGCCTGTTCCCCGCCGACAGGCTTGATTAGCCGCCGCGCACCGGCGGCGGCATGAGGTACGCGCCCGACTCGAACAGCTGCGCTTCCGCCTGGTCGATGCGGCGCACCACCGGCTTGCCCGCGCGGCTGGCGAGCAGCTCGACCAGCGCCTCGGTCAACGCCACGCCCGCTGCGACCGATGGAAAGAACGACGGGCTGCTGATCGTGAACAGCAGCGTCTCGTCCGCCAGCAGCGACAGCGGCGAAGTCACGCTGTCGGTGATGGCCACGATCCGGCAGCCGGCGTCCTTGGCCGCCTGCGTCACCTGCAGCGCCTCGCGCGAGTAGGGCGCGAAGCTGGCGACCACCAGCGCGTCGCCCTTGGCGAAGGCACGCTGCTGCATTTCCAGCGATCCGCCCTGGCCGTCGACCAGGTGCACGCTGGCGCGGAAGATCCGGTACACGTAGACGAACGAGAACGCGATCGGAAAGCAGGCCCTGAAGCCCGCCGCATGCACGGCCGGCGCCTTCTCGATCAGCGCGCAGGCCTTCTGCAGCGCCTGCTCGCTTTGCTGGTGCGTGGCCTCGAGGTTGCGTCGCTGCACCTCGAACATCTCGCCGGCCAGGCCGTTGTCCTTCGCGCGACCCACGAGTTGCTTGGCGCGCCCGCCGTAGGTCGCGCTGCCCAGCCCCATGTCCGCCGCGAAGGCTTCCTTGAGCTGCGGCCAGCCCTCGAAACCCAGGTGCTGCGCGAAGCGCACCAGCGTGGCCGGCGTGCTCTGCGAGCGCGTTCCCACGTTGCGCATCGAGCCGGTGACCACCTCGTTCGGATGGTCGAGCACGTAGCGCGCCACCTGCTGCAGCGCAGGGCTCAGTTCGTTGAAACGATGGCGGATCTGGTCTCGTGCGCCCATGGCGTGTGCCTCTCTTCGGGGATGTCTGCGGTGCTGTCTGGAACAAATGTACCGGACGTGGTTTCACAAGTCAGTTGACGGAACAAATGTTCCAAACAATAATTCGATCGAAACGTTGGTTCCAGCACCGCAAGACCCGGAGCCGCGAGCACCGCCCCCAGTCGCCGTAACCGCACGAATTGCCCGAATCGCCATGACGCACGTCTTCCATCGCCACCTTCGCCAGACCCCGCCCGTTGCCGCCGGCTCGCACGGCATGTACATCCGCGACGCCGAGGGCCGCGAATACCTCGACGCGTCGGGCGGTGCGGCGGTGTCGTCGCTCGGCCATGCCCATGCCGAGGTCATGGCCGCCATGCACGCGCAGATCGACAAGCTGGCCTATGCGCACACCAGCTTCTTCACCAGCGAAGTGGCCGAACAACTGGCCGACGAGCTGGTCGGCGCGGCGCCCGAGGGCATGAGCCACGTCTACCTCGTCAGCGGCGGTTCCGAGGCGGTCGAGTCGGCGCTGAAGATGGCGCGCCAGTACTTCGTGGAAGTCGGCCAGCCCCAGCGCACGCACTTCATCGCGCGCCGCCAGAGCTATCACGGCAACACGCTGGGCGCTCTGGCGGTGGGCGGCAACGCGTGGCGGCGCGAGCCCTTCGCGCCGATCCTGGTGCCCGCCACGCACGTGTCGCCGTGCTACCCGTACCGCGAACAACATGACGGCGAAAGCGACGAGCAGTACGGCCTGCGCCTGGCCGCCGAGCTCGAGGCGGCCATCCTCGCGCAGGGCGCGGACCGCGTGATCGCCTTCGTGGCCGAGACCGTCGGCGGTGCCACCGCCGGCGTGCTGACGCCCGTGCCCGGCTACTTCAAGGAGGTGCGTGCGGTGTGCGACAAATACGGCGTGCTCCTGATCCTCGACGAGGTCATGTGCGGCATGGGGCGCACCGGCTCGCTGCACGCCTGCGAGCAGGAGGGCGTGGTGCCCGACCTGATGACTGTCGCGAAGGGCCTGGGTGGCGGCTACCAGCCGGTGGGCGCGGTGCTGGCGCAGCGCCGTATCGTCGAGGCGATGTCGGGCGGCAGCGGCTTCTTCCAGCACGGCCACACCTACCTCGGCCACCCGATGGCCTGTGCGGCGGCGCTGGCGGTGCAGCAGGTGATCCGGCGCGACGGACTGGTCGCCAAGGTGCGCGAGGACGGCGTCGCCTTCGGCGCGATGCTGCGCGAGGTGCTGGGCGCGCATCCGCATGTGGGCGACATCCGGGGCCGCGGCTTCTTCTGGGGCCTCGAGCTGGTGGCCGACCGCGCCAGCAAGGCACCGTTCGATCCGGCGCTCAAGGTCAATGCCGTCCTCAAGAAGGACGCCATGTCGCGCGGCCTGCTGTGCTATCCCTTCGGCGGCACCGTCGACGGCCGCCAGGGCGACCACGTGCTGCTGGCGCCGCCTTTCATCGCGACGCGCGACGACCTGCGCCTGATCGCCACGCGCCTTGCCGAATCGATCGATGCCGTGACGCGTGCCGCGGCGCGCTGAGCGCACTTTCCCTTTCGCGTTTCTCCCCCTCCACCGTCCTTCTCAGGAGCGTTCCATGCCCAAGCCACGTCCGTTGTTTTCGTCTCTTGCCGCCGCGCTCGCCGTGGCCTTCGCGGCGCTGCTGCCGCATGCCGCACAGGCGCAGGAGAGCGACACGCTCGCGAAGATCAAGGCCAGCGGCGCCATCACCTTCGGCTACCGCGAATCGTCGTTCGGCTTCTCGTACCTCGACGGCAACCTGAAGCCGGTGGGCTACAGCATCGAGATCTGCAACCGCATCGTCGAGGCCGTGAAGAGCGAGCTGAAGATGCCCGCCATCGAGATCAAGTACCAGGCCGTCACATCGGCCAACCGCATTCCGCTGGTGCAGAACGGCACGGTCGACATCGAGTGCGGCTCCACCACCAACCTGGTCGACCGCCAGAAGCAGGTGGCGTTCTCGCCGGACATCTTCCGCTACAACGTGCGCATGCTGGTCAAGGCCGATTCGGGCATCAGGAGCATCGCCGACCTGCAGGGCAAGACCGTGGCGACCACCAGCGGCACCACCTCGTTCCGTCTGCTGCGCGAGGCCGACCGCGGCCGCAACCTCGATGTGACCAACCTTGCGGGCAAGGACCACAGCGACTCGTTCCTGCTGGTGGAAAGCGGCCGCGCGCAAGCCTTCGTGCTCGACGACATCCTGCTGGCCGGGCAACTGGCGAACGCGCGCAACCCGAAGGATTTCGTCATCACCGGCGAGAGCCTGCGCACCGAGAACCAGTCGCTCATGTTCCGCAAGGACGACCCGGCCTTCAAGGCGCTGGTCGACCGCGTGGTGTCGGGCATGATGAAGTCGGGCGAGATGGAGAAGCTCTACAACAAGTGGTTCATGGCGCCTATTCCGCCCAAAGGCATCAACATCAACTACCCGCTCAACGCCGAGACGAAGGACGCCTTCGCGAATCCCTCGTCGAAGGGCATCTGAAGCCGACACTGATGACCCGCATTGCACTGATCCACGCGCTCTCGCACTCCGTCGCGCCCATCAACGACGCGTTTTCGCGCGACTGGCCCGACGCGCAACGCATGAACCTGCTCGACGACAGCCTGTCGGCGGACCTCGCGCGCAGCGGCAAGGGGCTCGACGACGCGATGCACGAGCGCTTCCAGCGGTTGGCGCAGTACGCCGTCGACACCGGCGCGCAGGGCATCCTCTTCACCTGCTCGGCCTTCGGGCCGTGCATCGAGGCGGTGGCGCGGCGGCACGCGGGCATTCCGGTGCTCAAGCCCAAC
>Ga0209675_1002150_pt1 | contig 10391 bp, 6 predicted proteins | sample AraplaCol_mLB_r2_2_FD_184280 | JGI IMG/M metagenome (GOLD analysis project Ga0209675, IMG submission 184280) | Arabidopsis root microbial communities from North Carolina, USA - plate scrape MF_Col_mLB_r2 (SPAdes) (version 3) | ecosystem: Host-associated > Plants > Roots > Endosphere | place: USA... | reverse complement strand
CGACCACCCTGAACTTCTCCGTACCCGGCTTGTCGAGCAAAGAACTGCTGGACGTGTTCGACGCCGCCAATGTCCGCGTCAGCGCCGGCAGCGCATGCTCCGCCGCCAAGGCCGCACCAAGCTATGTGCTCGACGCAATGGGCCTGCCGGCCTGGCGCAGCAGCAGCGCTGTCCGCATGTCCTTCGGCCCGCTGGCCAGCGAAGAAATCATCAATGAAGCCTGCGCGCGCATCGAACGTTGCGGCCAGGCGCTGCGCACCGCCGGTTTGCTCGATACGCCAGGCGACGCCGCAGACGTGCCGGAAGGCGTACTGCAACTGAGCCTCGCGGGCAACCACACCTGGCTGCTGCTGGACGCACCATCGCGCCAATGCATCGTAATCGATCACCAGCCCGAGTTGGGCGAGCGCATTGACAGCCTGCTGCGCAGCCACGGCTATGAGGCCACCGCGCGCTTCAGCACGCAAGGTGATGCAGCGTGGCCGGCCGCTAGCGAGAGCCTGGCGTTCGGCGCACACACGCTGCGCCGCGTGGGTCTGGGCCCCGGCCAACAGGCATACCTGCTTTGCAGCGGTAATAAGGTAGATTACGCCTTCACCGGCCTGGCGCCGTTATCCGCACTGGCTGGCAAGCTTCCAGACGATACGCTGGTATGCGCAGGCCGCGAAGAGTTGAATGCCTGCTGCACCAGCCTGCGCGCCGAAGCGCAAGGAAGCGCAGCTAGTGCAGACCTGAACATCGACAGCATCGCGCTGGCGCGCCTGCTGGAAGCGCATCCGCAAGCGGTGCTGGTGGACGTTCGTGAAGTGTACGAGCAGGCCGCCTGCATCCCAGGCGACCACGCTGCGCAAAGCGTGCCACTGAGCCGGTTGGCAGCTTTCGTGCCTGGCTGGCTGCACGCCGCAGAACAGCCACCGCTGGTGTTCTTTTGTCGCAGCGGTAACCGCAGTGCCAAAGCCGCGCAATGCCTGCGCCGCCTCGGCTATCGCAACGCTTATAGCCTAGGTGGAGGAATTGCCCTGGCATCACCAGCACTGGCGCTGGCTGCATGATTTTGTGAGGTTGTATCCTGCTTGCGGCGGCCTTTGAGCCGCCGTTTTTTTTAGGTTCATCGCGGATTACCGGGAAGACCAAGTTGTAAACGCAAGAGAGCAGTAAGGAAGAGTCATTGTGCGACCAAACCCTCTAACTAACCAACTTCATGGTAAGTCTGGTGGCCGATCCGGCTAGCCCACTGATTTGCTCCCACTGCGGCGCTGATGCACCATGCGATCACGAAACGATCTGAATTCACTGGATCAGCCGTAAAAAATTCATTTGTGGAGATTGGAGAGAATCGCGCAGGTTTGTGTCGAATATACTATTTCCTATTGGAAATTAATTTACGATGGGAATTATGCTTATTCTTCGAAGGATGCTCGCACTTGCGTTGTTGCTTTACGCCGCCGTACTCTCGCACAGCGCCAGCGCCACTGAGAGCTTAGTCGCTACAAAGATGTGGTACCCAGGCACGGGCCGTTTTTACACGCTGGCCGATGCGTTAAGTTTCGCACAAACGCAATGGTGTACTAACGGTAGGTTTGACTGCTCAACAGAGTATGTTGGCGAAACCTATATGGGATATGAAGGAACTTGGCACTATCAGACCATTGCGCATTACAGCATCCGCAACTCGGATGGCACGATTTCAAACGTCAGCGCTAATACCGGTGGTTCCATCTACTTTGAATGCCCAAGCGGGTTTAGCGAGAATAGATCCAAAATTGTCCCTAGTGCGACCTGTCAGCGGCCAGATCCCATCCTTACACCCTGTTTCCTTTGCGGCGCGGCTGCACAGTTTGTTGGCAACCCAATCTTCCTTGCCGGTGGAGTGAAACAGCAAGTCGAAGTTGACTATGAAAATGCGACAGGAACGCTGCAGTTTGTCCGAACCTATCGTAGCGATCAGCGTAAATGGGAACACAACTACTCGAGCTTCGCCACAGACTTTACCCAAGCTCCGGTTTCCAACGCAGCGCCGAATTCTTGTTATTGGGGCCAAGGTACAACTAGTTGGGAATGGCGGTGCTTTGATTATGGTCCACGCGGCCAAGCTAATGATGTGCTGGTACGTAGGGCGAATGGCCGCCTGCTTTACTTTGGTACAAGTACTGATCTCAGCCCAGCAAAAGACGTCAACGATCGCGTAACACCTGCCCTGGATGAAGCGGGCAAGCGCATTGGTCTGCAAGTTACTAACGGACAAACCGATGCGATCGAAATCTATGATCTGAACGGCCGCTTGGTTTCATCACGAGATCGCAACGGCCAAACGACAACTTTCACCTACAGTGCAGCTGATACCCCTAAGGAAGTCGCACCTCGAGAGGGGCTACTTCTCACCGTGGCCGACACCTTCGGCCATGAACTTCATTTTTCGTACGACGATCACGCTCAGCTGACAACGATGAGAGATCCGGCTGGGAGCCTATATCGGTATACGTACAACGCCAACGGAACGTTAGATAAGGTGACTTATCCGGATGGAAAAGAGCGTCGCTATGTGTACGGCGAGTTAGACAAAACGTCGGGAGCATCCCTGCCGTACGCGCTTACCGGAATTATCGATGAAAACAACGTGCGGTTTGCGACGTACACCTACGATTCATCAGGACGCGCCATTTCGACCGAACATGCCGGCGGTGTCGAGAAATATACGGCTACCTATCCATATTCTGACCAGGCGATCGTGATCGATCCGCTTGGTACCAAGCGTACGTACAACAGCATATCGAATTTAAATGTATACCGGGCATACTCTACAGATCAGCCAAATCTCCTGCTCGGTGGAAATTATGTGGAGTCGACGTCAATTTCTTATGACGTAAACGGCAACATCAGCCGCTTCCAGAATTTCGATCGCTCAACAACGACTTACACCTACGACTTGGCCCGCAATCTGGAAACTAAGCGGGTGGAAGGATCTGGGTCTACAGTGGCTCGCACCATAAGTACCGAATGGCACCCCACGTATCGTTTGCCGATGCGTATAGCTGAACCGAAACGTATTACAAGTTTCACTTACGATGATCACGGCAACGTGTTGACAAGAACGGTGCAAGCGACCACGGATGCGAATGGTATGAGCGCCTTTTCTGCCACAGCATCAGGCTTGCCGAAGACCTGGACTTACACTTACGACACATTTGGTCACGTGCTGACTGTTAAAGCCCCACGTACGGACGTGAACCCAATTTCCACCTTCACATACGATGCGGAAGGTAATTTGGCAACGTCTACGAACGCAGCAGGGCACACAACCACTTACTCAAATTACGACCTGAACGGCCGTGTGGGACGCGTCACAGATCCAAATGGGTTGATCACCGACATCACTTATAAACCGCGTGGCTGGCCGTCTTCGATAAGCAGCGGTGGCGAGACCACAAGCTATGACTATGACGGTGTGGGGCAAGTTATTCAGGCCACTCTGCCCGATGGCAGTGCCCTCAGTTACACCTATGATGGCGCTCATCGCCTGACGGCCATTCGTGATAGCCAAGGTCACAGCATCACCTATGTTCTGGACCCAATGGGTAACCGCATAAGTGAACAAAGTAAAGACGCTAGTGGCACATTGACGCGCCAGATCACTCGCGTGTATGACGCTTTAAATCGCGTTAAACAAGTTTCCGGAGCACAGCAATGAAACTGAAGCGCTTGCTCTTCATTCCTACCGCACTGACATTGACTAGCGGCGTCCTCGCGCAGGTGCAGGACACTACGACAAGCTACATGTACGATGCAGTAGGCCGCGTCACACAAATCACTGATCCGCTCGCCCGCATCACGAAGCAAGAATACGATGGGCTTGGACGCAGAACAAAGATTCTGGACGCTAAAAATGGCATCACTCAGTTCATCTACGATGGCCTTGACCAGCTCACAAAGGTCATTGACGCGCGTAATCTCGCAACCGTCTATTCGATTGACGGTCTCGGAAACCTGGTCCAGACCAGCAGCCCCGATACTGGCAACACGGTTAACACTTACGACGAAGCGGGCAATCTGACGCGTCGCACCGATGCGAAGAACCAGGCCACAACGTACCAGTACGATGTGCTGAATCGCGTTACCTCCGCGGCGTTTAGCGATGGCAGCAGCGTTACCTACGTCTACGACCAGGGCGCCAACGCGATCGGCCGCCTGAGCCAGGTGACCGATGTCAGCGGCAGCATCCAATACGGCTACGACCAGCATGGAAGGGTAGTCAGCGAAGTGCGCACAATTGGCGGCCAGGCTTACACCACGACCTACCGCTACGACCAGTACGGCCGCCTCTCCGGTCTCACTTACCCGAGCGGCCGCAGCGTCGACTACGAGCGCGATGACATGGGCCGCATCAAGGAAATCCGCAGCGCCAAGGATGGCGCGCCGCAGCTACTGGTTAGCCAGGTGACGTACCAGCCCTTCGGCCCGCTGCAATCGCTGGTGTTCGGCAACGGCCAGACCTACTCACGCAGCTACGACCTCAATGGCCGCATGACGAGCTACACGCTCAATGGCCAAGTGCAAACGCTGGCCTACGACGCGGCGAGCCGCATCACAGGCGTTACCGACGGCGGCAATGCCGCCAACAACCGCACTTACGGCTACGACGAACTCGATCGCCTCACCAGCGAGCAGCGCCCCCAGCGCAGCCTGGGCTACAGCTATGACGCCGTCGGCAACCGCACGCAATATGTAAACGGCGCCGCATCAACCGCCTACACGTACGGCAGCACCAGCAACCGCCTGACGCAACTCACCGGTAGCCAGAACGCCAGCATCGCCACCGACGCCAACGGCAGCATCACCAGTAACGGCAGCGCCAGCTTCAACTATGACGCGCGCGGCCGCATGGTGTCGGCCAACACGGCCATCGGCCTGGTGAGCTACAAGATCAATGCCCTCGGCCAGCGCGTGCAGAAAATCACGCCAACCTCGACCACGGTTTATCACTACGACGGCAGCGGCAAGCTGATCGCCGAAAGCAGCGATGGCGCGCTGACCGAATACGTCTACCTGGGCGACATGCCGGTCGCGGTACTGAAATAAGACATGGAGAAACACGTGTTCAAGAAACTCTTCACTGCGGCATGGGTGGCATTGCTGTTCACCTTCTGCCAACTGGCAGCAGCCACAACGAACGTGAGCGTTACCGCAACCCCAAGTAATCCAACTGCCCCAGCGACCGTTACGCTGGCAGTGAGCGGGGATTCGGATGGCAATCCGATCATGGTCACCAAAGTGGAATACTTTAATGGCACAACATCGCTGGGCGTGAGCGTGCAGTCGCCGTTCACGCTGACGCTCAACAACCTCGCCGCGGGTACCTATCAGATAAGTGTCAAGGTCACCACGACCGACCCTGCCAACCCTGTTCTCCAATCCGCCCCGCTGGCACTTACGGTTGGCACCGCACCAGGTGCGGCGACAGCCTATTTCATCCACACCGACCAACTCAACACCCCGCGCGCGATTACTAATGGCAGCGGCGATCTGGTGTGGCAATGGGACAGCGATCCGGTCGGCAAGGATACGCCGAACGAACAGCCAACTGGGCAACCAGCCTTCACGTTCAACCAGCGCTTCCCGGGGCAGCAGTTTGACCGGGAAAGCAATCTGCATTACAACTACTTCAGGGATTATGACCCGGCGCTGGGGCGGTACATCCAAAGCGATCCGATTGGCCTCAAGGGCGGTCTGAATACATACGCATACGTTAGCGGCAATCCGCTCTCATTCTTGGACCCCTTTGGACTTGAAGAATGGTCGACTATTCAATGCGACGGGAAAGGGGGATTTGAAACCGTGAATAACGATTATGGTCCGGGCAGGCAATGTACGGAAATTCATGAGCGATCCCACATCCCGGACTGGAAAGAGGAATTCGGACAAGATGCGTGCGAGGGTAAAGCAAGGGGCTACGTGCCACTGCCAAAGGAAAACTCAAAGGAATATATGTACTTCCGGAGGGATTCCGAATGCAGGGCATACGAGGCTGAACGGGCTTGCGTAAAGAAATGCAATAATCCCGACGTTCAAAAAAGATGGGATCAAGGATGGATCAAGAATCAATGCGGCACGGATTCTGATAGCTGGGTAAATCGACAGAAGAATTGGAAAAGAAAATAAAGGTAAATCATGAAGCTGCGACTCTTAATTCTAATTCTGATCAGTGCTCTAGGATTTTCTAATCCTGTCATCGCAGATGTGATGCAAGGAAAAAAGCATCCTGTATTAACTGTTGACTCCGCGAGGATCATCGCAGATGCGGAGTTTAGGAAAATCACAAATGATTCGGTGAAACGGTTTTCAGTCCAATTGATACAGAATGACAAGCAAGAGATCGTCTTCGCTTACGAGGATTTAGATGTTGCGCTAAGACCAGGGGGTGAAATATATATTACTGTCAATAAAAAGACGCGGAAGGTTGCGTGGCGGCATGGATATTAATTCTAGGGTGCTACTTTCGCTGAGCCTGTCAGAAATTTAGTGTGAATCCGGGGGCATGAGATAATTCCGAAAGGGATGGTCCATGCCCGATGCTGAATTTACCCACCTTCTCGCCACCGAAGGCGACGCCAAGAACCACCGCAACGGCAAGAGCCGTAAGACCGTGCTGGCACCCGGCGGCGAGCTGGAGATCCCACGTGACCGTCTTTCCAACTTCGAGCCCAAGCTGGTGGCCAAGCATCAGCGCCGCATGAGCCGGTGCCATGAGCCGGTGCCAGGTCTGTTATTCGGACAGCTAGGATAAATCTCAAGGTCCGTCAATTTGAGAGCGGCCTGCGTTCGCAAGACATTGACGAGTTGTCTTCGAGGCTGTCGGCGGCGGGGATTGAACACCGCGCGACAGCTCTGGTCCTCGAAATAGAATTGTACTGAGCTTCCTTACAGCTTCATCTCAAGCATCGCGCGGAACAAGACGCTGGTTGGCGTGATGGTGGTATCGCTTCGACGCCCCGTCGCTTCGACATAGGACGACTGCGTCAGGTTATCCTGGTGCAGCATGTTCGATGCAGACAGGCGCAATTGCGTCTTCGGCGTGAACTTCCACAAGCCATACAGGTCCAACGCGCGCTTTGGTACGGAGTAGGCGTACTGCCTGTCGGAGATGCGTACTTCGCCGCCTCCCTGGTAGCTGTAGGAGCCGCCGAGCGTTAGCGGCAGCTTGTCCAGCTTCCAGTCTGCGCCGATAGTGCCACTGACCGGTACCTGCTGGTCCAGGCGGTTGTTCGGGCCCGGCACGGTGTCCAGCTTCGACCAGCTGCGCGTCAGGTTGGCGCGCATTTCGACGCCTGGCGCTTCCTTCATGATCGAGCGCAAAGGCAGCTTGGCTTCCAGTTCGATGCCGTAGGTGTTCGCGGTGCCGGCGTTGACCGGGCGCGAGACCCACACGCCGTCGATCAAGTCCACGCGGCGGCGCGTGATGTCTTCGATACGGCGCGCGTAGGTGCTGGCCGACAGGAGGCCGCCGCCTTCGCCGAGGTAGTGTTCGAACGCCAGGTCCAGGCCCCATGCGAGCTCGGGCTTCAGGTTCGGATTGCCCATCGAATCCGGCGATGTCGAGCTGTTGTTGTTGGAGGTGAAACGGCGCGGGATCAGGTCGCCCACGCCTGGCGCCTTGTAGGTGCGGGTCAGGCCGAAGCGCACCTGGTCCTTCTTCTTCTCGCCCAGTTTGTACAGCGTCTGGAACAGCGGGCTTAACACGCTGGAGTTGTTGTCGATGCTGCCGTAGTCGGTGCCGGTGCTCTTGATGTTCACGCCTTCCCAGCGCAGGCCGAAGTAGACGGACCAGCGGTCGGTCACATTCCATTCATCCTGCGCGTAGGCGGCGAGGCGCGTGACGTCGGCGGAATAAACTTCGTCGAGGTTCTGCGGCGTGGTACCAGCCGGTGCGCGCAGGTATTGTTCGCGCTGGATGCGGTCTTCGTCTCGCTTGCTGTAACCGATATCCCAGCCGGTCGCCAGCGCGTGGCCTGGGATCAGCGGGCTGGAATATTTGCCGGTGGTGGTGAAGCCCTTGTCGGTCGATTCGGAAGTCACGGTTCGGGTGCGTTCGAACAGCGTGCCGGATTGCACGTTCGGAGCTTCGACGTTGCGGTGGTTGTAGTTAAGACCTGCTTTCATATCCAGCTTGGCGCCATCGGCCAGCGGGCGCGCCCAGCTCAGGTCCGTGCGGAACAATTCCATGTCGGCCTTGATGTCCTGGTCCAGGGCGCTGAACATCGGCTCCGCGCCGTACACGGTGGTGGTGCGCTCGGTGTTGTGGGCGCGGAAGCGGTTGACTGCGATGAAGCTCTGCGAGGTGATCACATCGCCTGGCTTGATCGCGTAATTGATGCGGGGTGCCAGGTTGAAGTTGCGGAAATAGCCGTCGCTGGTGGCTTCGGCCCGGCGCAGCAGCGGGGCGGTGCCGGTCGCTTCGGTGATGGTGTGGCTTGGGCGATCGAAGTCGCCATGCAGGAAGCCGCCACCGATCGAGTATGACCACGGGCCTTTTCGGTCCGACATTTGGAGGTTGACGCTGGCGCCAGGCTGGCCGTTGTCCGATTGCAGACCAGCTTTGATTTCGGTCTGTGCCGTGGAGATGGCTTTCTTCAGCACGATGTTGATGCCGCCGGCGATGGCCTGCGTGCTGAATTCCGCGGTAGCAGCGCGCATCACTTCGATGCGTTCGATCATGTCCGGCGTCAGCGAATCGAGCGAGAAGCCAGGTGGTGCAGGCTCACCGTTCAGCATGATGGAGGTGTAGCCGCTGCCCAGGCCACGCATGCGGATATTGCCGCCGCGGCCTTGCACGCCGTCGAGTGTGATGCCGGGCAGGCGCTTGAGCACTTCGCCGATGCTCGTGTCGCCGTTTTTCAGGATCTCCTCCTGCGTCACGACGATCTTGGTGGCGGTGTCGTTGCGACGGATATCCATGGCCGCACTACCCTTGATCTCAACTTTAGGTGTGGCTTTGTCGGTAGCGGCTTGCTCTTGCGCGTAAGCGCTATTGAGCGCCTGGACGATGAGCAGGAGGGGGAGGGCGATTTTCTTCATGCAAATGGCGGTGGCTTTTTGGAAACGTAGCAGGATACACCGCCGCTCCCTCAGCTGACAGGTAATTAAGCGCCAGTTACAAAGGGATAACAAAACTGCTGGTCGCGCCGCGCGTTTCTTTCGTTTCGGCTCAATGAGTTCTTTCGCATTGACATTTAATCTTTCGTTGTGATCTCATGTTTCTTTTGATAATGGAGGCGACATTGCGATTACAAGGATTGACGCGCCTGGCTATGCTGGGCCTGATGACGGTGGCGCTGGGCGCCCAGGCGGCTGCGCCGCACTTTGCAGTGGTGGGCGACCGCTTCGAGCTGGACGGCAAGCCCTATATCATCCGCGCCGGTGAGATGCACTATGCCCGCATCCCTCGCGCGTTCTGGCGCGAACGCCTGCAGCAGGCGCGCGCCCTGGGCCTCAACACCATTACGACTTATGTGTTTTGGAACCTGCACGAGCCGGAACCGGGTCGCTTTGACTTCAGCGACAACCTGGACCTGGCCGCCTTCATCCGCACCGCACAGGAGGTGGGGCTGAACGTGGTGCTGCGTCCGGGGCCTTACGTCTGCGCGGAGCTGGACTTCGGCGGCTTTCCAGCCTGGTTGCTGCGCACCCCCGGCCTGCGTGTGCGCAGCATGGATCCGCGCTTCCTCGACGCGACCGCGCGCTACTTCAAGCGCGTGGCGCAGGAGGTAGCGCCGCTGCTTTCCTCGCGCGGAGGACCGATCCTGATGACGCAAGTGGAGAATGAATACGGTTCATATGGCGATGACCATGAGTATATGGCCGCCATCCAGAAACAAATCCGCGAAGCGGGCTTTGATACGCCCCTGTTCACGTCGGACGGGCCTGACCCAACCTTGCTCGACCGCGGCACGCTGCCTGGCGTAACGGCTGTGGTCAATTTCAATGGCAACGTTGACGACGTCAAGGACGCCTTTGCCCAACTGGCCGCTTTCCGCCAGAACGTGCCGCGCATGGCCGGCGAGTACTGGGCCGGCTGGTTTGACCACTGGGGCGAACGGCACCACCAGACCAGTCCCAAGCTCGCCGCCGATGCGGTGGACTGGATGCTGGGGCAGGGCATCTCCTTCAACCTGTATATGGCGCATGGCGGCACCAGCTTCGGCTGGCAGCCGGGCGCAAACTACACGGGAACCACATACCAGCCGGACACGACCAGCTACGACTATGATGCTGCGATCGACGAAGCAGGCCGCCCGACACCGAAGTTCTTCGCCATCCGCGACGCCATCGCGCGCCACCTGCCTCCCGGTGAACGCTTGCCTGAGTTGCCCAAGCAGGCTGCCACAATCGCGGTGCCG